>Ga0181612_171900_pt1 | contig 11194 bp, 3 predicted proteins | sample HoacroProtozoa21_FD_119630 | JGI IMG/M metagenome (GOLD analysis project Ga0181612, IMG submission 119630) | Hoatzin crop microbial communities from Cojedes, Venezuel. Combined Assembly of Gp0051906, Gp0051904, Gp0051908 | reverse complement strand
TCCTTCTCTGGAGATATTCAAGACCCGCCTGGGCAAGGTCCTGTGCAGCCTGCTGTAGGTGACCCTGCTTCGGCAGGAGGGTTGGACTAGATGACCCACAGAAGTCCCTTCCAACCCCTGCCATTCTGTGATTCTATGATACTGGGCATTGTACCCCAGAATTTTGTTTGGGTGAGTAACCTGACCACTGTTTTTCATTTACAACTGTTCTCTCACTTGTGCTCACCCCTTAGGTGTTTTGAAACACTTCATTTCATAAGCAAAGAAATGAGGGGGAATAAACAGCCCGTAAACCCAAACAAGCCAATTCCCCATCAGTCTGGACATCCTTAGGCTAAAATGAAGATTGCATCATTTATCTGTTTCCAAAGAACTGCACCCATATAAGACTCCAGGAGAGGATGCTGGGGGATGTTTTGATGACTCAAAGCTGGGAATTACGTCTGGAAAGGGTCAGAATTCAAGATACAGCCTGAACTGCAGCACTTAAGTTTCTTAATTTAAGGCATTGCTTTGCACTGTGGATCTCCTCTGTGTGTAACTCTCTCAACATCTTGTAAACAGAAGTCAGGCATCAAGATCACAGGTATAGATGCTGTTCTGGGGGCTTGGGAACACTGAGTACCACCAAGAACAAATGCTTTACAGGTACAAGCAAATGCACATGGCATCATCCACGCATGTGCAGGATTTGGATGTTTTTTTCCTGACTCTCCTGAAAACAATCAAAAATACAGCGCTGAACTGCCATTGCTACAAGAAGCAGAGATGTCCCCTTGGAAACAGGCATCTATTGACAGATTCTGATCTCAGTTGAAATCAGGAGTAAGTGAACCTAAATCAACCCTGGAAGATAAAAGTTTTTACGGTAGCTTTGCACTGCTGTAACTAGAAATGGAACTGCAGCTTTGTATTTTAAAGGCCAAATCCTTCTATTTCTTTGTTCTCTTCTCTACTTTTTGCCTTTCTCTTTCCTTCCCGTTTCTCCAAATTAACATCTGAAACACTTGAGAATGCTAATTGGGTTTCACTTCATTCAGACTGGAAATAATGACCTCAAGCTAATAGGACAAGTTAATAGTCCCCTGCAGGTAAATTAACAGAAGACCAAACGCTGGAAGACCTTGAGGATCACAACTGTTAAATTTAAGTATGCATTCAAAGCAACTCTGAGCATCTAACAAAGCAGCTCACAGATCATAAATCAGAGCTATTGAAAAAAAACCTCTTCAAAAAACCAAGAGAACGGCAGAACACATGAAGCTAACTTTCTTCCAACATCTACGATACAATAATACAGCCAACTGAAAGATTTTAAGTAGCTAAATAAAAAAACACAACCTGGATGCTAAATGCATTTGGAAAGGAGTGCTCTGTGAAGACACTAACTCAACTCAAAATTCAAACAAATACGTTTCAGTAAGCCATCTATCAGAGACAGCTGCCTTTCCATTGCAATAACATAGCATTTTCTCCTTGTAATAACTTTATAGGCTTCAAAATACAAATTTGATTATATTTTATCCATGAAGACAAAATGCTTACAGAAATCATAATGCTGTTTAAAGTCACAAAGCAGACATTGCACAGCCCATAAACTGAAAAGCGCTATAAAAGTGCCCAAAGCATAATAGTCACTCCACAAATCATCTTGATGCCAGGATGGACAAAAATGTATGACCTAAAAAAAATCATAGAAAAATCTACTCTGTCTTTCAAAACACAGTTGTTGACAAATAAATGCGTAATTTTGACCAACTACTCAAGTTTAAAGCCCTCTATTAAAATAACACAAATGTGTTTTGAAAGTTAACATATGTTGCTGAATCATGTACAAATTAATAAATCATATAACACTGATTTAAAAACAGACAATTATAAGAAATCCAAAATTTGGGGGCTCAACATAACTTCATAGATATCACTGTATTTATAATCCTTTAAGCTGCTAAATTAACTTAGTGTTTAGAACAGAGAAAAGCTGTTATTTACAATTTTCTAATTTCTATTTGGAGCTTTTTCCTTAATTACTTTTGGTTTCAGCACAACTAGCAAGTGTCAAAAGCATGTCTATTTGATTGCACAAGTTCATCAAAAGTTAAGACATCAACTCTGAATTGAAAAAACGAAAAAGCTTATTCTCCTCTCCCAACACATGAACACAAATTACGTGGTAAGAAGGGAGACCTAGTAAATACAAAAACTGAAGGACGTGCAGAGGTATTCGTGGGTGCGCAACGGTACAGGCAGGCAGCTGACAGACCTTTCAGACGCACCTCAGCGGGCTCTGAGCTGTAAAGCCGTTACAGTCCTTGGTTTATCTGGTGCTTTATGTCAGGGCAAGCCCAAGAGGAGAGAGAAAAACATAGGATGCAAAGGCTCTCACAGGCTCAAAGAGGCTGAGCTCTGCCGGCTAGCCAGTTTTATTAGCTCTCCTGATGACTGTAACAACAACAAGGCTATCGAAAACACAAGATTTACAGAACATTGTCTCCTTTGAACGGCTGCAAGCATAACCCTGAAACTTTACCTGACGGGACACACTGCTGAAATCTCTGCATTTGTAGCTGCTTAGATATCCAGCAAACTCAGTCCAACAGTGACTAGAAACAGTACTGAAACTGAGTAAATCTCTTGCTTTGAAGTGAAAAATAGACATTGACAGAACTACAGTAACAAAGATAAAATGAATGCAATCACTAAAACCTGATTTAAAATTCTAGCTTTTTTTTTTAAGCACCCATTTCCATCCAAATCGGAAGGGCACAAATCATAAGTGAAGTAATAAGCAAATATGAAATATATCAAACAACATTTTCTGCATAATAAAAATTAAACAGAACAATTTGATTGGAGCTTGTTAACAATTAAATCACCTGAATTCATGTTCTGCATGAACAGTATTCTGGGTTTGCAAAGAGAGGACTCAAAATCGAGTATGAATGATTGTTTCAGAAAAAATTAGATATGAGTGGTTACAGTTTTTCCTGTTCTTTGGTCTTTCTTCTGGAAACAAATACAAAAGATGATTAAAACAAACCACTTAAAACATACTTGCTTATTTTATCACTACTGTCATTATATTAAGCTATCATTAAAGACTTTAAATTTTTACTATTTAAGCCAGCTCGCCCTTCTCATGTCTGTGCTATTTCCTGCATGACTCAGTTCTGTTTTGCAATGATTTTGGGTTTGGTGCTTTCTGAACATTACAAAAAGCATGTTCTGAAGAAGTTTCCACACAGTTTTGTCTGTAGTTGTGACATGCATTGTAGCAGTACTTTCCGAAACAACGCTGGTATTATCTTGTGGTTTCCGAACAAAGATTTGCGATCAAAAGGCTTCATCGTCCAGGTTCAGGGTGGCCTCTGAGGAACACGAAATGGCCTCCAGAGGCTTCGTGCAAGCACATACATGTCACAGTTACAGTGACTGGCCCAAAGTAAAGAGAAACAGCCATTCCAGACGAGAGCTGATATTTACCCCAACAGTTTGCTGCCAGTGCCCCAGCTGAACATGAAAAGCACTCAAGATGCATCCCACACCATTAGAGCAGCACTGGTACTAGTCCACACATCATTCCAACTCTAAATAGTTCAGTTGCCTCCGTTGTTTCATGTTCATTTTCCATAAAAATTATTCCCTAAAGTGCTGTGCAGTATCCTGCTGATCTGTTGCTTTGAAACTAAAGGAAAAGTTCAGAGCTTTTAGCAGAAATATTGTGGTCATCACCACTTTTTAGCAGCAGCAGGGGTGAAAGTCTGTCCTGGCCAAAGAACAATTAGGTAGCTGGACCATAGCAGGAATAATACAGACCAACATAATTAGGTGTCTTTTCTACTAAACCAAATGGACATATTCATTGCCTTTCAATTGGTTTAATAAAGTTATCTTAATACTTAGAGCAGGTCTCATGCACCTCACAAAGGATGCCAGCATCATCCATAAATTTGGAGAAACCTAAGTCCTTGTGCTTCCCAGACTTTGTGTTATCGCGCTGAGTGCTACTGAATTCCACCTTCTTCCCTAAAAATGAATGCCAAAAAGATCTGTCTAATATTTACAGTACACTATACTGCCATGTACAGCACACTTTCCAGAAGCACCTTCACACTTATGTAAAGCATATCAAGAAAAGCTCCCTTTCATTAATGTAACCTGTACACAATTCAGTTCCACATGTGGCACTAAAATGAATCTTAATTTTTCACCCTGAGGTATGACAGCCGGAGTTGCTCTGGTTTACTGATCCATACCAAAGAACTACAGGTGCTGCAGCGTCTTGTTTAGGGGGAGGGAAGAGCAAAGGGTGCAGCATTTCCATATGGAGTTTCGAGGAATGACTCAACCCAAATTTAATACAGGTTCATATTGTCCTTGTTTAGATGCACATATGTAATAGCAGAATTTAATAATATCAGAAATCTGCTTACAGAATTTCAATGCTCATTGGGCTCAGTCAACTTGAAAAAAACAAAGCTGTTTGAAAATATTAGACATTATTACAACTAAAATGTTACACAACAATGACTGAAACAAGGTAGTGAAAAAGACAGTTTTATTATTTCTTCATGTAGTTTGTCGGTTCATCTTTTGCTGTTATAAATATTCACAGGAGAGCAGAAAAAAATTCTAAAAATAGGAAAAGAAATTTTTGTTTGCTAAAAAAAAAGGAGAAATCTAGTTTGTCTTCTTACTGTGAGCTCTCACCTTCTTCCTACCACCAGCAGCATTGGCTATCTATTTTCTAAATGATTTTTATTTTTTAAGCCTTCTCCTTACTTTCCTCCATTCTTTTTAGGCTTGGGAAGAACTCAGCATGGAAATTACCAGCTCTTGTTCTCCTTTAGCTCCTTCTTTAACAGCAAGTCTTCTGTTATGACACACATGCATTACTAAATATGACTACTTTGACGTTTAATTCATAAAAAATGACTTCTGTTTTTAGTGTCTATGCCTTTCTCTACATTCTGTCCTTTCACTCATCTGTTGCCTAGTCATAATTGTCTGAACTTGAGCCAGTTTGTACATTGCTTTATAGTACATGCCTGACTGAGGCCTTAAGCTTCAACTGAAATTTAAAGACACTAACCCTTACAGACTAGAATAAAAATATTTTTAATAGGAGCTGGTTTGGTTAAAAACTTATCCTACTGCCACATTGCCTAACTGTGCTTTTTCCTATGGGTCTGCAAACACATTTCCTTGAGTAGCAGTGAGGGCCCCAGCTACAACTGGTCAGGAGATTTTGAGAAAGTTAGCGGTTTTGGTAACATTTTGGGTGATAAACCTCACTGGAGTAAGGACTGCAAATAGAAACCAGGTGGTATGGAAAGATATTTGGGAACAGAAGGTACAGGACACTTCCAGATCCCTGATGCATCATTCTGCACTGCTACCCAACTGCTGTCTCTCTGGTGTCTACCTACAGCCTGCAAGGACGTGCCCTGCAGAAGGCAAATATTCTTCACCTAGCTTGGTTTCAAGGTGGCCAGCTGAAGACCAAGTAGACAACATTCCTTAATTGTTTTTACACATGCAGCTGGTGTAAAGGGGTTTGCCTTTTGTCTCTCACTAGCATGAAGCTGTCACTCCTAGTGATCATCAGCACTTGCTTGAAGACCTGAACTTCCTGCACATACTGGAAATGCATTTAATTCATATTTTTACATCAGTTTTTACATCTACTGCCTTCCAGCTTTAGAAAGCAAATACCAACTTTATTTTAAGAAACAGAAGGGCTGAATCCAACTAACAATAACTGTGTGCGTAACTTACTCATGTGGACCAGAGCAGGAGAGCAGGAAGCATCCTGTCTGCCCACAACTACTTACATTTCTTCTCTGGGTCAAGTATGTTGCACTGAAAGTCCACATAACTGGAGTATCTTCTTGCCTCTATTAACTCACAAGGAACATGTGCACTTCCAGAGGGAGCCTAAGCCTGTTCAAATTGTGCATCTATTTCCTTCAGTGAGAGAACAGGATACCAACTGGAAATGTGAGGCACCTTCAGTCACTCAGATCCAAGACTGGAATTAGCTTTTATCAGTAACGGCGCAATTTACATCCATATTCTGGGGGTCCCTGAGCTGGAAAGATCAGTTCAGCATCCTCCTCACTTATTAAACCAGCATTCTTCTTAACTGCGTTCTACCTGGGCCCAGCTTCCACAGCAGAGCAGGTGAAAGTTCTTGCTGAGGACAGCTTAAGACCTAACAGTCAGGACAATTCTCTTACCAGGTGATTAAGACATTCTTCTCCAGGTTGATCAGCAACAGGAACCTGTGTCCCCGGGCCCCTGGCTGACAGCTCTAACCATGAACACTAGAGTTAAACACGTAGTGATCTTAGAGAGTAAGTTAAAAAATGCAATTAGTCAGCGCTGGAAAGTCATCAGACTGGGAGTCTGTCTGGACTTCAGCTCTAGGTATCAAAGTCTTAACACAGCAGGGTTTAGGACTCTGATCCCATACTTATTCATGGTCATCTACAAATCGCAGGAGCTGCATCACAAATAGCTCATGACGGAGGCCTCAGCTGAATTCCTGCAAAAGCAGAAATGATCTGAAATCTATGGCTTCGAACTACCTATGCAGCGCTGAACCAACTGTATATACAAAGTGTAGTGAATAAAATCAGTAAGTAACTCAAAGGTCACCTAGCCATGAGCATGCACACGTGCCTTCCTGACAGATATTCTTAAAAACCTTCAGCATTGCCTATGGAAATTGTGGCATCACCTAGTACTTTCCAGTGTTCCATTACCCTCACCATTGAAAGATATCCCTAATAACTGACCCAAATCTTTTCTATTTTAAAGAAGTCCATAATTTTGCTACCCTTTCCCTTCTATGCAGCAGCATTCAAGTATAAAGACTACATTTTTATATAAAAGTTTCCTTAATTCACTGAACATCTCTTAAGTTTCCCAAGTATCACTGATGCCAAAATTATAAATCTCTGCTTCATAAAGTGTAATAGCTGCTTCATTAACTCAGACAGAGTAATTACAGTCATTTGAACAAGACTGAATTACACCCATCCAACTAAGCACACCAGCATGATCCAAAAAGTTCCCAATTGCAATTAGCTGTTATTTTCTATACCTGAAAGTATTGTGACCATACTGACATATTTGAAGGTTGCTGTTTGGTTCCCCAGACCCGTAACCACATTATAAAAAGTACCACAGAATATGGTAGCCTCTTCGAAGAGACCAAAGGACCGAAGGCAGCTGGAGTTCTCACCCAAAGGACAGTTAATCCCACTTGCTGCTTTGTCTGAAGAAAATCTGCCATCTTCGCTAAGCCTAAATCAATAATAAACAACTGTGCAAAAGGTGATACTTTCAGGAGAGAAACATTCTCTGCAGTACCTTGGGGGAAAGAAGGATGCAAGATGCACAAACCCTGTTTCCTCCTATTAGCGTGAATCCTTAGCTACTCAGGGCTTCTGATCATTACATCACTTTGTTTATTTTAAATTAATAAAATACACCTTCTGTAAAAAAAGCAGAGCTCTCTATCTTGCATCTTGAGTGCATCTGCCTTAAACTGAAAACAACGACCAAACCAAAACACGCAGTACAGAAGGACTGCCTATAAATTTAATCAAGTCTGACCCTTTGCTCACCCACTTTCCAATAGCTAGGGAAAAAGGAATTGAGCTGTAAAATATATTCTGGGCAGAAACTTGGCATCTGCTGTCAAGCCAGAGTCCAGAGCAAATTAGCATCAGAAATTTCAGATAGATTGACTTAACTCACATAAGGCAAAAACACAGCTTTGATTTAAATCATAAAGGACAAAATCCTGGCAGGCCGTCACACCCACGCATGGGCCAGGAAGGATTCTGGCAAAGAGAGAACAGGGGACAGAAAAGTCCCAAAAGATTTTGCCCTGGTAGGTGGATGGACTGTTTCACACCTGTTTGCCAATGCTAGTAGGAGACATAAATACCAATGAATCCATTCCTGTGTCTGTCTCATTAAATACTATTTGACCCAAACCCTCTGAGTGCTGCATTCTTTGATCCTGTCCTTTTTGACTAGGAAGTGTCTCAGATTTCACATTATTTTGACTGTTCTCTAGAAATGTTATTTTCATTTTTAATTAGGATGATGCACCACCAGACAGCAATCCTGTTCTCTCTGACGCAGCTCCCAGCTTTAGAAGACATGATCGAAGCTAAAGCAGGGTGAACTCCCTGCTCTAAAATAAAAAGTGTAAGCAACACAAATAATGAGAATGAGAACTGCAGAAGGAATGCCTCGTAGTCCAGAGAACCCCAAGAATGATCATACTCTTGGAACAGTAGGATTGGAAAGGGTAGATTCCTCATCTTTGCTAGATCAATCTCGTCATAAACAAGCAGCAAAATGGAGAGCAATACTGAGATTCCTCATTAAAAATGTATCCAAAACTACAGACCATTTTACTTTTGCTTAAAGAGAAAGTATCTGCTAAGGTAACAAAGCGTGTTTCATAATATTGTAAGATGGAAGCATTCACAGATTTTACAGTAATAAGGAGAAGGTGAAACAGCTTCTCATCAGTATTCTTCAGCGCTTTGTTGTCTGAAATGCTCTTTTCAAAACACTTCTATCAGCCATCACAGATTATACTCTTTAGGGCAGAGCAGAATTAATGTGGCATTTGCCTTACCTCTCTTCAAACTAATTCATGCTAGCACAGTTCTGATGTCTTCTGTGTTAACTTCTACACCTGCTGTTGGCTTGGTATCAGAAGAAAACACTACTAGCTTCTACACAGTGAAAAATATTTTGGTTTCTGTATTTTCAAGAAGCATTCAGAAGCGTTTCATCAAACCTGTAAAAGGGCTGGGATTTCCAGAATGGGCCAGGTTCCTACATGAAGCAAGCCAGATCTATAAGACTGCTCGGCACTCAGTGGCTCAGAAAAGGATCCACCACTGGATGAAGCGCTTAGTCTATGGTTTTACTCACAATATTAGATATTATTTTGGTAGAAGAGTTTGTAGAATAGTGTCTTCACTTACTTTCAGAGCTGTCACCTTCCCCAGAATGTATGCGTAACTGAAATTCTTTTGGCAGAATAATTCCCAGTTAAGATTTCCAGGCACTTTGTTTCCCCTGTGCAGCACCATTTCAGGACACGAACATGAGAACAGTTTGAAGACAGTCACAGTCCCTACAGTGTCTTTCTACTGCCTGTCTTCTCCTGGGGAAGAGCTCATTCTGCCTTTTGGAAGAATGGCTTGTAAGACGAGTCAAGGATGAAGGTAGGACTCGGAGAAGGCAATTTCATCCAGGGGAAAGATGTAATGTTTTATTCTAATTGGATAGCCACTCCAAACACATTGGTAAGCCCCAAACAGTTCTTTCCATTCATGTGTGTTTTAGGTGCAGCGATTTCAAAGATATTTCACTATGTGGTGTATATTTTGCAAAGCAAACACCAACACATAATTATCTCCCATAATTATTTAAAATAGTTCTCAAACAATTTCTTTTCTAAATTACACTACTGGGCAACCGCAACCACTACAAATGATCGTAGTGTTTAATTAGCCAGTTTCTCCTAATTTCTCCTACAATTCAGATTTTTAATTAACATTTCATTGCTCTTAAACTGAGTGTAATTACTAACAGCTCACAAGAAATCCAAACTAAAATTCAATCTTTTAATAAACTGCTACACTGGAAACTGTAAGGCAATACAATGTTTAATAATTAAGCACTTCTTTGGCTAAAATCATTACCTATTCCAAATGAAGAACTAGTTCAATAGTCCAACAGCACCATTTTTCTATGTATAAAAAGTAAACATAAAAGTGAAATAAAAAGCCCAAGTGTACAGCAGTCTCTGTGTCAGAAACTGAAGTAACTGTATAGAAAAAAGGGGATGTTGCATCCTATGTAACAAAAAAAACCCCCACAAAAACCAAACATGTTCTCACTTTCAGCTTCTGGAAGAGGTGGAAGGCAGCGTTTTGACTTGGTTGATGATAAAGGCCACGAAGAATGTGGCTAAAGCCATGGTGGGGAGCTACCGTTTTGGGAGAAGGCAAGGGACTGAATTCTACCACCAGTGGAAATGCTTAGGGGGCAATCCAAGCTTTGTGATGTGCAGCAGGAGACTATTCCTAAGATGAAGGAAGCTACTACAGAAGCAAATATTTCAGATTTCATAGATATTAATGGGAAATAATTGAGAAAACTAAGTGGAAGTAAGCTCAGTGAGGCTGAGAATAAAGCAAAAGAACCTGCTATTTTAAGGAAAGGAATCAGTGAGAACAGAAGAGAAGGGCAACTGTCTTGAAAAGTGGAATTGAACCTACTCAGGGAATCAGTCGAAAGGGTCTCCTGGGAGAGAAGCCTTAAAACATGGAAGTGTTCTGGAGAGCTGAAAGAGTCTTATTAAATACAACAGCAACGAACTATGCTATTGCAGAGGAAGGGTACAGAGAACAGTGATAAAACAATATGACTGCATTTAGAGCTCTTCAGTGACCTCAGAATAAAAAACCCAACCCTATACAGAAAGATCAAATAAGGACACCTATTTAAGGACAAGAACAAAGGGACAACACCAGCATGTGGGAGCACCACTAGAAAGGTTATGACACAGGACAAGTTATAGTTTGTAGTGAACATAAGAGGCAACAAAAAAGGTTAATAGTTTGAAGAAATGGACAGAGAACCAGGGAAACAGAGTTTATTTCTGTAATGGGAGAAAAGAGCACATAATGGATGATGCAGGGAAGTCTTAAGTATTCAAAACTTAACTTCTCTCAGCCATTTACCCTCTCCCACCCCAAATTAATTAACTCAGCTTTAACAGGAGGAATCATGAAGGAACCAGCTAAGAATTACTGAGTCAGTCAAAGAATCACAGAATGGTAGGGGTTGGAAGGAACCTCGGTGGGTCATCTAGTCCACCCCTCCAGCCGAAGCAGGGTCACCTACAGCAGGCTGCACAGGACCGCGTCCAGGCGGGTCTTGAGTATCTCCAGAGAAGGAGAATCCACAACCTCCCTGGGAAGCCTGTTGCAGTGCTCCGTCACCCTCAGAGGGAAGAAATTCTTCCTCACGTTCAGACGGAACTTCCTGTGCTTCAGTTTGTGCCCATTGCCCCTTGTCCTGTCGCTGGGCACCACTGAAAAGAGTCTGGCCCCATCCTCCTGACACCCACCCTGAAGATATTTATAGG
>Ga0181612_161216_pt1 | contig 11194 bp, 8 predicted proteins | sample HoacroProtozoa21_FD_119630 | JGI IMG/M metagenome (GOLD analysis project Ga0181612, IMG submission 119630) | Hoatzin crop microbial communities from Cojedes, Venezuel. Combined Assembly of Gp0051906, Gp0051904, Gp0051908 | reverse complement strand
TATAGAAGATAGGGCTGTGTGGAAGCTTATTTCCCTGAAGCACTACAACGTGTTGAGGTTGGCACTGGATAGAATCATCATTCATAATGCGATTTTCCCCACATCTGCATTAGTTGTTAAAGGCTTTGGACGCAATAAGGATGGTCAGTTTGTCGTTATTGTAAGGCAGAACTACATCATCGGCACGGTTGTCACTGAAGAAGAAAGACGGGCTTTTATGACAGGCATGGGATTCGTTGAAACCGGCTTTGACTATGGAATGGGATTCAACTACAATAACGATGAAATCTATATCGGCGACTTAAGTCCTTTGAATGTCATAAAGGGTGAAACCGGTATACATGTGATTGATGCAGACTGCCGGCTAAATGTTCCATCGCTAGGGTGTGGTGGTAAATACAACATACCGCAGTATCCCAATGAGATACTTTCTCCCTTATTTGACTTAAATCCCGTTCCTGCATGGCTGTAGCGGGTGTTAGACTTTGCATCGGCTGGACAATGCTCCTTTTCCCTTTTATATTATCCCTCACCTTCGGGATTTGCCCTCACTGCGTGAGGCCACATCCCTGCCCGCCTGCGGCGGGCGGTTGGATGGCGCGGTCACGCGCCGTGCCGACCAAGGGAGCGATGCGACTGCCGGGAGGCACCAGTGAGCGGTGGGTGGGACGAAAACCGCTCAGGTTTTCGCATGCCCCCTTAGGGGGCTGCCGCAGGCTGGGGGTTAAAAAGTCAAGGCATCGGCTTGACGATGCCCTAGCAGGGGGTCGGGGGGTTAATAGGTCAAGCTTTCCCTTTTTTCGAAGGGCCGCAGGCACACAAAAAAAGGGAAAGCTTAGTACATCGCACCGCTACAACCTCTGACCCTTGCTACATTCCTGTCCTGGGGGAGTTGGGAGGGAGCTGGTCGTGTACGACTTTCCCGTTGCAAAGATAAGTAAAAAATCCGAAATTATTTCTGGAGAGCGGTAAATTCGCTCTTGAGCCCGGAATAATCGTTCAGGGTAGCGTAGATGCGCCCAATCCTCAATTTGGCCTGCATATAAACAGGGATGTGATTGTCATCATCGCTGAACCAAATATCCAAACTCAGGTCCTGACCCTCCGAAGAAGCGGAACGCACCGTCACCTTAATGGTATTCACCTTGCCAATACCCTTGACATTGCGAACCTCGCTCCCAACCTTCTTGACGCTCACCGGCAGAATATCCGGAGCCAGATAAAGGTTCATTATCGAGCTCTGCCCATCCTTCATCCCCGCAAGGTCGAAGTTGCGAACAGCGCAAATCATCGAAGAAACATCGTAGGTAGTGGTGCTGAAGGGGAGGGTCTTGGTGAAAGCGCCCTTGCTGCTGGACTCAATCGCTGCCTCCAGCTTCTTGCCGCTCCAATTCACCTTGCACTCATCCTTGAGCCAGTAGGACCCCTCCTGGGTGTCGCGCTTAAAATACTGGGGCAGACCGCTGTCCATGCTGATATAGGACTGGAAATCCTCCACCAACTTCACCATCTTGCCGACGGTTTTACCGGTCTTGGCATAGATGCGGGCGTTGTAGCAGCGCTTGCCGGCAAAGCTCGCCTCATTCACGGTGAAAGTGCCGTTGCAGACATCTGCATCAATAGGACCCCACTTGTAATGGACGGTCATTTTGAGCTTCTCGCCCGATTGATATACGGTGTTACCCGCGCTCGCATTCAGAGGCAGGGTAGCTAGAATGATTCCAAGTAAAATCGAAGTAAGCATAATTGTTCGTTTTTGCTGGATAATTCATATTTCGTGCCGAAGCCTAAATGCTATCGAAAATCAGCGGCAGAATGTCCTCTACGCGGTCAAATTTCCAGATCTTCTCGCTACCTACCATAATGATGGACATGGGTTTGCCGGCCTTCTGCTGGTATTGCGCCATCACCTGGCGGCAGGCTCCACAGGGGGTTGCAGGGGACTTGGTGACCTTGCCCATAACGCCGCCGGCGAGTGCTAGGCTCTCCATTGCCTTGTCGGGATATTGCGCTCCGGCAGAGAACATTGCGGTACGCTCGGCGCAGAGCCCCGAAGGGAAAGCCGCATTTTCCTGGTTGGCGCCCTTAACGATGGTGCCGCCCTTGCCCCTAACCGCCGCACCCACATTAAAATGGGAATAGGGGGCGTATGAACCCTTCATTGCATCTATCGCAGCGAGTGCAAGCTCGCGGTCCTTTGCGCTCAGTTCGTCCAGAGATGAGTATTCGTGGAAGTTGATGTTAATCTGTTTTTCGTTCATAAATGTGGTTTTACAGCCTTCAAATATACGATTTTTTTATTAAATCCTTGTATCTTTGCAATTATAAAAGAAGTATATGACCCTTAAAAACAAGATATTACCCCTGATTCTGCTGGCTCTGAGCGCCTGTGTTAAGGAAACCAACCCCATTTCCAAGCTGGCCCAGCGTCAGGATGAACCCTATGTAAATGGGGTTGTGAATGTGCTGCTTTCGCAGGAAATGGCCGATTTAATCGAGTCCGACCTAGCCCAAGGCAAGCTAACTACCAAATCGATGGCCCTGAATCAGAGCCTGGATGAACTGGGAATCAAATCAATAAGTAGGCTCTTCCCCGAAGCCGGAGAATTCGAGGGCAGAACCCGCCGGGAGGGCCTGCACCTGTGGTATGCGGTGGAATACGATAGCAGCATCCCTGCTACCAAGGCCAGTGCAGACCTCGGCAGCGTCGACGGCATCGAACTGGTTGAGCCCAGGCGGCGAATCAAGCCCCAGACCAACAAATACTACCCCGATGCCTTTTTCAACGACGACTATTATATCCTGCAATGGGGGCTCGACAACCGGCACCAGAAGTATTACACCGGCCCCGATATCAATGTTTATGATGTCTGGGATAATTTTACAACCGGCGACCCCGATGTGATTGTGGCTGTCATTGATGATGGCCTTGAAATCACCCATGAAGACCTCGCAAATAATTGCAACTCAGAGCATTACAATTTTGTCGAGAACAACAGCAACCTAACTGCCGGCATGCACGGAACCCATATTGCCGGCGTAATTTCGGCGGTCAACAACAACGAAATCGGAATCTGCGGCATTGCCGGCGGCGACTCCGAAGCAGGGCAAAAGGGAGTGCGCCTGATGGGCTGCCAGATAATGCAAACCGATGACGACGGTAACACCGAGAATGGCGACCCTGCCCAGGCATTCAAATGGGCCTGCGACCACGGAGCGCTGATAGCCAACTGCAGCTGGGGATATACCTTCGATTACGATGAAAGCGGCGATTACGACGAGGACGAACTCGCAGATGCGCTCGCTGCCACCATCGGCAAGAGCCTAAAGGCCGCAGTAGACTATTTTATCAAGTATGCCGGCTGCGACGATAGCGGCAATCAGAAGGCCGATTCCAAGATGAAGGGCGGTCTGGTGGTGTTCGCAGCTGGAAATGAGGGCATTGCAAATGGGACCCCTGCCAATTACGAACCGGTAGTTGCGGTGGGTGCCATCGATACCGTCGGCTTAGCAGCAGATTTCTCAAATTATGGACCCTGGGTGGATATAGCCGCTCCCGGCTGCATGATTGGCAGCACTGCCAAAAGCTCCTACTACTACATGAACGGCACCTCAATGGCAACGCCCTTCGTTTCCGGGGTAGCCGCTCTGGTCGTTTCCTATTTTGGAGGGGAGGGCTTTACCTGCGATGACCTCAAAGAGAAGATTATCGGCGGTGCAAACTACGATTGGTTCGAGGATAATACCCACATCGGTCCGCTGCTGGATGCGATGGGAGCGATGAAATACGGCGAGAGTTTCGAGAATAACGAGGCTCCTGTCTCCAACAATCAGCTGGAGAATATGATAATTTATGGGGTAGGCCGCAGCGAATCGGTAGACCTCTCCCAATATTTTACTGACCCGGAGGGGCAGAAGATGAAATACAAGGTAACTCTTGTAGATGATATTGCCGATGCAGAAATCGATGATGCTACCCTGACTTTGACCGCTACTGCCAAGGGAACTACCGAGGTGAGGGTGAGGGCAAGCGACTTCCTCGGCGCCTACGCCACTCAGTCCTTCAAGCTGATGGTTAGGGACTCCGGTGAGCGCATCATTGCCTATCCAAATCCTTGCACCGATAGCTTCAATTTGGCTACCGGCCCTCAGGAGATGTCAACCAATGTTAGGGTTGTAAGTCAAACTGGCACAGTGATTTACGATGGGATCGAGGTGGTCAGCGCCTTTAATCCTCTTAAGATAGATATGTCCTCTTGCGCTCCCGGCCGCTATTCGGTTAAGGCCACTTGGGAAGGGGAGGAATACAGCATTACAGTGGTGAAATTATGAAGATTTGTGTAGGACTTTCGGGTGGAGTGGACTCCAGCGTTGCGGCTCTGTTGCTGAAGCGGCAGGGTTACGATGTTTTTGCGATGTTTATGCAGAATTGGCATGATACGGAGGGGACGCTGCATGGGGATTGTGAGTGGGAGGAGGACCGCTATGTAGCTGAGCTTGTGGCTCGTAAGTTGGAGATTCCGTTTTATTTTGTGGACTTGAGTAAGGAGTATCGGCAGCGGGTTGTGGACTATATGTTTAGTGAGTATGACCATGGGAGGACGCCGAATCCGGATGTGCTTTGTAACCGGGAAATTAAGTTTGATGCGTTCTTGAAGGTGGCTGAAAAGATGGGGGCTGATATGGTTGCGACGGGGCATTATTGCCGGAAGGGTATTTTAGGCCAACAGGCTCCGCAGGAATTATTTTTGAGGTCGGTGCCTCAAAAACCAATTCCTGTCTCCGCCGAACAAGGCTCGCGCGCAGCAGACAGTTCGGCCTCTGACAGCACTCAGCAACCAATTTATCGAATCTTCGAAGGGGTGGACCCAGGGAAGGACCAGAGTTATTTTTTGTGCCAGCTGACGCAAGAGCAGTTGGCGAAGGCGATGTTTCCGATTGGGGGGCTGCTTAAGAGTGAGGTGCGGGCGTTGGCGAAGGAGGCGGATTTGCCGTCGGCGGATAAGAAGGATTCGCAGGGTATCTGCTTTGTGGGGAAGGTGGACCTTCCGGTGTTCCTTCAGCAGAAGCTGCAAAGTGTTGAGGGTGAGGTAGTTGAGGTGTTCGATGCTTATTATGATAGCTGCCAACTTTATCAGCGGCAGAAGCAGATAATCGCCAGTATCCTAAAAGATGATTTCAAGGGCGAGCTGCCGATGATTTCCCATTATATTTCGGAGGATAAGTGCACTCCCGTTGAGGATGCACATCCTTTTGATAATCAGAAGATTAATGCTCTTTCCGATGAGGACCTGACGACCCTTTCCAGCACCATCGACTACTCCGATATCAGCTTTGAAACGGAGGTCTACCGCAGCGGGAAAAAGCATATCAAAAAGACCCGCAATAAACCCAATCCCTGGGGAGCGGTAGTTGGCAAGCACGAGGGCGCTCAGTTCTATACCATCGGCCAGCGCAAGGGCCTGAACATCGGTGGTCACAGCGAACCTATCTTCGTGATTTCCACCGACATAGCAGCTAACAAGGTCTATGTTGGGCAGGGCCATACCCACAAGGGACTCTCCCGTTCCTGCCTCTTTATTCCCAGCGAGGAACTGCACTGGATTAGGCCGGATTTGAAGATGAATGTAGGGGAGAGCCGCCGCTACAGGGTGCGCATCCGCTACCGCCAGCCCTTGCAGGATGCAACGCTGCTGATGCGCGAAAAGGGAATGTATATACTGTTTGACTCGCCCCAGAGGGGGATTACCCCCGGGCAGTTCGCCGTCTGGTATGCTCCGGACGATGAAATGATAGGAAGTGGAGTAATATGAAAGAATTCGAGATTGTTTGCCCCCTGAGCAGGGAACCCCGCCAAAAGGAGATAGATGCCAAGGCGGGCGGGTTGAAGGCGGTGCTGGTCAAGCGCAGCATCGATGCCCGCAAAGAACCGGTCTGGCGCTATCGCTACGATGCCTACGAGCCGGGGGAGTATCAGGAATATAAACTGCCTGAATATCAGGAGGTTAGTGCTGCTCCCGCGGTGATAGTTGTGGGGGCTGGCCCTGCCGGAATGTTCGCCGCGCTGAAGCTGCTGATGCTGGGGCTGAAGCCCATTGTGCTGGAGCGCGGCAAGAATGTTCGCGAGCGCCAGAGCGATGTTGCAATGCTCGGCCGCACCGGCATCGTAAACCCCGATTCCAACTACTGCTACGGCGAGGGTGGAGCCGGTGCCTTCTCCGATGGCAAGCTCTACACCCGTTCTTCAAAAAGGGGAGATAACCGCGAGGTTCTGCACCAGTTGGTTAATTTCGGAGCATCCAAGGATATCTTGATTGATGCCCATCCCCATATCGGTTCCAACCGCCTGCCTGCCATTGTGGAGAATATTCGCAAGTGCGTGCTGGCGCAAGGAGGGGAGTATCATTTTGATTCTAAGGTAGTTGGCATCGATGGAAGCGAAGGGGATTTTAGCGTGCGTTGCGCCGATGGCAAGGTCTATAAGGGAACGACCGTAATCCTAGCTACAGGCCACTCTGCAAGGGATATTTATGAAATGCTCTCGGAGGATGGAGGCATCCTGGAGGCTAAGGGTTTTGCCCTTGGAGTGAGGGTTGAGCATCCGCAGGAAAAGATAAATTGGGCACAGTACCACGGCACTTGGAAACCGGGGATGCCCGCTGCGGAATATTCCTTTGTGGAGCAGCAGGATGGCAGGGGAGTTTTCTCCTTCTGCATGTGCCCAGGGGGGATTTTGGTACCTTCTTCGACCGAGGAAGGAACCATTGTACTGAACGGAATGAGCACTTCTGCCCGAAACGGCAAGTTCGCAAATGCTGGGGTGGTGGTGCAGATTGAGCCGGAGGATGTTCCCGGGGATGACCCGATGCGCCTGATGGACTTCCAGCATAGCGTTGAGAAGGCGATGTTTGATTATTGCGCTCAGTTCAATCCTGCTAACCCGATGGCCGCTCCAGCCCAGCGTATGGAGGATTTTTGCGCTGGCAGGCTGAGTAAGAAGATGCCGGAAACCTCATATTTTCCGGGGGTGATTTCCGCTCCGCTGCATGAGTTGCTGCCGTCGATGGTGGCTGGGCGCTTGCGGAAGGTGTTCCCTAGGGTGAAGATTCGCAATTATTATACTAACGCTGCGCTGCTGCTGGGGGTTGAGTCCCGCACTTCTTCACCTGTGCGTATCCCTCGCGACCCTGAGACTCTGCAGTATGTTTCCCGCGCGGGGATTTATCCTTGCGGTGAGGGGGCTGGCTATAGTGGGGGAATTGTTTCTTCGGCGATTGATGGGATTCGCTGCGCTGAAGCTATCTCAAAACAGCGTGGGCTCTAGGGCTGCGCAGTGGAAGGATTTGCGGTGGTGGGGTGTGTAGCCGTAGCGGCGGATGGCCTCGATGTGTTCGGGGGTGGGGTAGCCGAAATTGCGGTCCCAGCCGTACTGGGGGTATTCCAGGGCTAGTTTTTTCATGTATTCATCGCGGTAGGTCTTGGCTAGCACCGAGGCTGCGGCAATGCTGGCGTAGGTGGCGTCGCCGTGGACTATCGTGGCGTATTCGTAGCCTTTCATGGGGCGGAATTTATTGCCGTCTATTAGCAGAAAATCGGGTTTGGTGCTGAGTTTAAGGACGGCTCTTTGCATGCCGGTTACAGAGGCCCAGAGGATGTTCAGGCGGTCGATTTCCTCGGCACTGACTTCTTCTACCGCCCACGCAACTGCCTCTGACTCAATGATTGGGCGCAATTCCTCGCGGGCCTTGGCGCTCATCTTCTTGGAGTCATTGAGCAGGGGATGATGGAAGTCTGCGGGCAGAATCACCGCTGCGGCGAACACCGGCCCCGCCAGCGGCCCACGCCCCGCCTCATCGCACCCAGCCTCCACCTGCCCCTCCCTATAATACGGTAGTAGATTTCCTGCTTTCATACCACAAAGATAGGAATTTCAGGGGAAATGGCGCTAGATGATTCTCTTCTAATTTTCATTAAAAATCCGCGCAAAGAGCGAAATGGAAGAAATTTCATATTTGGAATTTCCGAAATTCTTTCTACCTTTGCGGTGTTATCAGAGTATTGGAATCGGAACCGATTCCTAAAAAGGACAAAAAAGAGCACACTTAACTGTTTTAGAGTGTGCTCTTTTGTTATTTTGATAAGGATGATGAAGGCTCTCTGTGCGACCCGCTCGTTCTCTTCCACACTTTATACTCTGATAACAAAATGTTCTTTTTTAAAGTAGAATTGCAGTGCGTTGTCAAGCGCCTACGAGGTAGGAGCGCAACGCGTGTCAGGGTGCAGCCTTATTTAAGGGTGCGCAATGGCAAGGTAGAATGGGTTCGCGGTCACTGGCGGAAACGCTAGCCGGCACAACCCAATCAAGTTGTAATCTATATCTCCATCATCCTAAGGGAGTCGTTCGCGGCTCCCTTTTTTAGTTTTCGATGGGAATGAAAACAGGGAGACCGGTGGGGTCTCCCTGCGTCACAACATTGTGTAAAACACACTTCAATAACGGGAAGAGCTACCTTCGCAGGCGACTCCACCCGGAGGGGTCTAGAGTCTATTCTGACATTAATTTCTCCAATTGGTGTGCGCAATGGGCACAGAGACCACCATTATCTTCAGCCTCAAGTCGTTCTTCTATTGGGATAGCGGAACCGCAGTGCTTGCAATATTTAGTGGTGTATTTACTTAAAGCCTCTTGATATACATTGAATTGTTTCTCTGAAAGCGCCTCTTCACCTTTGTCAAGCACACGCTTAAGGATACCTTCCTCAATTGGTGTAAGACGGTTGGAATTGATCAAATATTCAATGATATCGCGATTTTGTAAATTGTTATTATTGTACATAGTATTTGTTTTTTTAAATAAATAATCAACATTAGGCACCAGAGGTCGGGTCAGCGGCCTCTGGTGAAGAGGGGTTTAGGATTAATTCTCGTATGTTACTGTTATTGAAACCATATAAGCAGCCTTAGATGTGTTCTTAAGGTTGATTACAATCTCACCTGAAGAAGCACCGGTAAATTCGTAATCAGCGAGCTCGGTAGTGAGGCTTGGTGTCTTTGAAGTTCCACAAGTATAGTCAGTACCACCTACTGAAACAGCCAGGGTGCCAGTTCCTCCGGTCTTTGCATTAATCTTTACCGACTTAATAGTTCCAGAAATACCCTTAGTAGAAAGCTTAAAATCAGTAGCGGGACTGTTCTTAGAACCTAATTGTACACCTGTACTACTGTTAAAACCAACATAACCTAAGGCTGTTTGTGTCCAAGTAATATCTGAGAGTTTTACATCGCCTGCGGTTTTGGTTATTTGACTCTTCTCAAATGTATGCGTATAAGTCTGAGTTGTAGCCGTTGTTGATGACTGAGATACTACAACATCTGAAGATACCGAATTTGTTCCATCAGTAGCGGTAACGGTAATAGTAGCAGCGTGAGCCTTTTCGCTTGCATCAGCCTTGTTGGAAACTGTGAAGGTGTAGGTATTGTCGGCTCCTGAAACCTCGCTTACCTCAAAAGCCTCGTCACTATCATTTAGTTCTATGCTAACATTTGTGGCATTCGCGGTGGTAATAGTAACAGTCTTTGATGTTCCAGCTGCCTCGTCTTTTGCAAAGGAAACAGATGTCGGGTTAATAGATTCAATCTTTGGCATGGCAAGAATTGTAATGTCATCATCAGAATATACATATACTTGCTTGGTGCTACTATATAAGCCAGGGTAGCAGATAAGTGTAACAACATCACCAGCCGCTGCTCCAGTCAAAGCAGTCTTTAGCTGAACAAATGTGTTGATGGAAGAATCACCTTGTTTGATGCTACCTGTTCTAACTGATGAACTTGCAGATGTGGTTGATGTGATTGCGCCTGTTACAGTAGCCTGCACAATCTGAATCCTCTTGCAAAGATAGGAATCGTAATTTTCAAGGAGTTTCTCGATTGTAACTGTTGTCAGAGGAGCTTCTCCACCAGAAGTAACAACATCATCACCAAGGGTAATGGAAGCTAGTTCGGGTAGACTATTGTACAATTTAATCTTGCAAGTAACCTCTCCGTTGATTACATCACCTGCTGAAAGTCCCGACGATGCCATATAAAGAAGAATACCAGCATCTGCATCTTCAATATGAACATAGCTACCGTAAACTCCGGAAACAATGGCATTACTTAAAGTTCCGGTGTATTCGGTTTCGGTGCTAGTAGTAGCTAAAGCTGCTAGGGTCTTTACGCTTGTGAAATAGTAGTTCTTAGTAGATGTAAACGCACTATTCTCAAGGTTCAGAGGAACGGTAACGAGGTCATTGGCGTTCAGAGAAAGGGCTGAAGGAAGTGTAGCTGTGTAGGTGCTGGTGCTTGTTACAACGGTGATTGTGCCGGTTGTGCTGGCAGCTGCAGGGGCAACTACCATGTAAACAAGGCCAGCATCATCTGCACTTGAGCCTACAGCCACACTTGAAGCAGTAGCGGTAACGGCGTCTGCATCACCTTCTGCAAGGGCAGGGGAGTTGGTGATATCTACAGATGCGAAATTACCAGCGATGCCTTCTGCTGCGTAGGAGATGGAGGTGACGGTCTCCTCGGTATGAGAAGCGCCATAAACCTTGAATTTGAGCACTGCACCGAGGTTGTGCATCTGGAGAGTACCAGAAGCTTCAGTGCCAGCCTCTACCTCCAGAGCCTCGGAGTACATAGGCATAGCGTCCGTAAGGGCTGCGCTGCTCTGGCTGGTTGGGATGCTGAATACAACTGCGCTAGTGCTGCTGTTGCTTGCAAGGTAGGGGAAAGTGCCATAAACCTGAGCGCCATCTTTAAGTTCGGTGTCGAAGGTTGCGCTTACGCTGGCGTCAGAGCCGCTTGCGCTGATGGTACCCTGAACGGCCTGGCTGCCGGAGTAGACATTTACATTGTCACCATTTGTCCAAGCAAAAGCGGTTGCTTCGTCGTTGAGGGTGAGCTTTGTAGATGCATTAGAGATAGCAAAGGTGTAGGTGTAGCCTTCCTGCTGTACGGGAGTTGATTCTTCCTTGGCACAAGAAAAGAGCATCATTGCTGCTGCAGCAAATGATGCAAGGGGGAAGATTTTTTTCATAAGGCAAAACGATTAAGCGAACGGGTCTTTTTCGTCACCTTTTTCGAAATCCTGATTGCCATCGCTGGCGCAGATTACCATAGAGGCAATTTTCACTGCGTTGCACTCGGGGGT
>Ga0181612_132453_pt1 | contig 11194 bp, 6 predicted proteins | sample HoacroProtozoa21_FD_119630 | JGI IMG/M metagenome (GOLD analysis project Ga0181612, IMG submission 119630) | Hoatzin crop microbial communities from Cojedes, Venezuel. Combined Assembly of Gp0051906, Gp0051904, Gp0051908 | reverse complement strand
CTCAGAGCAGCACAATAAACAAAGGTATATCAACAAAGACAAAGTGAGACACGTTCCCATGGCAGAATATGCAGAACATCGATCCAGAGCCGCCAGAGCGTTCCCGCCGCGCGCTGCCCCCCCCAACGGAACCCAGCGGGACATTCTGGTATGGAACGCCGGGTTCTGTTTGGCCGGGGGGGGTCAGCCCCCACCCCCCGGCTGGGCCCCTTCCTGGGGTCCGGGGAAAATTAACCCTGTCCTGGCCAAACCCAGGACAGAGATACAAATGAAGTTGGGACTTTCCCATTCCTCATGTGGCATTAAGCATTTTGCCTGTATACTTTCTGCACACTCTAACTACAGTATTTTCCCTCAGCCCATCATCTACAACGAGCATTTTCTTGAACAGTGATTTCAGTTTGCAGACAGAGGAGGGGGTTTATAAACGTGCTCTCTATTGGCCTCATTATGCTCCCAATGAACGCTACTGGCATTCAGTACTGACTGAGGGCACAACGTTGGCCTCTAAAGGAAATTTCACCTCTGAAAATTTCACGGAGTCTAAGGGCCACAAATGATGTTAAAATCACATCAGAGTAGCTGACTACATTGGTTTTACCCATGTGCCTCTTAGGTAAATAATTGAAACTTAGTGAAACTTATTAGTTAGAGGAATCTACCTGGAATAAAATACAGGTAACTATCTAACAAACTTTCCCCAAATCAACATTTCACTTGCAAAACTGTTTACATTTTATTAAAGATCTGGTTGACACCATGGTAACTCATCTGCCTTAGCACAGAAAATGACTGCTGACAAGATTAGGTCAGTTCCATATATAAAGGAAACACTAAAATAAAAACAAACAATCCCCTTCCCTCTTTATTTAAAAAGGAAAGAAAGCAACATTACTCTCTGTCACTGTTAATATTTGACTTCAGTTGTTTTCTTTTCCACCCCCTGTTCTCTGTAAAGCAATGAACTTGATTTCATACAAATAGATGCAACTGTTATTAGAAGAGCAAAATAGTTTCCTCTGTTTTGCAGGAAGAATCATTACTATAAATGACAAACTATGTTTTTTTAGATAAGCTGCATGCGTGGTGTGGATGCCTGCCACAACTCCAAGCGTGTCCTCATTTTTACTCTGTTTTAAGTTTTCCTCATTATTGAATATGGAAATATTTGTCTTGAAGAGCCAGAATAATTTTTAACTTCAAATTAATATGCAAATCTCATTTGTCATATCAAGCTATATAAACAATGACTTCAGCAATCCATTTCCAATTATGCAAAGTGTGTAGAGCCTGTGCTTCTGAAGTTCTGTATAGGTACAGCCTGTCTGAATCTGCACTTTGGAAAAAATCCCTTCAATTTTGTTTATTCATTTCAGTAACTATTTACATATAATTTCTACTACTCCATTAACCTTGGAGACAGCCATTCTTTACGGCTACACATATTCACTCTATAAAATGTTTCTGTACAGTGTTATAGATCTGCATTGCGCCATACAGAAAAGCCAAAAGCCACATCACACTTCCTGGCAAGGGAGCAGGAACAAAGACTGGCTGGATTAAGGCAATGGGAAGGGCAAAAGAACAACATAAACTGATTAAGCTTTGAGTTGATAATTACTGGCTGTGGCTTGCTATTATTGTTTTTGAGCCTACTGTATTTTCTGATGGCAGAAAAATCAGTCGCAATCAAAAAGGTGTTTGGGGTGGAGAGCAATGTGCATTCCAGAAGGAAATGAAACAGCATCACCCCAGAGGGTGAACAGAAAACCCGTAAGGAAGGACCCGCAGTGTACTGGGAAGCACAAGGTAGTTGGTGGCCCACTGAATCCCAACAGCGCAGGGATGCTGTGGGTGGATATTTGGAAACTGTGTGACGGCAGTAACAATGTAAGCAGTGCCTAATCTGTGTGTTTACCTGTGTTTAACGCAGAACATATGAAAGCAAAAACCGCACCTTTGTATAGCAATAACAAACGTGGCCGGTTCTTAATGTGGTCAAACACCAATTACTTGTCTGAGAACAGCAGGGACTCCCTCACGCTGGCACACAATGGAATCATAAAGAGCTGCAGTAAATTTAATGAAATAGAGCCAAATAATTTATGTCTACTGCGGGAGATTCATACCTACTCACGTCACTCCTGGGAATGTACTTTCCCATGTATGTTCCTGGAAGGAAGAATATTAACAAAACACTAAATACCTCTGCAGATACGTTTCTGTTTGAAATAAACACAGTTTGATGGCTAGCATGAAGAATAACCAGGCAGTAGGTTTAAAGCAGAACGTTTGGAAATGGCGGCTGCTGCTTCCAGGTGCCATCCAGGGAAGTGCTCTTCATGGACATATGAGTATGTTTGAGGAGTCCGGGAGAGGTCTCTCTGCAGATCAGTGTTTTAAGATGCACGTTTAGACGAATGTTCCCAGGGCAACTAGGAAGTGATAGGGAATCTTTTCTTTGGTGAACTGTTAGTGGGGAACTAAAAAACGGAAGAAAGCAAAGAAGATTTTCTCAGCCTCCCCGAGCACAAGAAAGTTAAAGAGTGGCATGCAGGGACCTGCATGTCCAGGACCCTCTGCTAACCTGTTGGACAGGACCAAAAATGCTAGAGTCAGGTTAGGAAAGCAGGAAGAAGCAGAGAAAGAGAACTGAAAGGGTAGAAAATGTGCTCACACCAGACTCTGGTGCAAAGGGAGATTTCCTGAGAGTTTCTGTCCTATTGCTTTGCTGTAGGCACAACAGCAGCCTCAGTATGTAAGGGAAAACAAATGTGGGAGCCAGCTGCTTTGTTAAATGTAAGTGATGTCATGGGTTATGATTCAATCACACAACTAAATGGGGAGAAGGCTAAGGAGACTGAAATCGGACTGGTAGTGATGTCTGCCCACTTCTGGCGAAGAAGCAAAAGAATCCAGAAGATCAGAGAAGTGGGCACAGTGCCGTCACCTGGGATCTCGGCCATGACAAGCAGGAATGAGCTGTGGCCCGTGATGAACCTGGTGAAGGCAGCCAAATGGTAACTTTTTAATCTGACCTGAAGTCAGACAGAGCTGGATTGACTAGACTAAAACCAAGATTTCTGTAATAACTCCTCAAGACTGAGAGTAACAGGGCACTAATGAAGAAGGACATCTGCAACACTGAGTATTGCTCTGTAGGAATGGACTGAGTCTCTAGCAGCTTTTTTGCCACAAAAGAGTCACTATAAACAAAAATTTAAATTTCCAATCATGGAAAGAATGTGAACGTTCCTTTCTCCCATCCCTGAAGCACTTGAGCTACTTGTAGAAGACTTATAAAAAGTTTATAATATATTTAATGTGGTTACATACACTTTTTTCCTTTTTTTTTTTTTTTAATTTTAAAACTGTGGTGCGTGAAAAGGGAGAACACCACTCCTGGCTATTCTGAGCTACCTTTTCCATCCACAGTTGTAGTCAGGAATAGGCTTACCTCCCAAGACGGAATCAGAGAAATCTCCAAACTCTCCTCCAGCACCTAGAACATATATACAGATAACTTACCCTGCCGTATTGCATCTGTAGCAACATTTACCCCTGAAAGATGGTAGCCAGAGGTCCTTACATTAAACAACTTTGGTTTATTCTTCCCCGACGCAAATAGTATAAACTGAAAATCTGAAAGTAACAGATTTAATGCTCATGGGATTAACTTCTAAGGAAAACTGCATGAGACCTGAGCCACACGATAGAACTATGACAGGCTTTTACTCTAAGTGACATAATAACCAGCTCTAGCGTGCTCTCTATGCATTTCTATCCAGAGAAGTTCCCTGGAACGTGCTCCAGAACAAGCACAGCTGCGGGGTGGTGGTACTACTCCTAACTGTGTGAAACAGGGACAAAACCTGAGGTTAAAAATTCTCTATCCAAAATCAAGCATCAGTCTAAGCAGAAGACACTTACAGCTCGGACTGGCTGGGAACATTAATCACTCGGAGACATGTCCTGATTGAACATTTATTTTTTCATGTCACAGAGGAGTCTGCTTCCCAGTATTACGCCACCAAAGAAAATGACTGCAGGTGAGGGGCCAGGTTTGTAAGTATTGCATTTGTGCAGAACAACATGATGACAGAACACAAAAGAACAGAAAAGGAGGGCAGTGATGCATACCTTTTGTTGGCTTGCTCACTTCTGTAAGACTGGCCTGTTCTTGTAATAATGTGTAATCCTATTAACTGTGAGGTTATTCAATTCGGAAGTGAAGCACAAGAATCCAGCTTATTGTATAATGCATAAATTATGTTCCTATAGCTTTAACATCCCAATATCATCTTGGCTGGCTTGTAAGTGATCAAGAAAATGAAATGATTTTCATTCTAGTTCTCATTTGTCTATAAATATCAAGAATGATGTTAGGAAACAAAATTAAAGCTAATTCTTTATTATTTAAAAACTACTTACTACCTTTCCTGGTTTCCATGGGCAATCTTTACGCAGTGGGCAAAAGTTAACAGGTTTTACTGGAACAGGAATGGAAATGAAGGAACTTATGCCACACGGAAAGCGAGAAGCTCACCACCAGTTCATAGGCTTGAGTGAGAACCACCTACTGAAAAGGTTATGCTATTAGGGTCCAGACAGGCAGATGAAGTAAAACATCAGTCCTTTACAACTAGCAGAAACTTTCTGACTTATATTTCTAGTCATTTGCTAGACAACAAAATACTACGGCTTGGTTCTGAAGGAGCTGCTCTGTTTGCTGTCCTTGGGGAGATTTCAGTCCTTCATAACTTCATGATTTATTTTCTGCTTCCCTGGCTATGTTGGCTAGGTGGCACGCTGGTGATGTTTGTAAGACAAGCTTCCTTCTGCACATCTGGACTGGGGCTTCCCAACTGGGCAGCAGCTGCCACCTATGTGTGTGTTTCAGTCTCCACAGCTGCTTTCAGCTGCCTGGGAATCTCTTAGAAACTTCTCATCAGGGCTGTGCGACACTGCCCCGGCCACGTGCGCTCAGCCACTTGGTGGTGTCACGCTCCTTGCCTTCAGACACCTGATGGGAAGGTATAGAGAAGACAGACCCAGGCTCCTCTCAGAAGTGCACAGTGAAAGGACAAAAGACAAGGGACACAAGCTGCAGCAACAGAAATAATGATTATTTATAAAGAAATTTTTACGCAGGAGGTCAGTCAAGCCCTGCAACAGGTTGCCCAGAGGGGCTGCAGAATCTCCATCCTTTGAGAAGTTCACAAATTGACTAGACACAGTCTGAGCAAACTGGTCTACATTGGCTCTGCTTTGAGCAAGGTGTTGGATCAGACGACCTCCACAGGCCTCTCCCAACCTAAAGAAACTCTAATACTCAAGAAACACAAACACAAGAATTGCCTTGGAGAAGTCAAGGTGAAAAAATATGGCTAATCTTAAAAATTTTTATAGGAGATGTTGGAAAATTGCCTTCATGATCCCCTTCATAATCCTTTTATTTTTGAGTAGCAGTATTTTAGAATGAAAAGACAGGCTGAGAGTGTTGACTACAGCCCGAGAAAAATGTGTTTGGCCTTATCCATTGTACTCACGTGATAAATAAGTACAATGGTAAGTCCTCTTTACCATATAGAGAGGACTTATTTCCAACCTAGGTAACTAATGAAACATCATTTATTTGGAGTGTCTGCAACGGTGAATGTTGGGGTTTCTCCCACATGTAGACAGTCAGACTCCAAAGTTCATGCATTATCATCTGCTGATAGATCTGGCTTCTTGATGATAAAGAACTGTCACTGGATTAGATTCACTGTGGTGAATCTAATGTTGAAGTAAAGCGCAAATAAGTCAGGCTCAAAGGCAGACTAAGATAACCTTTTCAGACTACTGACTTCAGAGGGTAGATGAGTAAGAAGAGATGGTATTAAAAGTATACACAATATGGAATGGTGTAAAGATGACAGCTGAGGCATATGTATTTACTGCTTCTCAGAACACTAAAACAAGACAAATTTTAGTGAAACTGAGGTGAAAGATGGAGCAGTGGAAGGAAAGAGAAGGAAGTTTTTTGGTTAACAGCGACTAGACTGCAATTTCTTGACACACAATAAAATAAAGGCTGGGAATTTAGGAAGATTCAGGAGAGCCTGTATATAATTTACCTGCGCAGGTTCATAGATTATGATGGTTTATGCAGAATGTGGAGACTTAACTGTCTTCTGTGTATTCATTGTCCTCTGAGAGCATGGCCCTGGGCAGTGAGCAAGAACGGCTGTCAGTATGGCAACTCGGAGCTCTGTTCCAGGACTCCTGTCTAAAAGAAATTTTAATAAAGAAGCCTATAAATTAATTCTGTGTTTTGTAGGCACTGGTAAAATATTACAGGCAAACATTTGTCAGTTTGTTTTGTAAGGTGACAAATGATAAACAATAAAAGAAAGAAAACGGAAAAATCAAAGGCCATAGCTCATACTACCATTAATGGCAGAAACAGAATAAAATCAGTAATGGGTATCTTCCAAAGCTGTTTTGTTCTAAAGACATCCAATGCTTTATGGGGTAACTGAGTAAAGTTAATGACTGTACAGATTCAGTTATCTTAGTTTCAGGGTTTCATAGTGTATCAATAAACTGCAGCAAGCAAGCACCAAGCAGTAAGGTGATTCCACATTTCATATGTGTGATCGAAAATGAATGCTATATCCAGACTTCTGGTGTAGGGAAAGCAGCACTTGCCACTCTGTTCAGCAAAGGTACAACAAAGGAGTTCTTCATGTTGCCTTTATAAGTGTGTAAATGTTTTAGATTATTTTTACTGTAAATTTCTCCTCAGTTTTGTTCCTCTTCATGTTCGATATTGCAAAACTAGCAGCATATGGTATCCTGAAGACTTAAAGACCCCCCTGACTTAAAGTATTTGAACGGACCCACTGATTCAACCGTGTCTTTGAACGGTCTGATGTGCACTCTCCTCATGTCAATGAACACTCAGGGACCCTAATCCATTAACCTAAAAATGAATAGATGAAGGCCGTTGGTAGGCAATTATTGGAGAGATTACTTAAAAGTACCTCAAGAATGCAAAACCTCTGAAAAGCTCCCTTTTGATATTGCAGCTCCTGTAATCCCAGCATCTCTGCTGTATCAAATCAACTTCTTGCAAAACACACTGAAGTAACAAAACCACCCAGGCTACTTGGATGCTTAACTTTTCATTAAGTAAGTTGTAGTTCCTATGTGCATTTTGATATGGACTGAGCCATTCAGGTGTTCTTGCGTGGACATACTTAAATGACAGTAAAAGCAAAGTTTTATATTTAGTGGAGAAGCTTGCTGTTTTTAATCAAGACAAGTACTGTGGTGGTGGGAATGTCCTACTGAGTTGTGGGCTACCCAGATCACGAAGCAGATTCAACGCTATCGGTAGTGGAGACTTTTTAAGGCCTAGCTTACATTTGATTAGGTATGCACTCTTTGCAGAACTTTAGTCTTAACAAATAAATCATTTATGTAGATCATCTAGATTTATTCAGCATTTGTATTTATTTGGAGGCTGGACAACTACCACTCAATATCACTTTGTATACAAAGCTATTATTCCAGAAACATCTGTATGGCTTCAAGAGACACTTGCTTAACTCCTTGTGAGCTTTCAGCATGGCTGCTGTTTTGCTGTTGCAGTAAACGCAGATGGATCAATGCTTAAAAGTCCCCTTTGTTGGGAAAGAAAGAACAAAGATGATGCACAGACAATCTCTCCCACGCTTCCACACACATCTGCACACTGCCTGGCCTCACCACATTCTACGTTATCTTTCATTTTGTTTACTCACCTCTTATCTTTTATATTTATACCGGCACTCTGTAAGCATTATTCTGCCAACAGTTTAAATAACCGAAGTCAGCAAATACAACAGATCTCACATGCTCTCAGCATGGCTTATGTGACGCTGCTAAGAACACAGAAATGCAGAACGCAGCCCGATTCACTTCCCTCCATTCCTCTTCTGAGCTGTGTTTGCCAAGGCTCACCATGCTTTAAGCACACCTAATTGTTTTCTTTTTCTAAATGAAGTAGAAAAATTCCAGATGTAAGGCGTTCAAACAAGACATAAAATTAAGTTTTGTTTAAACAAAGATATGAAGGGCTTTGCAGGGCTAAAAACTTCTACTATTTAAACTCTAAATTCTGTATGTGCTTTGAATACAGGAATGTTTTCAATGCACCAACATAGTTCTCATTATACTATTTTAACAAAAGGCTCCCATTTTAGTTGGAATATAAAACAGAAAAAAAGAGAGAAAACAGATTTGAGTATGACTAATTCTTCTCTATCCCTATAGAATTGCAAGCTGGATATAATTTTTAATGACTGGCTTTCACATTTATTGGTTTCTGGGATACAGGGCAAAGAGGTTACACGTGGATGCGGTGATTAGGACAGGATTAACCTTGTCAGAGGAGGAATTTAAAGGAATCTAACCACTCATGACTGATTGCAACAGAAAAAGATCAATTTAGGTTAATAGCGCCTGCGCCTATTTCCTCCACAAGTAACAAAGGGGACAGCAGAGGGGATTCAAAGCAGTTTGCCCCGCACCACGCAAAAACTTAAGTCTTGCTTGTACACAAACGTCATCAATTCAGCCCTCTCCAAGCATATCTATATAGGGCCATGTACATGCAATAACTTAGCTGAAAGCCCCCAAGAGTTTACTAAAGAACCTCTACAATTTCTCACTTTTGTGCCAGTTATTTCTACGTCGGATTGCAAAATGTAACATCAAAGTAATGCAAGTTTCTCAGCATCCAGTACTGTCAGCAGGACTGTGTACCCACAGTCACGCACATACGACGGGGGAGCACACACCCAGCAGTGCCGCGGCAGTGCCAATCACGCACGTGCCCTGGCCCTGCAGGACTTCAATATATCAGCAGAAATCTCTTCTTGGTGTAAAACTCTCAGAGTGGCAGAACCATATCAATTAAATGTTAAGTTTGGGCTAGGAAGGTTATTCTTAATGTAATTCCTCTGCATGTGGTGGCCCACTTCCAAAGTAAGTCATTTACACACATCTGTACAGAGTTCCTTATTTCTGATAAACAGGTGCTGCCCATGGTAATTACTTTTACTCTGAAATAAGAGAGTTCACCAGCAAAATTTCTTAGATAGCTAAATCAAAATCTGTTTAGCTAAAAAAATCTAAATCTCTGAATTCCTCTATCCTGATGCAAACAGGTACAAGTTTTGTCTGCCCTTCACAGCCTTCCTGGCAGACAGAAGATAAGATGCTCTAAAATGTTGCAACGAATGATTTTAATCGTAGTAACTGATGAAAAGTAATAGCATCTCCATTGTCTTGGAAATGATGTTTCTAAGATGGGTCTGATGTGGACAGAAAATGCCACTGTTTTAGTTCACAGAACTAAATAACAAAATTAAGTCTGCAAAGAGAGGTTTGCAAAGGCACACAAGTTTGCATGGATGGACAGCAGCTCAGAATCGCAGGAACAAAAAAATTCCAGGATCGCAGGAACAAAAAAATTCCAGGATGTACCCAGGAGATTGGTCTTACGCCACAGTCAGTGGTGACATATTAATATGGCCCAGGATATGCTGATACAAGATCACAAGCATTTGTGCCTGCAAAAACTTCTAGTAAAGGTGCAACTCGTTGACAAAGAAAAAAGATCCTGCTAGCAAAGCTCAGTACAGGTTACTTTAGCTCCTGGCAAGCTCACTCTCCCTGTTACACATTGCATCCATACCTCAGTGGTGCCTTACACTGGCAAGAAGTTTAAACCATAAAAGAAATGCCAGTCCCCAGATTCCAAACTTTTTAGGCAAAAACTGAAAGGGAGATTGGTTTGTTGTACTTAAATCATTCCCCAGCACCTGTATCACTGTGTCACAAACGTGACTCTCCTAAACTGTATGGTGGTGGCTTTGTATATTTCGGTTGGTTGGTTTGGGGTTGGTTTTTCTTGCGGGTTGAAGTGATGAATACACTTTAACCATGTTCCTGTGCTGACTCCATCCTCCTGCTCCATAGCAGAGCAGGACTTGTCTAACTGCAGGGATGCCACTGGGGCTGTACAGTGTAGATTACTTTAGAATTCACTGCCACGCTCCCAGCACGTGTTAAATGTTTTAGGAGCAACTAATTTTATCTCTAAGCTTTCAGGATGGGAAACATGCCTTGGACAAACACCACGTATCACTGTGTTAAAGTGGGAAGAAAGCCTTTTTTTTGGTGGATGTTCTGCTGTTTGTCTAGGCCCCTGAAAACTTCAAGTTCTTCAGGAAAAAAAGGGTGTACAACACACGTTCCGGCTATGTAAGCCGCACTCAGCATGAGCTGATATTGATATACCACAGTCTAAACGAGAAGGCCTTCTAACAACAAGGGATTCCCACTACACCAGCCACAGGCATCTCCACGGTGCTGGGGCTGACTGCACGCACGAAGCCAGACAAGAGACCCCTGCCATGCAAGCACCTCCACTGAACAGAGACCCGCCACACTTTATCCTCCTGCAGCGAAGGGAGAAACTCTTCCACAACGTCAAGGCTTCATTTTTTTTCCCCTCTTTTAATTCCTTTGTATTTTTCCCTTTCACCTAGCTTTACAGTCTTTCAGGCACACACAACCAGATGAGGCAGCAGGCACTGCTCAAGCCGTTGGCGGTTTGATCTCCGGAGCGGGGTTGTGGGTGAAGCCCCACTGGAGACGCCCCAGTCTGAGCAGTGGCAGCGGGCTGCGGGGCTGTGCGGCCCCCGACGGGGCTCTCCGGCCGGCCGGACGCTGGAGCCGAGCCTGCCCAGCGCTGCTCCCCGGGCTCTGCGCGCTCGCCCCGCTGAGATGCGGCATCCGACAGTCGCTGCAGGGCCGCTGAGAAGTTCGGCGTTGCTGCTCCCTCAGGGCACTTCTGGAGCTGAGTTTTACCTACGCCGTGAGGGGCAATTAAAGCAAAACTGCAGGAGGCAGCCCTGGGTTTAAAGGCAAGGTGGCCCGCCTCACGCTCTCCTCAGCGGCCAGCTCCGCCGGCAAGGTCCCTGCCCCGAAGCGCAGCCTCCCCTCCCTCTGCACCGGGAGCTCCCCCGGGGCAGCCGCGGGCTCACCGGCGTTTTCCCGAAAGCCGCCCGTTCTCCTGCGAGCCCCGGTGCCCCCGCATCCGCATCCACCTCTTCAACTTTCGCGCTGAACGCGGCGCCGCTCCCGTACCGGGGCCCGG
>Ga0181612_100289_pt1 | contig 11195 bp, 5 predicted proteins | sample HoacroProtozoa21_FD_119630 | JGI IMG/M metagenome (GOLD analysis project Ga0181612, IMG submission 119630) | Hoatzin crop microbial communities from Cojedes, Venezuel. Combined Assembly of Gp0051906, Gp0051904, Gp0051908 | reverse complement strand
AGTCAAATATATCAGACTTTGAGAAGCATGGTTTGTTTGGTTTTTTTCCTCTTACTGATTTGTAAGGCTCATTAAATCACTTTATTTATCTTTTATATGTGCCTATATAGATAGTTTCATTAATATGCATTATGTGAGAGTTTGTATGCCTATATATATGTACAGCACAGTTACCATGCTTGTTTTTCCAACATCATTGATCTGGCCTGTAACAAGTGCAAATACAAAACTAAAATCTAAAAATAAAGTGCAATACAGAAAGGTTAAAAAAGAGTTTCTGTTAAGAAGCTGTTCCTGCATTCAGTGTTTATGTTTTTGATACAGTTCTGTTTCCACTGGTCCATCATTTCAACATTGTAATTGTGCCTAATCTGCCTACAAATGCTAGTCCAAGATGCGAAAGGGAATTTAGCAGTGGATGATTATAAAAGTATTTTATGGCATGTGAAGCATGTTAGTTTTGATTTATTAAAAATCGTTTGTGTCAACCTCTCTTCTAAAGCTGAAGTGCATTAATAGCCTTCTGCCACATGAGTGGCGATGTGAAGATCTGTATGTAGCTTCTAAAATTGCGACCCTTTGCAGAGTTTCAGATTTCATCCTGGTAGCTTGGATGCGGGCTGAATGCCGTTACAGTTTGCTATGTTAGGGATTTACTGGTACTGTTAGGTAACACTGGAGAACACATTAAATAGCCATTTTCTGCAGTGTAGTTGCTTGTGTTTCTCTGGGGTGAAAGATGACTTCAATTACCAACATCATTAGACAAATTCAGTTTTTTTATGTTTAAATACTTGCTGTAAGGAGACAATTCAGACTCTCTGAGCTAGTGGTTGTGGAGCTGACTTTATTTCACAGCCAGAGAGCACGTCCTGGTAAGCTGTTTTCTCCCACACCAGCTTTTATGATATACTTTGCTCCCTGCTTGTTTTCATCAAAAAGTAAGATCTGAAATTGAGTCTAGCTTTTTAAGAGTTCTGTTTTTAACTTATGGAACGTGCTGTGCTAGTAGTACTACAACTGAGGTGTTTGTTAATAGGTTGTAGACCGGAGAAGAAACAGTTTTGTATTGTTCTGTGTGGGTCAAAGCACTGCTAATGTGCTTGGATACTATAGTGATGAGTACTATAAATATCCAAATATATCAGCCAACAACTGGAAATAAATTTATAAACATTAAATTCTTTCCATTATCAAAGGCAGCAACTGAAACATTCTCTGCTCTCCCACCTCTGGCTCAGTACTCATGACTGTGCACATCAGAAAACAGAATAGACATACAAACTCTGTCTTCTAATTTTCATTTGGTGCAGAGAGAAGTGGTCACCAAACTTAGAAGAAAAATGTAACTCTGATTGTGTTCAAGCTTGTTAGTTGTTTGTAAACAGCAAACCCCTCTTCTGTTTTAATATTGTCTAGGAATGAGTGCTCAGAAGACTGGGTAGCATGACAGGTAGCAGCATTTAAAATAACTCTGCAGTTCTTATGTCATACAATATGCTTTGTTTAAACATGGAGGCTGTGCTCAGTAGTGCTGATTCAGTGGGTACTTGGGGAGGTGGGCTAGTATTGAACCAGCATCCCGTTTAGATGCTGGGTAAACCACACTGTTGGGAAAGGAGATGCCAGACTGATTTTTAGAATTACGGTGATCAAACTCAAAACTTTATGAAGGAAGGATATTATGTGTGTGTGTTATCTTCCTTTTGTTTTGAATACTTGAGCATGTTTTACCTTGAATGACTACAGAAATAATCTCAAATATGCAAGTTGGAGTTTGGTTACGGTTTTGTTCTCTACAGTGGATTAAGTCTTTTAATCTGAGACTGTTTATATCATTTGTAGCAAGTGGTGTGTTTCATACCAGGGAGGATGGATTCGGTGGCCAAATGGTGCCTGACATATATATATATGTAGGTTGGCAAAGGAACTTTTGGTCTTTCGGGATGAGAAACATTCTTTTAAAGCATTTATCATAATTAATGACTTACATTTTCTTGCTCTCATGATTTAGTTGGTTTTGTCACTTTCATTTAATTTGTGTGCTAATTCATAGAATTTTCTAAGTGCTGGTAATGTCAGGACACTAAACTGTCTCTCTGACATAGGCAGTGGGGGCGGGAAGCAATAACGCTTTTAGAAATGAATTGCCAGTGAAAGAGTGGAGAAGTAATAAACTGCTGTTAAAAGTTTTTTTTAGAAATTATTTCAAAGCTAAATATTTTCATTAGGAAAAGCTGGGATAAAAGACTGTACTGGGCATTATGCATTTCTGTCCAAATTTGGTATCTCTTTGTTTAAGTGTGGTTTGTAGTTAAAATCAGATCTTTCAGCCAGCCTTTTCAAAGGATGCAAATGGCCTTCAATTTTCAGAATATTTCTAAAAGAAGTGACATACAAGTTCAGATGAATAGTATATAGCTATCATTACTTTACAGACAGACTACTAGCAGGTGAAGAAATGCTAGTAAGCATTAAGATCTGTATATATATTCCAGGAAAACTTCAGAGTAATATTAATCAAATGGTAACACGTGTGAGAGTGTGTTTTTCCAGCCTTTAAAATTATCTTTTGTGGCTTCTTTGATGGTGGACGTATAAGGAAGTATCGTTCCCTTCTGGAGGGGAGGCTTATTTCTTACAGTACAGAAATTCTCCTAAGAGTGTGAGATCTAGTTCTAAATATAGCCTCTGAATTAACACTGCTAATTTTACCAGTGTATTATTCACATTTGCTCAAACTACCAACTGTCCGCCAAAAAAAGCAAAATTAAGTCCTCAGAGCGTGTGGGGGGAAGGTGGAGGTCATGGAGGGAGGGTTGTTTATGGGTGTTACAGAAATGTGAATCCATCTCTTTGACAAGTATCAAGTTTTTGGTTGCTATAGGAAAATGCTGAGAATTACAGGTGGGTCTCGACTTCCTTGCCCCCCCGGTTTATTCCTTCTTTTTGTTCTGCTTGAATTTGCAAAGTTTAAAATATATGCATTGTACCAGGGTAGGCCGTATTGCTCAGTGTAGAGAGCAGTGGGGGGAAGCAGGTGAGGTTTACTAAGTGACATCAGGTTAGTTGTTGTAACACTTTGCCTCCTGTGCTTCGTTTGGGAAATAAGGATAATCATGCTTAGTTTTTGAAGTATAAAAAATGGCGACTTCTGTAGGATATAGAGCTATGCTCAAATCCAATTTAAGGTTAATCCTCTGTGACCTCAGCTGGGTTCCAGATGGTGACCTACATGTGGACTAGGCTGTTGATGTGTTATCAAAGACCTAGAGTGTCCAAGAAACTTTAATGGAAGGATAGAGTCTTGCATAGTAAGTGGAGGGTAGAGTAACAAAGCTAAGAATGTAAAAGTTAGAAAACAGAGAGATAGATCTGAAATACTGTATTTTGTTCTTTTGTGTATTTATTTTATGGGCTTTTTATGCTTGTTTGTTTGTTTTTACGTATCTTGCTTTTTCCCAAGTCTTGGTAAGTAATTACGTATACCAAGACTGCTGGGCCCTCAGCAGGCCTATTCCAGTTGAATATAAGCTACTGTTAACAATAATAAGCTTCTGTTACCATTTGGGGATCAACATCTGAAAGTGAGAGACTTCCCCAGTGAGCTGAATTATTCTCGAGGCAGCAGCTGAATTTTTAGGATTTGTGGGGTTGATTTCTGGCTCTTGGAAGGGATTACTGCTTGATGCAGGCATTCCCAAAGCGTATGAAGTAAATTGCTTGCGGCACATTAACCACTTCCAAGTGGTACGTAGCAGTGGTAGTGCAGCGGCAAGCTGGCTGTGTTTGGCGACCTGGCCTGACCTTTGTCTGCAGCAGGAGGATGGAGACAGATGGAGACAGTCTTGCTATGAAGCAGTGTGAAAGCCATCAAGCAGTATCCTCCTGCCTTGCTGGACCCGTGGCAGCCTCACTGCTGTGGCTGCCTACAGCACCTGCTTCTGCCTGTGAAAGGATTTCTTTTTCCATTTGGGTAAAAGCTCGTAACGCATGCCCCCTTACCGTATAGAAGCCTGCGTGATACTTGGAAGGGCCTCCCGTTAAAGGGTTACCAAGCACTGGAACAGGCTGCTGGGGGAAGTGGTTGAGTGACCACCCCTGGAGGTGTTTAAAAGCCCTGTGGATGTAGCACTTAGGGATGTGGTTTAGTGGTGGAGTTGGCAGTGTTAGGTTAACAGTTGGACTCTATGATGTTAAGGGTCTTTTCCAACCTGTATGATTCTATTCTATGATTATGAGTTTGGAGCTCCCGAAGTGAGAATGACGAGATAACTAGGAGGGAGACTACTGTGTGTAAGGCTCAGCTGGGAGAAATCAGCAGAGGAAATGGGGTTGTATGTATGAGGTATGGGAGAGAAAATGACGGTGAAGGTGTGTCCTCTCTTCCACACTTGTGCAGCCTGGTGTAAGGCTGAAAGCTGCTGCTCCTGTTAGAAAGAGCTGGTGTTGTTCTTGGTGGAGTGTGAAGCAAGGTAAGAGATGAACTGCTTAGTGGTGAGCAGAACAGGTACCAGATGAATCTAAATATGGTATTTTTCAGCTAAAGACCCTCTTAGTAGGAGGAGGGATTAAACTTTCATTAGTGGATAATCATCTCAAAAACGTAGCCAGGAACTCCGGTCTGCTTGGAAGCTGAAAGTGAGATTTAACTTTCTAAAGTTACTTGACTGATTGTAGGCTCTGTTTCTGCCTGTACTTATGAATGTAATGTAAGGGATTGATACACACTGTGGTCGACAGTGAAGTTTTAACTGCATGGAATGATAATGCCCCGTGGGAACACTCGGGTTTTGCTCTGGTCCTGTGGGCTGGGGGAGTCTCTCCTCTTAACCTTCCTCATGTGAGTCTCTCCTGCCATGCACCTCCTTTTCCTTTCATGTCTTAGATGAGGTGGTTTCGCTGCTGAAAGGCATCAGCCTAGCTCATCTGGGAATGCTATTGTTGGAGATTGCACCTGGAGTAAGTTAGAGAGTTGCGATAATACAAGTAAGTTTCCTTTGGAGCCCGAGAAAGTACATCTCAGTACAGGAAAGTGGAGGGGTAGGTATGTTCCTGCTAATGGATGTTCTATTACAGAAAACAAAAATACCTAGGATATTCCCCCTTAGGAGAACAGGGGTGGATTTCTCTTCTGATGGGCGAAATTACTCCTATTTTCTTGCAGTCATCCCTAGCTGGGGATGAAGAAGTAATGCTAGCGAGAGGGAGTATCTGGTGGCTGCTGAAGTAGATAGTATTTGTGGCTTGGATATCTTGCAGATTCAGAAGGGAAGGAGGACAGATACACTATGACATCCATAGTATTTTTTTTCCCCCTTTCACCATTACTTTTAATGAAGGTCCTAGGGGGATATTGGATTTCTGCATGTCTTCACTATTAAGTGCTTGTTGCTGGAAAATGCTGTAGATGGCCTTCATAAAAAGGCAAATGCAAGTTAAGATCTAGAGTTTTTTTTAAAAGAAACAACCAACCATAAAGGAAAAAAAATCCCTGTGGCAGTGTGAGTTTTCACTTGTGCTTGCATTTCAGCAAAATGAAGTTGCCTGATTATGTGACTGCTGTTCTAGAATATTGCTTTATCCTCTTATGGGGGTGTGGGGTAGAACTGTTAATCTAAGAGTTGTTCTACTTAGTTATATAACTATTTCTTAAAAATAGCTCCAGATTGCTGGAAAAAGTAGATAGATACTACAAAGTACAAAATTTCAGTTTCTGATCTTTTACATAGAGCATCCACATTTTATACGTTAAATTTTTTTACTATTTTGTGGTGACTGGTAGTATGTTACTCACATGCACTCATACAGTAGCTTGTGAACATCGTGTAGCACAGTTCTCTGTCAAATACTGCATATGTACAGTGGTAATAATAGCACCAAAGCTGAATGCTGACGAGCTAGTAGGCAGAGAGGTACATAACAAGAAAGCATTGAGGATGGGCTGTTTCTTTGTGTGTGTGGCGGTCACTGCTCTGAAAGTTTAATTTTGAAGATGGTTGTTCAGACTATCCTTTATTATGTTGTGCTTCTAGAAATCACAATTATATTTGGCTGTGGGTATGTGATATCCTTGGGATAAGGAGGCAAAATGCATGAATCAAAAGGTTTATTGTATTCTGGTAAAACTAGTTCATTCTTTTAAGACATACCTCTATCCTAAGGTGCTCAGTTTTGTCATCCAAAGAGATTTTGTGTAAGTCGAGTTAGCCTTTGTAGATGAGTTTAGCAGACAACTCTGATTCAGAAACACAGTTTCTGAATGAAAACATTTTGGATGGCCATTGCAAGCTTGGACCAGTAGGAGTTCTAAATAACTTGTTTCCAGTGACTAATACAGAGTAAAAATTTGCTCTTGGGCTTACCTGCTGTTTACTTTAGACTCTCTGATCAGATACAGTCTGTGAAAGGTTTTCTGCTTCAGTTAGATACCCTGTAGTATTGTGTTTGCCTCATGGGCTTTTAAAGAGTCTGTTCTTCCACATTGCTCTAACACTGGCATCTGCAATAATTGAGTACAGTAAGGAAAATAGAACAGAATGTTGCAGTAGTTGACTCTGCTGTAATTATTTCTCTTGCTGGATAATCTTTTCCTGTTAAACATATTTCACCTGCTGCTTTTTGAACTGTGTGCTACTTTTTTAAAGTGGTCAGTGTTGCACAGGACTGATACCTGATTTTGGAGTGGCAGCATCCCACCTCTGTGTAGCGCTACTCTTCTTTACAATCCCTTGCTAAATCATCTTCTGAATGTGGACTTCATGTGAGTGAGCTAATTTGACCCAGATCTGGCTCAAGAGTAGGAAGTTACTGAATTTGAAGATGTTTCTCTTCTGGAGTTGTGGATTCCCTATCTGGGTATTATTAGCCTAGATATTGCTAGGCAAATTGTCACTTCACAGAAACATTAGTAGGCAATACTATTTTGTGTTAAAACGTAAACTACTTGTTATTTTGAGATCCTTTAAACAGGATGGCTGTACTTGGGGTGTGTGTGATGTGTTGGGGGTTTGGGGGTTTCCTTCTCTTCTTTTTTCTCCCTGCATGTATATACCTAGTGCCTATAAAACCCTCAGTTTTATCACAGCAAATCCCAGGAGTTTTACTGTGCTACACATATGTGTTAGTCTTTGTTTGTTTGTGGAGTAGGTATTTGTTTCCCCTGTCAAAAACTGTTACACTGGATTGATACAGTCTCCCTGAAGTCCACTGTTGCAAGCCATGACATGTTGTTAGAAGTTTTTGTTAAGCTTTATTTGTTGAAATACACAGTAAAGTTTTTATTATTTGAGACTTGTGATAATTTATATTGTCAAACAGCTAGTTTAAAGGAACTTTTTTTTTTCTTTTAGCCAGAATGTGGATCATTTTACCTGATAACTTCTTCCCTATTTGAAGGGAATGTGTATTAAATTTTAATGAGGGTAATTTTGATGACAGGTCGTTCTACCAAATGTCTTTTAATTTTTGTTAATATTGGGAACTTTAACTTGAAACCTGGCTGCAATGGAACGTAGGAGAAAACTGACACTTTCTGTTGAGCTTGTCTCTGCTGTGTAGTGATTTTGACCCCACTTTTAACCATAATATATGGTCTTCAAAAAAGCAAATGTGTATTCTCCATTGTGTGCTTCATTTTGGCACAGATTCTGGTTTGATCACCCATATGCAGTTCTGTGGGAAGATACTCAGATTGCCTCTTTTCATCTAACTTAAGTGATGAAATTAGGAATTTTGGCTCTTGAAATTGCCACTGGAATGCAGAGATTGATTTGTAGTGCTAAGGTGAGATCATGTGAAGATGCTAAGTTTTTTGTTAGTCTTTTGTTGTAGTTTCTTGCTGTAGAAACACAGCACTCTACAAACAAGTAATGCTTAGGAATTGTATGAAGATTTTGGGCCCACTTTCTCATACAGAACTTGTTAAATGTCTGAACAATTCTCTCCTGTGTCTGCAGCACATCCGTTTCTGACACAGCTTTCTATGACGTGCACTCGTATTTATTTATTCTTTGGAAGAGAGTTATTTGCAGCGATTTCCTCCATTCATTCATCTCTCATATTTTGACATAGTAAACTTGAAAGAGTATGAACAGGGCTTGGAAAGAGAATGGTGAAGACTTCTCGAGAGTAAAAAAAACCCAACCAAAACAAACTAACCAAATCCAAGCCGTGCCTGTGACTGCTGCTGCACCCTGAAGAGGCATGCGTTTGCTTACAGAGGTTGATGAGTCAGTCTCTTCAGGGCTTTTTGCTAGGCCTGGCCTCCTGCCTGTCCATTCTGAAATTTCTCGGTTGCCTCATCTGATTGTCGATGCTGCATTAAGGCTAGTCCAATTTGTAAGTAGGTAGGTAGGGGGGAAACCCACGTGTAGCACAACTACTGCTGTCACGGCACATCATCCCATGGTCTTTGTGTTTTGATGAACTCCCAGGAGAGTTAGATGTTTCTGTTGTTGAAAACAGCTGTTTTGGAGAAGGTATCTGGGAGGCAGCCACATGCTTGCATGGTACAATGAAAACTTGTGGCCTTTTCAGTAAATCATACATTGGACACTGGAGTTGCTTGTGGCTTGTTGCTGGGGTCTGTGCAATTAAGAGCTACAGAACAGTTCAGAGAAGCATTCAGAAGAACTGACATTCTACAATGAATGTAAGAACCTTTGTACACTAAACCGTAGCCAGATTCAAGACCTTCAGCTTTTATAATAGAGGCTTGACTTCCTCTGTTTGTCTTCTGCTTGGTTAAAAAGAATAATTCAGTTTATTTTCCTGGATGGGGGTAATCTGTGTCAGTGTTCTAGGGGGTGGGAGGGGGAGGGCAGGAAGAGAAGGTCAGCTGTTTTTAATACTGGTGTACTCCATGGCCAGGGCTTTCTAATTATAGTGTGGATAAAATATCAATTTTCAAAGTCTTTCACACGAGGAAGGTTCTCTGTTTCAGTGGCGTTAGATTTGCATCTGTCCCATAAACATATGCATCATATGTATTTTGTATCTGGTTAGTATTGGGTAACTGTATTAGCTGGTTGCTCTGCTGCAGTTTGGTAGTGTCTTCGTGGGAGCAGTGAAGACATTGTCATATACAGAAGTATATCTTGTATACTTAAAGCACTTGTTTGACTTTGCAGCTAACGGTGGTGTTCAGGGTTACTTTGAACCTTCTCTGTCTCTTACGCGTTATGACTGATTTTTGGAGAACAGATAAACATTTGAAGTAGCTGCACGATTGTGTTGTGTATCTGGCTTGAGAAATGGCTTCATAGATTTTCTTGTAGTTATGATGAATATCGTTGGCACTAGTGATTTGAGAAACAGCCCAAGCAAGTGTAAATGAGTAGGAGGTGCTCATTAAACTTGTGTTGGAGGATTTCTTTCTTCTCCCTGTTCTTCAGAAAAAATGTCTCTGCTGTGCTGTCTCCCATTTAAACAAAATTTCTGTGATTAGATTTTTAGTAAGACCAAAATTGCTTCTATTGTATCATTTTCTGTGCCAGATATGCAGTAATGAAATAGTTCAGAGATAGTAATACACTGTTTTACGAGACAGTAAGAAAGCCATATGAAGTGCTCTTCATTTTCTATTCCATCTGTTGTTATTATGTGGTAGTAATCTTGTATCATGCTTTTAAAATACAGTTTTTCCAGTTCTCATATTTATGTGGTTTGGGAAGTGTTGGATCAGGTGTTAAGATGTTGTGCCTGTTAGATAAGTCCTCTAAGAAGCTTTGTGGTGGGCACAGAAAAGAAATGGTTAGGATAATTGAAAAGCAAAAAGTGTCATACGGTCGTGGTGCTGTTCAAAGGGAAACCAGCAGCAACTAGCTATATTTTTTTCTTTTTTCTTCTGTCTCCTAAAGTTTTCATTGATGAGAGCAGTCTTAAGCTTTGAAAGACTCTGGAGACACACAAGCTGTCTAAGAGTGTTTGTAATCTTCAAACAAGAAGAAGTGAAGTGAAAATGTGACTAATGCTGAGAAGAGAGCACTTTTAGCTCTGAACCAGGCATTTGCGTACCTCCGACTGTATGGAAGGGAAAAATCTGCTGCTTGGATAAAGTAGTCTTTTGGTAGAATTTGCCCAGATGGAGCTTATTTCTGTGACTACAGAATAAGTAATGTCTCTTAAGTTCTGGATTCTCTTTTTCAATGAAACTTCTGAATTTCATGCTTTTTCTGTTGTGAGGGGAGGTTTCAGAATGCAGACTGGCTCTCCTTCAGCTGAGCCCGCAGTCAAGGCAGACTGAAGCAATATGCTCTAAGAAGTGTGAATTTTCTCATATGTTTCAGGGAGCATTAATGGAAAGACTAATTAGGACAACTTGAAGCCAAAATTGATGTGTTTCACTTGGAGATAAATTATCAGAGGCATCCATCAGCTGTAGATGGATGTACATGGCATTCCAAGTTTAAATCTGCTTGAAGAGTTTAGAATCAGAAGTGAGGAAAAAAAGTTTCGATCTATCTCAGGGCTTAAATTTAGAGTAGAACAAGGAAAAAAAAATCTACAACGTATGAACTCTGTACTCTAATAAAAACAGATGAAGGGGATCATAAACTTCTAATTATTATTGTTTTTAATTCTAGTTTTAAGACAGTGTATAGGTGACATTAAGTCAGTATTTCAGACTGAAAATGCTATATTAAATACTAGTTTAATTTTTTGGGTATGGGCCTGTAACTTTTACAGATACATGCATACAGATAGGGTTTCTTCTCTTATCTTTCTCCTGAATTTGTGGCATTTCTGCTCCTAGAAATCTAAAACATAGGTCTCCACAGTCAGTTCTTTTTGAATCCTAATATACTCTATTTTCTTAAAGAGGTTAAAAAAAGTCTACCTCCCCCACCCCTGAAGAGGAATGGCAACCTCGTATCAACAGACGAGGAGAAGGCTGAGGTCCTTAACAACTCTCTTGCCTCAGTCTTCACTGGCAGCCTCTCTCCTCGCCCCTTCCCAGCTGATGCACTGCAAGATGGGGACCAGAGTGGGAAAGCCCCTCCCACAATAAGGGAAGATCAGATTCGTGACCACCTGAAGAACCTGAACGAACAGAAGTCTATGGGACCTGAAGAGATGCATCCCAGAGTCCTGAGGGAATTGGCTGATGTCATTGGAAAGCCACTCTCCATGATATTTGAAAGGTCACGGCAGTCAGGCAAAGTCCTTGGTGACTGGAGGAAGGGAAACATTGT
>Ga0181612_178484_pt1 | contig 11196 bp, 5 predicted proteins | sample HoacroProtozoa21_FD_119630 | JGI IMG/M metagenome (GOLD analysis project Ga0181612, IMG submission 119630) | Hoatzin crop microbial communities from Cojedes, Venezuel. Combined Assembly of Gp0051906, Gp0051904, Gp0051908 | reverse complement strand
GTCCCTTTGCCTCCACCAGCTGCACTGGGAAGGGGGAAGAAAAAAAACAAACACAACAACAAAACACAAACCGATGCACATATACTGAAGATGAAGAAACAATATTTCAGAGAGAAGAGAGAGGGGAGAGAAATGCAAAACCAAGTTATTTTAAAGCCATCTGAGAATAAACTGAAATAAAGCAGAATTTCATCACTTCCACCAATTTAAGCTCCAGTCAGAACAAGAGAATAAAATAAGTCACACCCCACAGCACTATGAACCCAAGGAGCCATTCTGTCTCTCAAAAGCAGCAAGTTCTTAGCAAAATACTGATTATGCCAGCACAAGCCCCAGAACCCAAAGGATGCAGGTCCTTTACGAATGACACCCACGAGGATCATTCAGCAGAAATGTGACTGCAAATGACAATTCCTTTCTGCATCACCACAACAGACTCGCAAACCTGTTCAACGAGAGCAGTCTGTTGTGCCTTCTGGGAGTGATGATCAGTTAATGGTTTGAAGCTAGGCCACGAGAGGTTCAGACTGGACACGAGGAAGCACTTCTTTACCGAGAGGGTGGTCAGACACTGGAACACGCTTCCTCGAGAGGCTGTCAATGCCCCAAGCCTGGCAGCGTTAAAAAAGCATTAGAACAATACGCTTAAAATAACACGCTGTAACTTTTGGTTAGCCCTGAAGCAGTCAGGCAGTTGGACCAGATGATCATTGCAGGTCCCTTCCAACTGAAATAGTCTATTCTATCAGGCTGTTGAGACAGCATCACACAACTGATCCCTGGCTATCGCTAGTCAGACTTACCCCAACATGCAGGGAAACTTCTGCTACTCAAAATTTCACATCATGATCTCAGAGCAGCAGATTTGTAGGTGGTTTTGACAATATTATCAGACAAAGAAAATCACTGCCATGGAGCACTGATGGCTATTGGTATACAAGACAGTCCAGGGGAACCTCACTGTCGTGACCACTCACTTCATAAAAGAGGTCATCCACACATTCACTGCCTTCACAGCACATGCAAAGAAAGCAAATGGAGATTTTGTGCACCTCTCAATAAAATTCCCTGCAGTGGGTAACAGGGAGCAGGTCACTGGTGTACGGAGCAAAGCACTACCTTCGGGCGCCCCTTGCCCTTCCGCTTGGTCAGCTGATAGAGTGATGAGAGCAATACATCGCAGTGACCTACTTACCACCTTGACTTCAAGCGTGGTGCCAGTGAAGAGCAGACCAAGCCCGTGGTCTTTGAACTCAGACCTGCAGACTATCAATTAGCCATTAATAAGAGTCTGGCCCTGACCAGGCAGGGGCACATGACTGCGTTTTTGCTGCATTAGTCAGCGAACAAAGCGATATGGGTTCTTTCCCCACCAGGACACCAACCTCAACAGAAGGAACATGATGCAGCATAAAAACAGAGTGGTATAAGCAGACAACACATGATCCTGCATAAAGTCCATCCATTTAGAAATGTTAAACTCACTTTACCAGCAAAATAAGTTTGCTACTGGATTGGCATTTTGTTTCATGGGCGAGTAATGTTCTTAATTTGATTCTAAGTGCCCTAAAGCTGGATTTACTGTATACTCCAACCACAGCCAAGAGCGCGTAACTGAACTGCTGAGCAGGCAACTCCCAAGTTTTAACAAGACTGTCCTCTAGATGACATCCATTTAAGGGCAGCCCAAAATAGACTTGCTCATATCAGCCTAAAACAAGACTGAGAATAAAACAATAACCCAGAGCTGAAAAGTAGTTTCTTGCCAGAAAGTGTTCATAGCTACTTCTCATGAACTCCTTCACTAGTGACCCATAGCTACGGAAGAACAACTTCAGGGAAAAAAATGGTAGAAACACGGTGATGCTGACAAGGTCCCGGGTCCTCCAAAGTAACTTAAGAACTAGTGCAATGACTAACAAGCTTGCCTAGAAGACTGAGCAGATTTCTGGAAGAGAAAATGGGACTTCAGCAGAGGTATTTCTTTCAGACACTGTTTGAAAAACCTCATCCACTCTATGAACGGACTTTGAAAAAATCCTTCTTCTGGGTAGTCACAGCCTAAAAAATTGAGACCACTTGCATCTTCCTTTACCAGAGGAAGGCTACTCATGTTACTCAGACTCCTGTAGCACTTTTACAGCTACTCAAGCAAGTTTGTCACTAGAATGAGTTCCTCTCCCTCTGTCAGTAGCTGGCTCCTTCTGACTCCAATAACACAAGAGAGCACTAGTCCATAACCACAAACTTCCCAGACATCCCTAAAACGTTCTCTTCAGAAAGATTTCCCAGGTTCCTGTGCAGCTCAGCCATTTATCAATGAGGGTTCCGCGCTATGGCATTTTAACACGAGCAATATATGTAAAAAATATTTTATAGCTCCCTCATTCTCTTTCTTCTTCTTTCTGAAGTTTGTAGAGTAAGAGTTCCTACTTCTGCTTTATGAACTATAAAATTAAAAGCATCTGCAAGAGACACAGTTAAGGTTAACACACTCCACGTGATATACAGCCTACAACAAAACAACGTGCAGGTTGATTTTTAGTAGAGCATGAGAATTGGCATGTGGTGCCCATGAGAGTCAAGTTACGAAGGTAATGGGCCAGGAATTGTGTACTAAGATTGATACACAAACATATTTGACCAGGCTTATTCGCTCCTGTTGATCACGCACTGTCTGCTTTTTCACACACATCTGCCTAAAAAAAAATGGAGGCAGCCATTCTTTGGGAAGAAATCTCAGAAAAACAACTTTCTGTAACAGGCCCAAAACAGTTGTTCTGCTTTAGTAATATATATTCATAAAAGCACAACAGGATAAAGCAACTTTTACACTTCTTTTTAGACTGGCAGAGCCAAGGAAACATTTTACTGACTTACTGATTCAAAAAAAAAAAAAAGCAGTTCTGCAATTTGGCACATCAGGTGTGACCACAAAGCAAGCCAGCATGTCTAGAGATGGAGAGGGCAACTCAAGGCAGCATGCATGGTCAGCACCCTTCAGCATAACCTGCCCAGCTTGGTCATCACCTGGCCTCTTCGTAGCTGTTTCGATTCATCCCTAACTCAACAGAAATCCTTCAAACCAGTATTCCTGGGTACTGTACTTAGGCAAGCTGGTGCCTGCAAATTTCACCAGTCATCTGTAACTAGAAATTTCCATTCCAGAAGAGGGTACAACAGTGGCCAACTCGAGCTAATTTTCAATAGAGTTTGGATATGAAGCTGCCTTTTGTCCTTCCGGTGATAAGGGCCTCAGTAAGCAAGAGATAAAAGGTACTCCTCAGTGACTCCGACCGAGTCACAGGCACCTGAACCATCAGCTGCAGGCACTGTCTCAAACACAGGGTATAACCACCTCTCACTGAACCCAGCTTGTAAATCTTCATGTCACCACAAATTTCTTGGAGACACCTGTTAACAAAGAACAGCTTTATGCCCAGTACCTAATTGCAACATGGCTGTTTAAAGGTACAAGGAAAATAGTCTACAGTAATATTAAATCCCAGATATCTGCACCCATTATCTTGCATTTTTTTATTGCTAAGTGGAATGACTGGTCTGGGAACAGAGCCAGAAAAGTTGAGCTGATACCACAGTTCAAGACGTCATAGATAGTACTGAGAATTTCAAATTAAGGGTCATACCCAGAAGCGCACTAACCTCTTCGCAAAATACACTAGGTACCTTCACAGAGTTACCAGTGAAGCCTCCTCAGGAAAATACTAAGCTGTCTGTAACCCAAGGCATTATTGTACCAGGAATACTGAACACAAAGATGTCTTATTCATCATTTAGAATTAAAAAGGCAGAAACACACTCAAGAAAGATGGCTTTATTTGTAGAAAAGTAATTACAGAAACTTTTAGAGTTCACAGAAATCTCTGCCCACTCCCACATTTCTCCACTGCTGAAGGCTCAGAGGACATTCAGGTTACTTGCCGGGAGATATATTTTGAGCACGATGAGCTTAAGTTGGTTTTGCAATGCTTTTTAATAAATTAAGTTGTATACCTAATGTTCAGTGAACTGCATTGGCTCTGGGCTCTTCTAGCTTGATCTTTAATTCGAGTAATTATATTAAAAGCTGGAGACATGATCTCCCTTTATTCAGTGTCTGGAGAGGATTCTGACACAGTAAGATACAGTCAGGGTTTCCACGGAATTGTTTTGCAGTGTATTCCCTTTCAACAAAAATTATACATTGCATTTTTGGCAAAGCAAAGAGACAGGTGATCCAAACAAAACCTATGAAATATTGAGGTTTTTCTTTTGCATCAGTTCCTGCTGCTTTACTGTTTTATTCACAGGTCTAGAGTGTCCACCTCGGATTAAACTATAGTATGATGATCACGGTTATGTGCCCACTCCTTTAATTTATACTGCTAATAGGAATAAGCCATGAAACTGAGTAGTCAGAGCATCATGGTTGTAGTTCAGTGCCCACAACAGTCAAGGAAGGGTGCCTGGGCTTGCCTCCATTGTCAGCGAAGCATGGGCCCAAGCCCACACTCAAGCCCAGACTTGCCCACATTCTTTCCACGCTAGCAGGCTCTCAATCTTAGCTTCAGAGCACTGCTAAGGTGGAAAATTCAAGTCCTACCACAAAGCCCAGCAGACCCATCTTTTCCTTCTTGCCACTGGACACAAGCGAGGTCCCATGCATGAGGTGGTACTCTCCAGTGCAGCAGCAGGAATCGCAACCCAGCCTCAGCAGGCACAGTGCACGGATGCTCCCTGTGCAAACTGCCAGGCTTTGAGCCAGGGAAGCTCCAAGACATCAGGCTTCGCACATCAAGCCCTCCTCACAGACCAGTGCTTCCAGTGCACCAGCAGCACTGGCAGGGACAAAGCAAGCCTGGCGCAGCATCGATCCCTCCTGTCCCCTGCAGCCCACTCGGACTGCTGCTGTCACATGTTCTGTCACGCATCCGAGTGGCACAAGTCATCTACAGAACTTGGCCAGGTACTCAGCGTTCATTTTGCATTCAAGGCTATCTTTTTGAATGGATCTATTTTCAGTTTAAATGTTTCACAAAACTTTGTTTCAGTTCTTTCTACAGTGACACAAACGATCTACATTAAGCAGAGTGAAGCATCAGGCAGATTAACGCATTAATCACAGGAAGTGTTTTCCAAATTCAGAATATAGAAAAGGCACATACCTTTTCCTCTACTAAGCAAACCAAAACAGTTCTTTTGTCTGACATGCGAGCGCATATTCAGGACTCTGATTTACCCTAATAAGGTGTCAAAATCCACTTCCCCAGGCAAGGTTAAGTATAATATATACCACCCTCTGAAGGCCACAGAAAGCATTCTCAAAGCCTGTAAGACATGGAAGGCGTACGTTGTGGAAGACAGATTGCCTTTCCTTCTAAACCCAACTGCGGCTTTTCAACATCTAAACTGATCACTTTCCATTCATAAAGAGGTAGGAAACGTCAAATGCTATTTTATCCTGAGTGCAAAGCATTTACACAGTTACGGGAAAATCTTTGCATCTATCACTTTCCTATAGAAGTACTTCTTGCCCTTAAGTGAGAATATCCTTTTCTTTCCAAGCACATTTTGGTGATGTATGTGTCAGTAACACACTGGAGACATAAACAAACTCTGAAACGGAAAGCATTTAAAGTTAACACCCTGCTAACAACATCTGCCTATTCAAGGCGGTTTTTTCTTCTATTCTAAATAAATATGCTATTCTACAACCTCTCTCTAACACCACCCTTCAAGTCCCTATCAAGGATGCACTGAAGACTTTGCACTGGTCTTCAACCGATTTCCAACCCCACCCCACAAGCAACTTTACGGTTGCAATCTAATCTTTGTTCCTACACCCCTCTGGCCCCGTTCGATCAGCTCTCTCCACTCACTCTATTATCTCACCATGCGTTTCTCCTGTTCGTACCAGTGGAGCTACTCACACAGGACTCCATCCAGCAGCACTTCAGCACAGCCTTACAGGTCAATCGGCTGAATTGCTCTAAGGCCAGAAGCCACCTGTGCTAAAGTGCTTTGCGGGATTCAGGCAACAGCCCCACAGAGATGAACCACCCAGGAACTCTACAAAAGGTACCAGAACGGGAGCCCACCGTGCCATCAGCAGGGATGTAAACCATGCTGTCGCACCCAACAGCACGGCTCTGCACTCCCAAGCTTTCTCTGCACACCGATACAGACGCTCACTTAGTAAACTCCACTCACCTCAGTGCCTTTTTAAGCTTACCTATTCTATCAGCAGCACTACCAAGGCATCTGGGACTGCTTTCACAGAATGCCATATTCACGCTTCGCCTGGGACAATGCTCCTCAAACCTGGTTATTACTCACAAACCCAAGCCTAATAGATCATGAGATGTTGAACAATTTATGTCGAACTACTCCCAGGGCACTACTTGCTGTATTGTTGTGCCATTAAGGCTTTGGAACGAAGCTTTGTTGGGGACAGGAGAGAACAAAGTGCCCATCTATTTCTTCATTGTGATTATTGTTTCTGCCTAGAAAGACACACAGGCTGGTCTATTGAACAGGGCTACTGTTCTTCAGCTGTGCTGTTTGTCTGCTGAATGCAGGAACTGTCAGACATGGAAGTGATATCAGACTACTCAAATTTAACAAGAATTTGCATAAAATCCACTTCATGATCTCCAAATATGTCAACTATGAGACCTAAGCAAAATGTGCATGTACCGTTCCCATATATGAGAAACACACTTTCATTCAATTCCAGTGCAATGAAGCAGGGTTAATATGCTCAAACGCCACCTTTCCTTGAGCTACTGAGCAACTATTTCCCAACCCCATTCTAAACGCAGAGTCTTCTCATATTTAGCAACCTTGACGAAAGATCTTTACGCTTACGTATAAAAGAGCTGACAACGCATCTGAAGTGTCAGATAGTCACAGGTACAATAAAAGCAGTTAACTTTCACAACCTTCTGTTCAAGGTTAAGAGCTGACATTAGAGGCTCAGATCAGTCAAACTTAAAGGGGTGATTAAAATTCGGTAAAAACTTTAAAAAACTGAGGATGAAAATACACCAATCTTCAAGTTGCACACACCATTGAAAAAGATAGGCAGGTTCTGTTCCTGCACCTACTACACAACATAGATAAAACATGAAAATTGTAATAAAGAAGCTTACTTGACATGCAAGACTCCAGTCATCTTCTTCGACTTAAGATTACACATCGCATCGTCATCAAAGTCAAAGAGTTTGCATGTTTTGCTCAGAAAAAAAGTAGCAGCAAAAGATAGCATATACCACAGGAGTCAATTTTAAGTGAAAAAAGCAAAAAAAATATTGCGCCTGCAAGGCCACTAGGATTTCCTGCATAATACCAGCTCATTGTGATAACTTGTAAAAGAAAGTAAAATTAAATCTCCACTGGGGAACAATCACGTAACATTTTAGCCTGTTTCATTAATTCCACAGATTAGCAGCAGACACTTTCCACAGGTTAAAAAAAAAGAGGTGCCATTCCCACCACGGCCCCCACAGTTCAGAGCAGTTTTCTACCCACAATTGTTCGTGTCCATAGCCAGGGAGATCACGGATCCAAGTTCCAGATTTAGCGGCAGGAACACTCAGACAGATCAAAAAACAAAAGTTCAAAAACACCCCCAAAAAAACCTGCAGCAATCTGTAGCTGATGGAAGTGAAAATAGTAACGATGTAAGCTGAAAAAGCAGCCCTTGAAATTTGTCCAAAAAGGAGCAATACAGACCAACCCACTCCAAATTATAAAGAAATGCAATTTGTTTCACAGTCTCTGGCTGGATCCAAGCTTTTCTCCTCCGAAACCCAGATAAAATACTCACTGCGGAGCATAACTTGTAGGAATAATTTGTTTACAAGGCAAGGAAAATTATATAATTCGTCAAGCCAAGATTTTATATTTCAAAATATTTTAAAATATTTTCATTTATTACAGTAACATTAAAATTGAATGAAGCAAATTCTATAATTATCATTAATAACATAAAAAAATGACTTTAGTAATCCTCCATCTTAAAAGAAGTCACTCAAATAATTCTCACCACCACCAAGTTCAATTTTTCAAGACTCGCTTTGAGATGAGAGGTGTATGGATCACTACTTATGGAAGGACAATTAAGGCTTATTTCGAGTCAGATTTAATACAGAGTATTTAGCAATCATATATTATATAGTAGCAAAATAGAAATATGACCCTATAAATGTAGTTACATAATAAAACTAGGATTTGAAATGCTGTGAGTTGGAAGACACACCCCTCCCAAAGGATTTCCATAGGAGTAGTATATACATAGATTAGCCATATTCTCTCTCTCTACACACACATTCACATATATAAATAATAAACATACATTATAAAAAAAAATCCCCCTTCAGTCTTTGTTTTACTTTTACAGCAGAATTAGCTCTGCCAACAGCACACATTTCTGGAATTCAGATGTTGAAAGTTCATTTGAGCTGCAAATTAAAAGGATTCCAATTTTGGTGCTGTCAAGTCATCTGGTGAGAAAATCTGTTTAAAATAGGGCATTTGCAGTTTCCTCTGATGTGCTCAGAAGGATCAGTCATACCCAAACACTATGGATCACAGCTGACTATTGTATGCTATGAGTCGTGCTCTCCTTTTACTCACACGGCTGTAAATTTGGACAGAAATCCACAGTTCCAAAACAAACAGAACTGACTGCTAAGAACCGAGACATAGGTTTCTCTAGTTTTTCTGCTATTTCTCTCACAAAACTCATGCAAATTCTCCCCACTGATAGTCCCGGTGGCAACTTCAAAAGTTCCTTATGTGAAAAACTAGTAATTGCAGGAAAGTAATTCAAAGACATTTCTATCTCTCTAATTAATGTCATTAGGCATCTGAAAAACAAGAGGACAAATGCTATCATGGGGCCTCCCAGCACAGCAGGTCACCGCCCAGGTGCTCAGTTTAGAAACTCCTGACACAATGGACAGCCTGTGTCCTTCTACACCCCAAAAGGCTGGTGCGCGGTCCTCTACTAAATGCTTTTATCTCATAGGAGGTATTTTCACCATAACTTGATATCACGCACCAGTTTTCAAGGCTTAACAGTTAGCTCCACGTCCATGTCATACTATCTTGGAACTCAATCTCCAAGCAAGCTTCTACCTGAAGGGCTATGGCCACTTCTTGAAGCCACTCTTCAGTTTGAGCCATCAAGGTCTAGAGGGAGGATGGTAGAGATCTGCCCGAGAGCAAGCACTCCAGCAGGCTGCCGTACCGATTTAGCCAAGTATTTCTGAACTTCTGTAGCTTTTTACTTATGGCACACAGTGGTTTATCACCCAATTATGGGTGCCATAATTGTGTTCAACACTGTCCAACAGCAATAAAAAGCATTCTTGCCACAAACTGAATACAATTCTGAGCAAACTCAGTAGGAACGAGATGCTACGGCAACTCAAAGTTCAAGGGCAGGGGGGCAGAAGCATTGCTTGGAATGGTTGTAGGACTTCACCACAACCTTGATCATTTTATTGCTGTATTTTCATTTAAAGCCACACAGTGAAACAGTTAAGAGAAAGACCTCTGCCTCCCCACTCAAGATCTGTTATTTAGAGGGAGCACAAAAGAGAAGCTTTCCCTCCACCAGAAGTAGCACAGTGACAGAGACACACTCCTTTATCGATATCAACTGTAAACTGCTATTGCTAGGTTCTCAAAGAGCACTCCCTTTTGTGCCTTCTAAATGGACTTGAAGCCAGAAGCAGCTAATTGACTTTGAACGAGAAACCCTGACAGCAGTTATCAGAACCCTTTCAATTTGCTCAAAGCAAGAGTTCAAATTCTAAATCTAATGCATAACGAAAACACGCAAAAGGCAGGTCGCTGGAGCATGACAAGGATGCTATCTCGCCAAGGCAATGAAGTCATTTTTCCAGCCCCGCAGAGGAAACGACCCGATGCCGTAGCACCAGAGTTAGAACGCTGTGAACGCCGTTTTCAACGAGGAGTCTTTCAACCCAGCCTAAATTCTTATGCGTGCTCCCAAGCCATAAGAAGGAATTTGAGTGCAAACCTGTAAAAGCTATGTATAAAAATGTAATAACATAAAATTTAAAAAAAAAAAAAAAAAAAAAAAAACAAAAACAAAAAAAAGGGCAATGTGGGTTGTTTTTGTTGGTTTTTGTTTTTTTTTTCTGAAGCCCAGCTCACCCCCAAGCTGCCTGCGGAGCCAAGGGATGGAGAGCTGGCTGGAAAATCGGGGCTGAAATCCATTCCCTCGCCCCGGACCCTCCGCCTCTCGGCAAACTGCACGCCGGGAGGGACAGAAAACTTTTTTTTACCTCTCTGCTAAAATATCACTTTATAATCTCAAAAGGCCTCGGGCTCGAAGCCGCTATTGCCCGCTCCATCCTCCCAGAATTAAAAAAACCCAGCTGATGTCCGAAGGATCACGGGGGGAGGGGGGGGGGGAAAAAACACCCCAAGGAGCATCCTCCGACCTTGCAGGGTATTTGCTGCAGAAAAAAAAAAAGAAATAAAATCAGCGAATTAATCATTCTTAGGTTAAAAAGCATCTTCGCCCGGCTTTGCCACGGCCACGCCAGCTCCGAGCTCCCCCCCCGGGCCCCCGCCGTGGCCGGGAGATTATGGATGTATAAATAGTATATGGCTAAATATACGTCCAGGCAGACAGACAGACCTCGCCGAGCACCGCCACAGAAATTGGGGTCCCTCTCGCTAAGGCTGCCGCATTCCTGCCAGAGCGCGATGCAGAAAAAAAATATTCCCCCGTCAGACCCTCCAGCCAGTGAGCCCACTTCGGAGACAAAACCGGTTAATGCGGAAAGAGAGGGAAGGGAGAAAGAGGAGGGGGGAGGAAAACAAAAAAAAGGAGTAAGAACGATAATAATAATAATAATGATAATAATAATAATAATAACCACCCCCCCGCACTTCTTCCGCCACCCCCTGCGTAAGAAAAAAAGCCGCGAATAAATAAAAAAGCCAACAGAACCCCCCCAACATGCAACATCCACAAAAATAGGTACGTTCAGCTGCAATTAACTTTTCCATCAGACCATCCAGAGGGAGAGAAAAAAAGCGAAAATCCGGCAAAGCGGGTCTTTTCCTGGATGTGTCCCCCCCCTTCTCCTTTTCCCCCCCTTTTTTCCGCCACCCCCCCCCCCCCTTTTCCTTCTTCTTCCTCCCCGGTGAATG
>Ga0181612_140094_pt1 | contig 11197 bp, 6 predicted proteins | sample HoacroProtozoa21_FD_119630 | JGI IMG/M metagenome (GOLD analysis project Ga0181612, IMG submission 119630) | Hoatzin crop microbial communities from Cojedes, Venezuel. Combined Assembly of Gp0051906, Gp0051904, Gp0051908 | reverse complement strand
TTCCTCAAAACATTAATAGATATTTTGAGCTGAATTCACTATCTCTTTGACCCAATTTTATGTTTGTATGACTCAGCGATCCCAGAATTGTTACACCCATGTGTCGTTTTGGAGTAAAACACTGTAGTGAATCAGTCCCCTTTGCTCCTTTCTTCTACAATTTTCCATTGCCCCCATGAGACATTCAAGGAAATTTTCTACATCTGAGAGCTTTCTGAGCAAACAGTGGAACATATTGGCATCTATAAAACCCTGACAAGCATCTGAGAGATTATGATGTCTGTAATACTGAAGATAGGCCACCCAAGTTATTTCAACACAGGTTTTTTTCTTTTTCTTGTTTGTATTTTGTGAGCAAAACTAAATCCGACTCCAGTAGCTGAGTGGAGACTTCTCTTACAATGAAAGAATCTTCCCCAGCTCATTGAAGCTCCTAACTAACTGACATGGAAGTTAGCTGCATTATGTGGGCTTCAGGCCATCCTCAGCACAATCAGTGTTCGTCAAGCTGAAACTTGCTGTGTTTAGGCAGGTTGGGATTTCTAAACAGGTTATTCAGCCCTATTTTCTATGCTCAGTTGCCCAAGGATTTGTTTTCTTCCAAGAGCAACAACAAAGTATTTGGCTGACAGAAGTTGTGAAAGAGTCTATCATTCTGAGACACTTTTCTAGCCTCAAAATGGGCAGCTCCACTAGGACAGACACCAGGTTTTCAAGATGGAAGGGGCTCTGCAAACTATGAAGGACTGGTGTGCTGTTACCTCTGACTTTTCTCCTGAAATTGTGAACTTTCAGGTATGCTGTGACATGGCAGCAGCTCGACGGGATCTGAAGGTCTAACTGAGGACACTTGAGAACTCAGGAAGGATTCCTCTCGAGTCTTAACACCATTTTACTTGATCGTATTAATTAATAAGGTGCTTAGAGCCTAGAAAGAGCTTGACTCTGTCTACTTCAGCCTAAAAAAAGATTAAAATCCTTTCATGTAGTGTATATATTTGCATGGTGTTTGATGGTGTGAGACTTTGGTATAGAACTGTAATAAAATGTTTTCCAGCATGTCATGTTCAAGTAAACACACATTTACTTGAAAAGAAAAAAAAGAAAAAAGCAGACCCCAAATCTGCAGATGATGTAAACTAACGAGTCTGTCAGCATCTCTTCCAAAATGGTGAATAATAGTCTATGCAAAGCATAGTTGCTTCCCATAAAGGGAAAAAAACCAAACCAAGCATGTGTTCATACAGGTAACTTAAAGATGAAATGACGGGTCCATCTCAATTATCAATACAGATCAATACCATAGAGATCATGCAAGGCTTTCTTTTGCCATGTGTACTGTCCGTGCTAAACACTGTTGTTAATATATGTTGAGCTACACATTGAAGCAGCACTGTATAGATAAAAGATACATAAATATCCAACTTATTCAACTTAACAGTTATCTTCACTGATGGAGTCAGCCTTGCACCTGTAGACTCCTATGAAATTGTTAGATATTCAACAGCTATGCTGCCTTCGAAAGCTTTGTACTACTGTAGTGGTTCAAAGAAGAAGAAATAAAAACCCCAGAGGTTTTTTAAAGGGGTTTCAAAAAATGCCAGTGGCACGCGCTTACAGACTTTCTAGTGGTAGTCACTTCTTCAGATCTGCACAAGTCTGTGATACTCTGTGTACAACAAACATCTGCTGGAAATGTCGTGCCAGTCCTAATGTTTTTTTCTAGCTTCAAATTCCAAACAAGAGACAAATTCAGAGGTGTTAAATGCCACATGGAGTGCCTAGAAGGAGACAATCCTTGCTGCAAAATGTTTTTGAGGCAGCAAACGTAGGAGAAAGAAAGTACCGTTATACCCGTTTTATAAGCACAGACATCGAGAGATGAAAGGACCTGCCTCTGTTATTCATGGAAAGATTATCATTGACTTCAGTGGGTGTAGTATCAGCCCTATAGCGGTATGAAACTTGGCTCCTAATTACGTTAGGCCCACGTAAGCTTAGTTTCAGCCACAGTTCATTTTTATTGTCATGTTGTTAACCTGTAAGCCAAAGGTATTTCAGCTGCTGACAGAGTCTGACTTGTGGTTCTAGGCTCCCAGGATGCTTGACTAAGAGAAACCCATGTCCAGTCACGTTTCGTTTGTGCTCGGAGTGTTTGGCTTCCATCAATGGCTTGGGATGGCCTCTTCTCTGCAGATTAAGAGGAAGCAATATATGACGCACAGGCTTGTCTCACTCACTTCAAAGTGTGAGCAACAGTGACTCACCCACCTCCACAGACATCTTTAAATCCTGTGCTGAGTTTCCTATTTCTCTTCTTGTGTCATAGATAGCATTGCTGTCGTTTGTTTTCTCCAGTCTACATTCGCCGGCTTTGCAGAATTTTGAATCCAATCTGGCAATGAGGTTGGGCTTTTTTTTTTATAGTGCCTTTGAGTTCCCATATTCTTTCATAGTTTACTTAACCAAGCAGCATGTGTTTAAGTGTCTCAGTAACTCTAGGTGTTACCAAATATGAATAATCTGTATAATATCTACAAGAAAGGGAGGCTTGTTATTCACACTTCGTTATCATCTTGTCCCAACAGACAGCTGCTGTCACAGTTTGCCCTTTTCAGTGGAAGTGGGCTAAACTAGTCATGGATGGGGGTAGGTGGCTGTGGTGCAGTCCCCATCCATTTGGAATATGACATGTTAGATAGAGTTATTCTTTTACAGAGCAGGGAATATTATTGAACAGAAAACGTTAATTAACCTAACAGTGGAACAGACTGGTTCATGCAGGACATCAGCTGGGACAGAAAAAAATTCCGTAAGTTCTTCAAAGTATACTTCATTAGGAAAAACATGAAAAAAACCCAACAATTACCTTATTATATATGTCTTGTGAGGTAACACCATGGCTTCAGCGGGAAGGATTTCTCTGCTCTCCTGCTTGCAGTCCAATGCCAGAATTCAATGAACCTAGGTCACCCATGGCTGAGTAGGCTGTCGATCCTATAGACTGGTATGCAAAAGGTGGATACCACCACTACCACCACAGCTTCTCCCAGACCATGATTTTTGAATTAAAGTGACCATGGCAGGTCTGCCCTGTGCTGAACCCAGTGCTGTTGATATGCATTAGACATGATCTAAGCACACCTAGAAGACTGGGATCCTTGGGGGCCTTAGGCAATGGAATACCTACTTTGCAAATCCCTAATGCACTCAGGGAAATGGCAGTCTATGTACGTAGTTCAGTCAAGGTGTCAGTGGCATAATCCTAAGCTTCAAAGTATATTTTGTAATGGAAATTTTGAGTACCTTAGTGGGGCAAATGTTATTGGGAAAATCACTTTTCTCTTTCTTTGATGAAATTCTACTTGGTTGCACCATAAGTGCTTAGGTGCTTTATTTAAATCTTGCTGAAGGCACCTGCCTGTCTGAGCTTCAGCTCTTCTGGGTGTCCAGAGCTTTGCTTTGGCACATGCCCAGAACAGTTTAAGCAGCCTGATAGCTATCTTCTACCTAAGAAGCTAGGCATTCCTCTGCTGAAGTCTCCTGGGGGGCTCAAGCCTGCAAACATTCTCAACAAAACACCAAATGCACACCCAGACGGCTCCTTGGAAAATGATTTGTGGGTGAGTTTTCAGAACAGACAGTGGAGGAGGATCTGCCACCCACCTTTCATACAATACTCCAGGTGGTACTCTGTGGTTAAGCCATTTGCTTAGGAAGTTATAGTCAGATTCAACACTTCACTTTGACTGAAGGGGCTGAAACTAACATTTCTCCAAGGAAAATGTCCTCCCCAGGGTTGACATTATATAGAGAGGGAGAGATGGGGTTTCCTGAACACTCTCTCCTCTTCCTCTTAAAGTTGCTTTGCTGTGTAGCAAAAAATTCAGAGGTCACTGGACAGGCACCTGCACAAAGGTGTGTTATTCTGTAGCCTGCACAGAGTAGGTTTGGGCAGAGCTTTCTCCTTTGAGGCCTGTTTATACACTTTGTAGTCAACACGCTTTCAATTCAACTCAGACAAGTAGGAGGTTTGACACTTTAAAGACTGGAAGAAGTTAAATCCTGGTCTCCTACTTTGTCCTCTACGGCTCTGAGCAGCTAACTTGTACTGAATAGACAGCAACATTTCCATCACCAGCACATTTCAGAAGTATGCCTTTGGAAAGAGGAGATGTAGGCATCTACTTGCAGATTCTGGTCTGTGAATGCGAAGTAAGACATATCTTGATTTTTGTATTCACTGTAAAGTAGCTGAAAATTTACAAATGGTGAGTATTAGTGAAAACAGATTTGAATCCTGTCTTGAGGTACCTGACCTTCCCCTTGCTGTGTATGTAAAGCCTCATACATAGCTTCTTGTTTCTGCTCCAATGGCCAGCCACACAGGCTACACCTACTTAGCTTTCATTAACCTTTGTAGGACTTAATAAAACCAATTTGAGTTCCTTTCCACCTTAACCAACAGCCCAACAGTTCTTTCATTTAGTGATATAATTTTGCTGTTTCTAGGTCCACTTGTCTTTCTAGAGCCCTATATTTTTAACTTAACTTCAATCATATTTGATCTGTTTTGTAGACAAAGATTTCAAATCATTCACAATGGCAACAAGGTTTTATTCTACTGTATCTATGCCTCCTGTCTTTCCTCTTTTTCACGGATGTGCTTTTCTTCCTTGTCCACTAAGCAAACAACAAAGAGGATTTTTGGCAAAGAGTGTGAGGTCTTTAGATCCCTGCCAAAGGAATCTCTTTGAAGCTGTTTGAAGATAGTGATGACCTGGGCAACCAATTATGTCTCTGGGTAACTTGTTGCAGTACAAAAACCAGAGCAGCTATGGCATCTCCATTCCTGGAGAACTCGGGCACTGAGCTGGACAAGACCGTGGCTGAGCTGATCCAGCGTTGGAAATAGTTCCACTTTGAGCCACGGGTTGCTGTAGATGGCCTTCAGAGCTCCCTTCCAGCAACGTTTCCCATGGTCCCTGGTTCTAGGAATCTAGAAAGCTGTTAGTCATAGAGGCATCCTTACTTTTGACACTTTACACTATATTAGCCTCATTCCATTTCATTTTATTTTTGCTCAAGATGACCGATATGCGTAAATACATTATCCCATAATGTTGATGTTCCCAGAGGCTTGCAGTAATGTATTCTGAGTTCACATTTCTGTTACAGAAAACAATCTAATTCAGAGAACACAAAGAAGGCAACTGAACGTATTTGTGTGTGTCTTGTTGAATTCATCTTGCAGTTCAGGTGTCCTAATCTCATTTTGTCCCACAAAATCACCACTTTTGCTTGACCTGCCTTTAGGCCAAAGGTCAACTTGAATTGGATTTTTTCCAGATCCTGTTAAAGGCCATTTCTGAAGTCACAAATGTAGTTTGCTGAAGAGTAAAGGCACACCCTTTCCTGTATGAATCGATAATGTACCCCTTTTGTAGGGCTCATGGCTGAAGCTGGTGGGATGATTCAGACCAAATGTACTTCACGTTCTAGTGAAATAGAGGCTTTTGTGGAATCAGAAAAATTTTTCTTATGTTTCTTACCCAAAAAAACTCTCTCCAAACCAATAACAAAGTACAAACAATTACAGTATTTTGTTGCTTTGTTTTGAAAACCAGGAGGTATGAAGTAGTGCGTGAACCTGCACTTGGTCCCTCCAGCTTCAGCTGCACCACTAAGGCACCGATGTTATAGCCCAGCCACCATGGCTCCCTCTGCTCTTGTGGAGCCACTAAGTCTTCCTGTCACCCTGAGAAAGTGCCCGTCTTCCTTCTGCGACATTAGAGGGAATATGAAGTGACTAACCCCCTAATTTACATGCCTCACATGGGTGATTAACGTTAGGTAGGATGAATTGCAGCTGCAGTGTATCATTGAAACATCTTACCTTATTTTCCAGATCAAAGTATCTCGTGTTTTTGTTCTGATGAAACAGTTTGGTACTTAACAAGAGGAGCACGTAAACATTCGACATACTAATTAGAGAAGCCAGCAGTTTACTGTGTCTTTCCATTATCCTGCAATCCTGTTTCAACTAATATGTTACGGCATGTATTTTATTATGGACTTCCACAATCAAGCCATAAAATTAAGTAAATATCTGTAACTGTAGTTGTATAAAAGATGTTACTAACAGTGAGAAATTTTGCGTTGGACTGAAGTCAGAAATCCCCTCCAAGTTAAATTTTAAAATAAAAATGTAATACTTTTTATTCAGTGGCAATTTTTAAAATTTTTGGTTTAGTTATGACTCAGCACCAAAACAAATGTTGAAATTACATTTAATGTAAATGGTGTTCACAGTTTTAACCAGCCTTTCTGTCCCAGCAACAAGAGAGCTATTCAGCTATCAATTCTCATCTTTAAGACTGAGTGAAGGGTTGGAAAGTAATGAGAAATTCCAGTGGTCTTTGTTGGTAGTGAGTCAATGGATTACATTACCACTAAACTGCTGGATACTATCCAAATCATTTGGCTTTAAGATGCAAAAGTTAGCTAAGTGTTTCAGGTTAAGATGAATACTCTTCAGAAAAGTTCTAGGTCAACATATTCTAAATGGATAATAGGTATGGCTGTTTACTGAACTGTTTTCTAACAATAATAAGAAAGTCACCAAAAACTTATTCAACCTTAAAAAAAATCAAAATTGAAAAACTTTACGTTGGTTTGAATAGCATATGAGCCGAAGAACACACACAAAAAATTGGTTTACGACATTGTTTGACTATGCAGTGTGCAAATGAAAATGTTATGATTGTTTGTAGAGAATTTACTATTAAACTAAACAAAAGCATGCTGTGACTTGATTGACCTACTGATCAGTGCATGCCGATCTATTTGAGTTCTTTCAGTTTGGGAACGTTCTCACGTAGTACAATACATACGCTTACTGCACTTGTTTTTTGAGTTAACTTGCCCTTCTTTTGAGTAGTACACATAATCTTCATTGTTCAGCTGGGAAAATAATTTATAAACACTGATTCTCAGTAAAAATGCAGCTCTGCTGCTATTCATTGGCAAGGGGCTGGTACTCATATCACTGAATTTCTTGTAAAAGTCCGCTTTATCTAAGCAGCAATAAATCTCTAATACGATGTTAAGGGGAGATGTTGTGGTTCTGTTGCAGATAACAGATTCGAGTCAGCAGTAAACTGTGCTCAGGACTATGTAACCAAGGTGGTTTGTAAGTTGAGAAATGCTGCAGCTGCATGCAGAGGAGGTGGCTTGGCATTTGGCAGGAAACTCCATCCTGCGACTATCAAATCCACAATCACAAGACATCATGCAGAATAATGGCTACCTCCTTCCTGTTCAATCCATGGTCTAAGCATGATTTGCCATCTTGAATGCATCCAGTCTTTCACATATGTTTTATTTTATTGTACAGAATCAAATGCGCACTATGGTATCATTAGAAAGTAAATATTTATTAGCCTTCATTAACAGAAATACTCTATTGGCATTTTAATTGAAAGTAACTATTTATTTTACATGTTAAAGTGTACATTGTGATGTGTCAACAGGTGACGGTTGTTGATTTTTCAACAATGGTCACTGCTGAGGTGAATGAGTACAAGGTGATGAGATAATACTTACTCCTACTCACTTGTCTGTGGTAGAAAAGGGATGGAAATAATAAAAAACATGGAATTCCTTTTCAGGATTTATCAGTAAGTATCCAAGGTATTACTGGGAAAGGCTGCAGCCCTGATGAAATAACAATTTTTAGTTCCTAAAGAAAAAATCTCACCTGAATGCCTTAAAGTCCTTTAAACCACACACATTATTCCTTGCAGGAACTGCCTTAAAAAGAAACCCTTGATACACTCCACATTCTTAGCCAAACAAAAGCTTAGAAAGACAAATGTATTTATCAGCAGTCTTAAGGGAGTGAATTTTATGCTGAGTTAGAATGCAGTGACGAAGTAAATAATTTTCCAGTGCAAAGATACCTTCTCCTACTTTTCAGTGCTAAAACTCTTTTTTTTGCTTCATCCTTTTGGGTTTGAAAGCGGGATTCCTCCGAGATGTTTGCAAACTAGAGTCTGAAGGAGAATCAGGAAACAAATGTGTTTACTGAGTAAGATTAAGTCAGTGCATGAACAGGGGAACAGGAAGGATCATAAACCAGAGAGACCAGTTCAAACCAATTTTCACAGAACTCCTCCCTTTAGTAATATTACTGTAAGTTATAAATATTACATCATCAGAACAAATGATTATTTGCTAATCCATGATTCAGAAGGCCAACCATTGTTAAACAGCACCTTTTGGAAACTGGTTAACCCTTTGTGCTCCATTTACTATGTCACCAAATATGAAGATGCAAAGAAGCTATGAATGAAGTGTGCCAACAGGCCGGTGACTATGAAATCAATAAAATTCATGTACACTTATTTATACAGAGAACTCGCAAAAGATGGCAGGTAGTCAAACCTGGCATGGGAAGTACAGTCACAAAACAAGTGCAGTGCAAAAATCTCGGCATAGCCCTGTTCAGTTAATGTATTACATTGTTGACAGTTCATTTACTGTAAACTGCGCTGAGCTTCTCATGAAGAATGTTAATTACAATAACTTCTTCCATGAGTACGTCTGTAATTGGGGGGCTAGTTGCAGGTCATGTCGTATAAAGACACTGATATCTGCATCTGCTCAGACCTCTGATTTTTTTCTATCCCAATGGATGCCCCTGTTAGAGGACAGAAATACCTCTGGAGATTAATGGATATATACAGTGTACAAAGGTATCCCAGGAACCACAAGCAGAACATGCCACCAAAATCAGAAGGCAGGAGAAGGAGCTGGTAAGGAGAGGTCTTTATTAGTGTTTTAGTTTGGGTTGGGAGTGCTACTTTGAGGGGAATCTCCTGAGTGCCCCTTCTTAGTATAGAATCATGGAATGATTTGGATTGGAAAGGACCTTTAAAGGGCTGCTAGTGCAACCCCCTTGCAATGAGCAAGGACATCTTCAACTAGATGAGATTACTCAGAGCCCCATCCAATCTGATCTTGAACATTTCTAGGGATGGGGCCTCCACTACCCTTCTGGGCAATCTGTGCCAGTGTTCCACCACCTTCATGGTAAAAATTGTCTTCCTTAGATCTAGCCTAAATCTACCCTCCCTTAGTTTAAAGCCATTACTCCTTGTCCTGTCACAACAGGCCTTGCTAAAAAGATTTTCCCCATCTTTGCTATATGACCCCTTCAGATAATGGAAGGCTGCTCTGAGGTGTCCCCCACAGCCTTCTCTTCTCCAGGCTGAACAACCCCAACTTAGTGGGTACTTTGATGCTTCTGAAAGGGATTTTAAGAATACTATAAACCCTGTTATTCAAGAAGGTTTCCTGAGAAGCCAGATTCCAAGAAGGTTGATTCGAAGCTCATTGCTTGATGATGGTGATAGCCAAGATGGAAGACACCCAAAAGTTCAGTCTTTGACATGAAAGCAGGTAAACAAACAATCAAAGGAAAGAATCTGGGAAGGAGACAGGGAGTTGCTTTGTCTCCTTCAGGCTGTTCATTAGCAACTGGTTACAGTCAGGATGTTCCAGTTCTCCACATTTTCAGTGTAAAGTCTCTCTCTGTTCAACACCGCCTTTTCTAGTAAACACAGTGACTTTCTGTTTGTCTCCGGGAATCTCTGCACCTGAGGTATCTGCTTCTTTTTCCTTGGGTTACTTTATTTTTCCAGTACCTTTGCATTGTTTACTGCACTAATTGTCTCACTGTGTCCTGTGTCCCCAGTGCTGAGCAACTTGATTCTAACACTGATAACCTGCTGCAGCACCTCAAGGTAACTTTACTGAAAACAATGGGCTAGATTCTTTGTTTAATCAGAGAAATGGAGTCCCAGTTAGATCAATAGCTTTAGCTTTTACCTGACTGGTAAACCAACCAGCTTACCCCATCTGAAGATCCAGCTATATGATGCTACTCAGGCTCCAAGCCACAATACTGCAATGGAAAGTCAAGGCCACTTAATACTGTTAGGTTTTATTACAGCAAAAATGTTCCTTTAAGTTGGAATTACAACAAAGACATTCATGTTCTGATCTGGGTCCTCCAGCTCAATGTATTGTCTCATGAAGATAAAAAGATATTCATTCTATGTGTAAAGAATGTCTGGTAAACTGCCAGGTTTTCTTTTTTTCTTTTAATGACTGAAAAGGAAGATGAGGAACAGGCTCCCTAGCTAAGAACTGGAGTTAAAAGCGTTTCACGATGAGAAATAACTTGAGCAAACATCCTTCCCCTTATCTCTCTCAGTTCCTCTAGGCTGATTTTGATTTTTTTTCCTTAAGAGCAAATCCCGCGTAATTAATAATCAGGGTGATAAAAAGAAATCAATGCTCCATATCCAAACTGATGTACCACTGCTGCGAGCACGGTTTTGTCAGCATGCCTCTTAAGGTCTCGGTCGTCTTTCTCTCTGTTTTGTCTTTTCTTTGGCGGCTGCACATCAAATCAAAAGGGGAAAATGAAAAAACAGGCTGAAAGGTGGCATGTAAGACGCTGAGATGTAGAGAAGGAAAGGTACAGGGCATGGTGCCTGCAGATGGGCTGAGGGAGAGGCAGCAATGGTCTGCAGTAGGCATTGGTCTGCAAGTGTGAGAATATCACAGTCACCGTACTTACCCTCTGCCCCAGCCCCGTCCTGGTGTTTAATGTCTCAACTTGCCACGACGCTGCCCTTGGGGTGAACAGGCATTTTATATCAGTATCGATGCCATTGATTGATTCCTGCACATTTCAGCTTTGAGTTCCTCTGTCTTTTCAGTGCTTCCTTGAATTATGTTTCCCCTAGGCACAGAAAGACACTCCAGGGCATAAACGGATGAGCTCCGACGTTGTGTGGAGGGGTCACCTCTAATTTGCTGCTGGCTTTGGGTTTACATCTGTCTTACACGAAGATTTCCCACAAAGTGGTTTTTGGGCTCACAGTACATGGGCTAGGAGCCTCTACAAGAGGCCTCAGACTCCTTCTCCGCCTGTTTTTCCCAACCCCCAAATAAACAAGCAGCCACAGCTGTGATGTTCCTGATGCCTGAAGACACGAGCACAAGGTCACGTTACTCTGTCTTGAGATACTGCTCATCAGCTGCCTGCGTGCGCTTTCCAGCCTGCAGATAATGAGAGGTAATCTAGTTTAGGCTCATCCTCTCTGCTTATGAGCTAAGCTCAGAC
>Ga0181612_136875_pt1 | contig 11197 bp, 9 predicted proteins | sample HoacroProtozoa21_FD_119630 | JGI IMG/M metagenome (GOLD analysis project Ga0181612, IMG submission 119630) | Hoatzin crop microbial communities from Cojedes, Venezuel. Combined Assembly of Gp0051906, Gp0051904, Gp0051908 | reverse complement strand
TGGATTTGGCCTTCTAGGGTCTCATATTTTGCTGTTTAGCGTTCGCATGGCTTACGTGTGCCTTTCCATCTCCACAAACTTCAGGGGCTTGATATAGTCTCCTTTACAAATCCTTCCTGTGAAGGAGGAGAAACCACACAGCAACACCAGGCAAGAACCAACCTGACAGCTATTGCCTGCAGTGAGGAGTCAGTGTGTGGATGGAGTGGTGTTAGTAGCACGAGAACAATCCCAGAGGAGGGGAGGGTGACAGGCATGTTCTTCTGCACCCCTCGTACCAGCTCTTATGTTCTAGGAGAAAAGAGCAGGAGCCATTGAAATCAGAAGTTCTTGGCCTCCCAAAGGAAAGCAAACTTATATGCAGCCAGGATCCTCCTTGACCCTGGATCAGCTTCTGCATGTGTTGAACCTTCCCAGTGGGTGAACAAGCTGCAATTCTTCTGCGTTCTCAGATGGGATGGAGGAATTGACATGTGTCTGGCTGGTCTGGACACTCTCCTCCTATAGTGGAAGTAGCTCTGGATCTTACAGGTGGGAATAAAGTGCATTTGAGAGGTTTTCACACATTCATGTTAATGCATAAATGTATTGCCGTTCTGGAAAGAGATCACTAGCTCTGTATTTGCCCAGGCCCTTCCCTAAATGGGGATATGTTCTCCAATTCCAGCAGAAGTGACCTCTTCAGGGACCATATGTTCTTCATGTGCCTTATCCTATGTGTAAATATGGAACCCATTTACTGAGTGCAGGTCATGGCTGAATGAATCTGGAATGGGGTCTACCGTGGGGTGCTCGAGCTGCGGACCTGGCAAGCACACCGGCAACGTGTGAACTCAAGAGTTTGGGTTAGGAAATGTGTCTATCCCAAACTGGCTCAGGGCTTCTCAGGTCCTCTAATTGTCAGTGGCTGGGGCTGCTGTAGGAAGGGACATATGGGGAAAGGAAAGGTGCAGTAAAGCATCAGGATGGCACCTGGAAAATGTAGGCAGAAGACCTACAGCCATTTTATTATACCTACCTTGTCTGTGCTGAGGTGGTTCTGTGTCAGTCCTTCATGCCTTCTGAGAGGTGCTATGTGTCTGCAGTGGTGACTTGCAAGCCCTTCAAAAGAAGCTGTTTCACTTCTGTCACATGTATTTTTGTAGTGTGCTGGAGGTAGTGTCGCTGACTAAAAGTGCACATTTAAAATATTATTTTATCTTTTTCCTTTTGGGCTGAATGCAATGTTTTGTTTGACCTCAGGTGGGGGCTGGATGAATCCTATTTTCTGGTGGACTCAAAATTTTAAAATCTTTATGGATATTGCTAAAACAAAATACCATGTGTTCAAGTTCAGCCAGGGAACCAAAATGTAATTATTTGCACAGCTGTAATAGTACTTCAGAGGAGACATAACTCCTCCTCCTGGAGCCCCAGGTGCATGGAGAGGGCACTCCAGCCACTGCTGTGAGCTCTGCATCCCTCCTCTCTTCACCAATGGAAATGCAGGACCACTGCATTATGAATTTGTTGACTGCTATAGCTTCCTGACTAACATTTTACAGTAGGAAACTGAAGGTATGTCTATTCTATTTCGTCAGTGAATGCAGCTCCTCCTTTGCTATGGGCTGCTGTGCTGTGTTAACGTGGTGCTGACCTTGTTCTTACAACTCCATCAACACAATCTTCTTCCCTGTTAAAAATCTAACTGGTCTCAAGATGCAGCCCAACAAGGCTGTGTGGAGCTGAGGGCAAGGGTGAGGCTGTGCTTAAGTGTGCACACCTGCATGGACTCCAAAACCTCTGCCTACAAACCCCTGCTTATAAATAAATAGGAGCAGCTTTCATCCCATAAGCAGTGGTCCAAAAAATTGTGTGAAAATCAACGGGCTTTTTAAAACAAAATTTTCCACAAAAAGATACCTCTGTGAAAGTATTTTTTTATGAAAACAATTTTTTTAAAGTTATAATATTTCCAGCGAAATTGTTTATCAAAACATTTTTGTTTTCTGCTAGTTAGAATGACAGAATGTAGTCTTGATATTTGCATTAAAAACTTGGGGAACCTTCTTAAAACCTTGGGAAGGTGTGAAAAAAATGACATCTGCTTTAAGTGCTTTCAGAACAAAAATAATCTAAAATTCTTTTTATTTTTATATCAGCAAAATATATTTATATGATTTAACTAGCTTATTCCTTTGGCTTCCTCATACCTCCAGTTTGAGCTATTGTCCCAAGGAATCTAGGCACTAAGCTGTCTTGGTAGAGCACTGCTCATGTGGCAAGGCGGAAGTTTCTTTGATTCTGTCTGGAGATGATCATTATTTTTCTTAAGAGTTTCAGGTGCAGGCTGTATTTTAGTGCTGGTGCTTCCAGATTTGATTGATATGCGAGTGCAAAAATGTGCTTTTTTTAGACATTTTTCTTCTTTGCAGTTCTGTTGTAGTCCATTCTGCCTGAAGTGCTGTGATGGATGGCACCTGTTTTCTCCGGAGTTTGTGTACAAGGACTGTTTCTCGTTACGTTCCTTTCAGATGGAAGTGAGAAACAAGGGGGCTGGGAAAAATAAGAAAAAGGGGATGGAGGCTGAAGGTCCGGATAATCTGGCAAAAAGGTCTAGAAAAAAAAATTGTTTGATACCATTGGAGAGTTTGGCCTGTTCAGTTTATGTCTGCAACTGCATTTTAGCGGAGACGGGGGAATTGCTGAAAGGATTTCAAAGGGTGCAGCACAGCGAGGCAGCTCTGTGGTGTCCAGGAACATGGAAGAGAAAGTTGACCAAGTTAAACCCAGTGCATTTTTTTTTCTTTAATATTGAGTTCTAGATCTGATTTTAATGGGTATTTATTCCCAGCTTGCTTTATAGAGTGGTTATTTAAAAAACAGCCTCTTAAAGAAATTATTAAAAATTGTTTCATTGGCAGGGGAACATTTTTACAAACAAGGTATGTAATTACGTTTTTAACTAGCAAGGGACCTGACGTTTCCTTTGGTCACTGACACAGTGTTGCCTCTTTTTAATGACTGAGTGCAGAGACTTTTTTTTTTTTTAAATTAACGCTTTTGGGAGATTCCAGTTTTAGCAAAATTTTGTTAAAGTGGGCTGGAGACTTCTGGGGCACTTACTTCTCCAGGAATCCTGTTTGAACAATTCTGTGGTCTGGGCAGATGTCTAGCTGGATGTATTGATACTTTACTGGAATGATCCAGGAAAGTTTTGTTGCTGAGTTTTATCTTAATTGGCAAATCCTGCTTAGCAGTGGTCTGAGATCTGCCCAGCCTGAGCTTTTAGCATTGCTTGGGACCGTAAATCTGGGGCGAGAGTGAAAGGTGCTCTTGTGTTGCAGCCTTATTGCTATCTTGTTTCTCTCTGTGATCAAAGACCCTGCAATAACTTGAGCTGGTGTTAATTCCTTTGAGAAACCCAACGTTGCTGTGCCCCTGGGACATAAGAGTTAGTTGAGTAACCAACCTGACATGTCCTGGCTACCAGTGTCTATACTGTCTTTCTGCTTTAGTTCCCTGAAAGGCTGAGACGAATCCCCAACAAGGAGCTGAGGCTCCAGTTTTTGAGTTAGGTATCCATAGGTTTTCCTTCAAGGAGACAAACATTTGCCCGCAAATTATAACTTACAAGCTGCGTTTACCCCCAGGTTATCTTCTCTGCTAGAATCCAGTTTTCTTTATATGCCTATATTTGTGTTGCTGCATTCTTAATCTTGATAGCAAATACCAAATCGTATGCTGGTTTGTGACAGGATGTGGCCTCAAGGAAGACCAAGGAGGAGGTCTGCCTGCCAAATAAAATCCCTGTAAGGCTGTCTGGCGTTGGTTAGACAAACGGAAAGCTGAGACATCTGCTATGCTGTTGAACACTGCTGCCTTCGCTACCTCCTACTGCCACCCACGTTCTCCTCATGTGTGTCCCCGTCCACCTGCCCTGTCCTGACGTGTGCTTTGTACGTCTAGACAGGAGTCTGTGCATCTGCCTGACGGCTCAATCAAATTCATTCTTCTGGATTGTCTGGACACCCTGGAAATTCTTGCTCTGGGACACAAACATTTGTGGCTTACCTAGAGCTGTGTCGTAGTCTTAAACCACAAATATTTTGTGTCCTGGAATTAGACTTGCATTTACAAGTGTGTTGGTTAAAACAGCAGTAGAGATCTAACCCAGGGACCCCTGTGCTATACAGGCTGCAAGGACGAAAGATCCCCTTTTCTGACACATCTGCCCAGATGGTGTTTCTACACTGGTTGCTTCTGCAATATATACAATTCCCATTACTTATAACTGTTAATTAAATGGTAGGCTGAGTGCCCTGAGCACTGGTTTCTGAGACAAAGAGGTAATAGACTCTGTGTTTATGGCCCTTTGCAACATGTGTTCAGTTTTGAGCAACTCATCAACAGCGTGATACTGGCAAATTAAAGGGATTTTAGGGAAAAGTGCATCTAGAAGGCTGGCACAGAGGCATTATCACAGGGAAGGCTTAAACACTAATTACGACTAACTTAACTGAGCAACACGAAAGAGTCTGTCTGCCAGTTATTCCTCAGTTTAAAATGATGGAATTGCCCCAGAAGGGACTGAAAGCACCTGAATCCAGAAAAGGATCCCCACATCCACAGTCAGCTGCTGCCTGATCCGAGAGGCAGATCCACTGGTCCTTTCCTCAGTAGAAATAGCAGCCCAAAGCATCCCCTGTGTCCCCTCTCTTTACCTGCTTGTTTCTGACCCAGTGCCAGGCATGCCTGTTTGGTAAATCAGCATGGTAAGTTGGGTCAGTGAAATGTTCCAGGTCGTAAAACCAGCCTAGAAGAGAAGTCTAACCTGATCTGTTCACTAGTGCTGTAACCTGGGCAGCCCTGAGATCAAATGGGCGGTCAAAGTGGAGGGGATGATTGATGAGAGACGAAGGTGAGAGCTCTTTAAGCTGGCATAGCTGCTGAGACTTACATGGGCTGACTTTGCCAGCCACCTAAAATCCTGCTTGTAGTTAGGTATACCTGTGGTCTGGACAGAGCCAGACATTTCAGTTCTTACTTAATCCTCATCCATTAATTAGCTATCCTCCAGTTTGTCTTACAGGGTTCAAATTAGTGCACCTCGTCAGACCAGACAGAGGCAGGCTGAGTGCCTAGCACAGGTCAGGGCAACAGTGGCATTTGCCCCTACCCAATAAATTATGGTTATAGCACACCCAGGATGAGCTATCCTGAGCTTTGGGTCTTCCCAAGGTGAGTCAAACCCAGCACATCATCTCCCTCCTTCCCCAACAGTTATTTTAGCTGCTAGCTTGTAAAATCTTGATGGTGGGATAGAGTAGTCCATTTAAAAATGTCAAATTATTTGCAGGCTTAGGGTTCTGTGCCCAAACTCTCTGTTTCCAGGTCATTGCCTGAAACACTAAGCCACAGTTCTGCTAATTCTCAGTTTGCGTTTCCTGGCCTAATGCCTACGGTGTGCTGCGAAATAGAGATGAGCACCTCCTTCACAATAGCCTAGGTGCTAGGGCAGTCTCCTGCAAAGCAAGATCTGTAGGTTTAGGTACCTCCAGCAACGAGTTGAACCCCTCTGCAATTGCTACCAAATGCTGAGCAGTTGCATGAAGCAGAGGATCATACAGTTACTCCTTCAGCCTTTAAAAGATAAACTCCCAGGAAAGCTGGGAATCACAAGTGGAAGGAATTGCTGGCAATTTAAGGTTAGGTGCCAAAGTTGTGAGAAGACAGGATTTAGGAACTACTCTGGTGCAGTTCCTAATGCAGAGCAATTCCTGCTCTATGGCCGTAAACCTGCCCATACACTTCACAGTTCGTCTAACTCGGATGCTTGCGTTTCAGTAGGTGAGACAGCACACCAGCTCTGAACTCCAGGTTAGTGAGGTGTGATTATATTCTTAAATATACACTATTAATTATAGGAAATTCCAGCCTTTAACTATGCTCACAGCCACTGGCCTGTGTGTGTGATTGATCTCCCTGCTCTGGAATGGTCTTTTTGTCCCTGAAGCGTTTCTACAACTTCTTGAAATTTGCTGTTGAAAACCACTTTATGAGAATCATGCCTGACTTGTAGCAAACAGTGGTGGCCTTACTTATCGCCTGGGAGGAAGAACAAGCAGGAACCCAAGGGCTTTGGCATGAAAGGCATATAAAGGATACTAATGACTTCATGCATCCAGCATCAATCCTTAACTCCAGTGGCAAATCAGAGCAGCCGATGGGTGGAAAGAATAAGAGCTCGTTCCAAGTCATGTGTGACATCTTTGCTAGTGAGTGGGGGGCCCAGGAAGCCTGTGGACACGCTAATCAGTACCTTCTTACTATAAGCACAGCTATGAGTGGGTCTAAGGCTGTTCTCAGGGCTAAATTACCCTTAATTGTGTCTTGCTGGATCTGACCTTCTAGCCAAATAGCTGGATGTCATCTAACATGGCTATTTTGCTTTTAACAGATAGGACACCTTTCTGTAGCTGAGCCATTCATTCTCTAATGCCTGCTGCTTTTTCCTTGTCTCAGGTTTGCTGTAGTGACCCACGGTCTGCTTGCATCAGTCCGTCTGTGCAGCAGCGTCTCTGCCAGCCAGTCCCAGTAGGGACAATTCTGAACTGTCTTTTCATTTTAATCAACGTATCTGTCACTGTTAGTGTTATATACAGCGTTCAAAATACCCAAGCTATCAGACCAGTCTTTTTCAAGTTTTATCTTGAATAAGCACACAAAAATGCCGGTTTGCTTTGCAGTTTCATAAACAGGCAAGTGGATTGTATAGCTTTGTTTGGGTCCTGTTGGCTGTGAGGCTCTTTGAAGATGCTTTAAATAAACATCGCTTCCTGGTAGCTCATTATCTAGTCTAACAAGGAGATTTTATGATTTGGAGTTATAAAAAGGAAGGAATCAGCTTATGTAAATAGCAGTCAATGCATGAAGGACAAGTAATGATTTTAATATTCATGTTTGTCAGAAAATGAAGTTGGGACTTTGAAGAGTATCTTTGCAATGATCCCGTAAAATCTTTAGCATAAGCATAACCCTTGCGTGGAGCAGCGAGGACTACCTGTTTACTGAAAAGTTAAATTCTGCTTAAGTGTTTTGCTGGATTAGGACCAGTGTATGAATTTCTTGAAACCCTAACAGCCTTACTTCATAAATGTTTAGTAGAGGCTTTGCTATCTTAGACCTACTTACACATCCAGAATACCTTGAAATGAGGGCTGGAATAAGGCTTAAAGAAACCCAATAAATGGACAAAGGAGTGTATGGAGCCAAATTCCTGCTTGGCAAATTTCCTCCAGCAGTAGAGCATTTGGCAGACAATACTTAATAAAGCGCTTGCATCCACACTTTAAATTTTAGACCATTAGCCTTCCCCGTCTCTCTCCCTCTGTATCGTTTTTCTTCAGATGCTATTGAAATTACACAGAGATGACCATTATAGCTCTCAAGATATTTGTGTTATTAAAAAGTCGAGGTGATGGGTAGTGCGTGTATCACCACTACTGAAGTTTTGGATGGGCTAATCCTTTGCTGTGCAAAGAAGATTTTGTATCTTAACTCAGTCCTTTGTAAAGGACAGCGAGGGACTGAGTTAAGGCAGGGAATCTTTTCCCCTTTTCACCTGGGGATGAAAAAAAAAAGAGCATTTGTGTTTTTTTTTAACAGAAACTAGAAAATTATGAGTAAAGACAATTGTTTTGAGGTGATGATTTTCACAGGAAGGATTTATTTTTTTTTCTTTAGAACTTAACAGTTGGAAAGGGGGATGCGTGAGATTGTGAGGGGCATCAGTGGTGCATACAGGAGATAACATGCAGTAATTTTTTGCCCCATCTTCTGCCGTGGGGTAAAGTGTAGCCAGAGCTGTGCCCTGAGATGTTGCATGGACAGGCATCCCCAAGCGAACAGCACCGGGTGCTCCACTTCTTATTCATTTGAGACCTGAGTTTTGTGGGGAAATCCCTTCAGCCAAAAGGCGAACAGTAACAACTCTACTTCACATGCTGAGAAGTTTAACTACTATCTGTAGAGTGCTTTGAATGCACTTTAAATTTTGTTTCTAGCTCTGCTGAGAGCCCAGGCAGCTGGAAGATGGCAGGAAAATGGTTAGCCGGTGGGAAGCCTACCTTGGGGTGAGGAGCCTCCCCAGCTCCACTCAAACAGTGGCAAAAAAGCCACCTACCCTGTCCTAAAAAATGAAACATTTCACAGATGCCTAGAAAAGAAATTGAACTGGGCTGCTTTATTTCATGTAGCTAAAAAGGGTTAGGAAGCTGTTTGTTTATTAGAAATTTTTTTGCCAGGGTATAGTTTGTTGACCAAACAATAACTGTGGTATAGGAGGCTGTTTCCAGGTTTAAGGCGAGGTTCTCACTCCCGAGATGGGAACACCCAGCAGGTCAGGGAGTGCTGAAGCACAAGCTCTCCGTGGGAAAGTCAGCCGAGAGCAGACTGTCAGGCTAATCAGCGATAACAATGAGGGTCAGAGAGTCCTGTTTCCCTTGGATGGAAAGAAAGTGCCTGCAGTGGGCTGGCTTAGAGGTAGGGTGGTGTGCTGAATGATGGGAGCCTGGATGGCTACCCAGCTAACGTACAGAACTGGCAATGACAGACAAATTTCAAGAGATGCTTTAAAACAAGAAAAAACTTTAGAGGATCCTGGCTCAGATGTAAGAGGGTGAGGGTAGTAGGCAAGTTCCCAAGCCTGACCACCTGAATCTGAACACTCTTTCTACAGTTAGCCACAAATAGATGTCAATTCCCTTGCTGCCTTGATGCAGCCCTTAGCCATTCAGGGCTGTTCGCAGACTTGAAAAAGGGATGTATCGACCATACAGTGTCTAAGGCAGGTATTTTCCTGGACAAATGCTTTCTGGTTACATGGTGTTGGAAAACTTATAGGCTTTCTGTGGTGTGTTGGTGCGCGTTCTTCCCCTCTTTGTTTGTTTTAAGCTTTGCGGTATTTGGGAGCTATGTCTTGATGTATACCTGTGCTGTGCCTAGCACACTGGGCCTGATCTTGGTAAGGGGTGAATCAAAAGCAAAAAAAAAAAAAAAAGGAGACAGGGGGCAGGCAATTAAGCAATAACAAAGTAGGGCTCAAACATTTGGGTTTAAAGCATTACAGTTACTCGGAGCCAAACTTTGTCATTTGTCCCACTGAGAGCAAATAGATGCTGTACTATTCTTGCCAAGTATCTGACCCTCTTCTCCATCCCTCACTGTCATTCATTTGCATTTTGTTCCTTTTATCCTCTCATCTCTGAGTGGTAAGGAAGCTTTCTTTATTTCTCAGATGGGAGAAATACAAGGCAGTTAGATTTGCACAGGGTCGGATAAGGGGCCCTCCCTGAGCTAGGACTGAACCACCATTTGGTGTGTTATTTATCAAACGAGGTCCTGCACTTGTGCTCATTTTTTTAAATTCAATGGTTGCATCTGGCTTTTTTGAACTCAGAATCATCCGTGGGTGAGAAGAATGCCTCCCTGTGTCTCTAGCTTTAAATGAAAGGTAAAACACATTCCTCTTTCTGTATGCAACTTCTCCCTCTCCTTCCCCAGGCTGCAAAGTCACTTGCTCAGGCTGCCCACCTCTGCTCTCCCTCTCACCCACCCTAATGTGCCTAGCAAGGCCACTCCAGCTCGGTGTATCGCTCCTCATCTGCCCAGGTGTTTTCCCGCTGCCCGGACATGCTGTAGCCTGTGTCCAGCACCTGGACCGGCCTCCAAAGAGAGAGGCACTCTTAGACTGACCATCTCAGCTTTGCAGCTGCCCTGGTAGCAAAGGCAGTAACTGCTGTTTCTGACCACGGCAAGCTGTCCAAAAGAAATAACTTAAATGTCAAAGGCCCAGCAGAAATGTAAGGTTATACCCCAGCTGGGTGGCCGTGTGTGAGAATCACGCAGATGTGTACATCAGCCGAGTGGCTCATCTCACTGCGGTGCAGGTGCTTGCTTTCTCTTCTTGCCCAGCAAACTGCCCTGGTTTAAGCCCAGCCACCCCTTTCACCATCCCTCCCTGGGCTGAGCACTTGGTTGCCCTTGAGCACTGCTTTGTGATGGGTGTGGATTTATTGGAAAACTAGCAAGCCAAACCTTCAGAGATGTTTTTCCATGGGCTGGGAGCTGTGCCCTACCTGCTCCACCCTGAAAGCATCTCGCAGCAGGCTCGCTGCTGCGGGGCAGTGCTGCCAGGGGAAGATCATAGCAAAGGAGAGGACATGAAGGGGGCCTGGGGTCTAACATTCTGGACAGCAAAGGACATGTCTGAGGTTGTGCAGCCACTTTTTCTTTAAAACCTATAAGAGAGGGGTCAGAAGTGCAAGGGGAGTCAGTTTTGGGAGTTGTTTTTCTGATTTACTTTTTTCATGAACTAAGAGACGTCCAGTTGCAGAAACTTTGTCTGTATTTCTCCTTTCTCTACTGAAAATCTGGAAGGGTAGGACTGGTGAAGATTTTGTCAACAGAGCAACCATGTAAATAAAGCTGATGAATCAAGAGAGGAGTATGCTTTGAGCCATGCCGTTCGTGCTGTAGGCAGACACATGCTACCTTAGGAAGGCTGTGATATGAATCCCACCTGGGAGGTCTCCAGCACCAGGAAAGGGGGATCCCTTTAGCTGAGGAGACCAACATTCCCTCTTCTTTGCGCTGCTCTCAGTTAGAGACACTACAGGACCTGGTAATTTGGTCTTTTGCTGATTTATTAACAGAGAGTCTAGGAGAGAGGAGAGGGTATTTGCATTCCTAGATTGACCCTGCCAAGGGCAGAGAGCCTTCTAAACAGGTGCCCAAATCTTGCTGTGAGCCCTCTAGCACTGCTTGCTGTAACCCACCTGGTCACTTTGATAGATACTGGTGCTTTCTGTCACAAAACCTTGCAATGGAGGGCTGCTTTTAGGAGGGGAAAAGCGAAGCATCACATTCGCTTGATGAAACACAAGTAAGAAATTCAACCAGCCAAAGTTTTCGTTACCCTCCATCCCAAAATGTGTATGCTTCATCCCACGTTTTTCGTTTGAGGGCTGTTTTCATATTCCTTTGCATAGGGACAAATCTTGTTGCTTTATCGACTGCAGGCCTGACAGACAGAAACTTGTTCTCCCTTTCCCCGCTCTGTTCCTCTTCGTCCTCGGTCCCCCCTTCCCTGGGGGGGGGGGGGGGGACAGGAACCACAGGGCTCGCCACTGCCCTCTCGTCGCCCCGGGGTGTCTCT
>Ga0181612_113986_pt1 | contig 11197 bp, 4 predicted proteins | sample HoacroProtozoa21_FD_119630 | JGI IMG/M metagenome (GOLD analysis project Ga0181612, IMG submission 119630) | Hoatzin crop microbial communities from Cojedes, Venezuel. Combined Assembly of Gp0051906, Gp0051904, Gp0051908 | reverse complement strand
TAAAAAGAACAGAAGAAAAAGGGAACAGAAACAACAACGACACAGATAAGGAAAAAACACAACACAACCCGCCCACCCCACAGAGCCGCTCCCGCCGCTGCGCGCTCCCCAGCTGCGAGTGAGTTCCCACAGCCAAGCTCCCCCCCCTCGGAACCCAGCATGACAGCACATGGTATGGAATACCCTGCTCTGTATGGCCAGGTGGGGTCAGCCCGCCTGGCTGTGCCCCTTCCTGCAGTCCAGTGAAAATTAACCCTGTCCTGGCCGAACCCAGGACACCTCCATCAACACAAAATTATTCTTACTTCCTCCTCAATACAGCTTTTCTAATCTTCAGACATTTCACTAAATCATGTGTTAGAAAGAGGGATGAAGATGAATAAACTCAGTAAGATACACGACCAGTCTTAACTAATACTTCTTAAAATAAAGGACAGACGGCCTTCCAGAACATAGGACACACAATTTTCTCTCACAGTTTCTATTTGTGAAAAGACTCTCAAGGCTCATGAACAAGCATAGAAGATTATCTTTTCAAAGCATCCAGGTACCAATTAAACATTCATTTTTCCTTCAAAATCACACTGTCTCTGGTAAGAGGCAGCTATCTTTACAGGGTAAATTTTATTTTACTGCCGTTCCACTACTTCTCACTTGCAACATGGTCATCCAAAACAAACAAAAATTCATCCTTTGCTTTTAAAAAGCCATAACATAAATAAAAAGCTCACTCTCCAAGCAATTAAAGTATTTTATCTGTTCTGGCAACTTTTCTGTGGTTCCTGAGCTGTTCTTTACCTGGAAAATGATCCAGAACGGAGGACAGAAATGTTGTAAAATTCAAGCCTTTTATGAGAAAGGGTTGTGCTTGTTACAATCACTGCTAGGTCATAGAATCATAGAATCACAGAACTGCAGTCAATCTAGAGTAACTTTGAAGAACACTGGGATCATTAGACTGCTTCATGTAGTTATAAAAGGCTAAGTATAGATAGATAAATTTTATTTATACATACATATACATATATATACACACACACATGCATACACTCAGTAAGACTGCAGGTAATCTATGGAGAAAATTACTAACAAGCTCATTAAGGGCTAAACATATATTTTTAGATTTATAACATCAATGTTTACATTTCTACCTCTGGTTAGCAAGTAGGCAGCATGTATTGTCTTTTAGTAAATATCCCTTTTCAACTTTTATTTTTTATTTGTTCACATCAGTTTGTTAGATCCATCTAATGACAAGCCAATGCATTGAATCTAAGATAGATCACAAAACCACAAAAATATGAAATCGGCACCAGCAGGAATAAAACATTTCAACTGCCTTACAGATGGTCAGTCAGACCCATATTAAAAGTTTCTGTGCTAAAGAGGAGGGCAATGATCTGAGGAGAGTGAGAAACTCCCAGACCTGAACTAAGATTTCAATTAATAAGCAATTAGTACTGTCTTAATCTCCTGTCTTTCTACTGTTGACAAATAAAAATGTGACGATTCATTGCAACTTGAAGAAAGGAGAATACGTGGTCTCCTTCCCTTTGTCAGAGACTGTCCAACATCTCAAAGTCTCCAGAGTTCTTCTTAGACCAAATCAGATAGGAACAGGAGTCTCGTTCTGTTCTGGACAGCTCTCTTATTTATTGCTAGTAAATGCACAAATAAATTTTCCTTTTCCCCCTTATTCATCTCCACAAATGGCTTTCACATGCTGTTTAGATGTTTTTCAGCATTTATACTTTCCTTCATTGTGGGAAGAATAATGGCATATGGGATATTCGTAATGGGATAACCTGACAATGGAACATCAAAATATTCATAAAAGATAAATAGAACTTGGGTCTGACAAAATATAAGTGCCTGCATATGCAACACAAAGAGTTAAAAAGTTCTGACTATGAACTCATTCAAAATGAAAAAAAGGAGATAATAAAACCAGCTGAATATTGAGTACATTTTAGATTTCTCCTATTATTAAAACAATTACATATAATATAATGGTAGCACTGAAATCATGAATCCCTTTTAAATAAAATTGTATACTATCACAGCAATTTAAAGCAGACAATTCTTTTGTATATCTCCTGAGATTGCTAATGTTTTAGCTGTGTTCGTCTTGAGCAGGTACTATGAACTGCCTGTTTTGAAGCTTTTCTGTTTTACAGTATGTCATGCTGCAACAACACTACTCTAGTAATCTTTTTTTATGTTAAAAACAAGATCATCAGACTGTATTTAAGACCAATAAAATTCCACATCCTTACAAAAATTTTTTAAAAATCACCTTGCTTATAAAACATCTGAGGAGTATTTTTGCAGACCTTTCCATATATGTAAGTTCTTGGTGCTCACAAAGGGATTATCTAGTAACCACAAAGCAAGAGACACTGTTTTTCTTTACACTAATTTCAGAAGGACCTGTTTAATGAAAGCCAAGAAGAGATTCAGACTGTTGTAAAGTGAAAAAACATAGGAAAGCACTGAGCAGAGAATGTGTGGGTTTTTTGTTTTATCATACCAGAGCCAATTCTCAGTGTGAAGCCTGCAACAGCAATGGTTGTTGAACAGCTGCCTAGATGTAGTGGTTTAGACCAAGTTAACTCCAGGAAAGTAGAAACAATTACTTGTCTGTCATGAGAGTTTCAATCACCCGAATTATGTTTTTAAAATCAAGAAATAAAACATATAAGATGTAGCAGTAAGAGCAATCATAATTATCTGTTCTAGGAGGTACAATTTCCAATGCATCTTGCTTAAGGCATTCTTATAGAGAAGAGTTTTTACCTTTTCCCCCGTGAAATAATACATACTTTCATTTCTAGCATTTTTCGCCAGCAATACTTACTCAGAAATGCTCAAGTGGATGTGTGTTTATAGCCAGGAAATGTCATTCTTACAATATCTTTGCAAGAGAGATACGTTGCAAGTGTGTGTGTATATATGTATTAATGAATGCTCTGAACATGGTCTCACTTCGTCTCACTTCTGAACCACCACTATGTGTGGTGTCACCTTCAAGATGTGCCATAGTTTGGAAGGTCCCACCAGAGCCTTTCTAACTGAAGAGTGCGCACAGCTATGGCAGAGAAAGACAGCAAATTCCTGTCATTCTTCAGTTGGTCATGACCTCACAAATGGATGAGTAGAGGGAGAAATTTTCCAAAGATGAGTTAAAACTTCTGTTGCTATTCATAATCTTATTTAGGATCTCACATTACCTCCATCTGTATGAGGGAACAGAATGAATCCTCTGCCTCCACCATTGTTAGTGTAGGTCTCTAATCTACAGAGATATTGTCAAGGGTCAAGGTCTTTAATATGGCCAAAATCAATGCCAGTACACTGTGGGATTAAAAAATGAATTTGCAAGTGGACAGGCGCTGCAGATGGCACATTGTGCACACTGTAACAGAGATTGTTTTAGAAATTCTGTTCTGCTTTAGGGTACAGATAAAGTACCAATTAACTGGTATCCCAGATGCCCTGTTAGAATTTCCTATATGCATTTTTTTAATATAAAAAAAAGAGAAAATTATTGTATGGTAATTTTTCAAAAGCAGCCTACAAATTGAGTTGTATGAATGCAAAATTTGTTCTCACAAATATCTATGTATGTTTATTTGCAATTGTTGCTTGTTAACGTCATACACATATTTACTGACTTGATTTACATGCATCAATAGCCATCCTGAAATGACCTGACCATAAATCTGGAGGGAGGTTATGAAATTTGAAATTTGTTTTCTCAAAATATAGCTCAGTTTTATTCTGTTCAATCTTTTTAACTGTTTGAAAGCAAAGTGTCCTTAAAAATGTAGTGCTTTTATTCTCTACAGGCTCTATTATACTACCCCTTCACAAAGTACTTTCACTCAGACTTCATACAAATCAGAAAAAAATTTACTCTGTCCTATCAGAGTTAACAACATTCCTCCCTTTCAGTGAAACTTTGCATAACAAAATAATTAATGAAAGCAGCTATATTATCTTCACTCACTTTTCTTTGTTTGTCTTTATTTTGGAACTATTTGGAAGCATTTTGGTATTAATATCTACTTGTGCAGTCTTTACATTTGTAAAGAATAATTACCTGATCATATCTCTATATATGTGTATGCATGGAAATGGAGAAATAATGATTAAAGAAAACTGACAAATTAAGATGGAGAAATGGTATTCTAGGTGCAAAAGTCTATGTGTCTTCTAACTTGCCAGCCTTGTTATACATATACACAGCAGCTGAACTGTAAAAGGTGTACGGTCACACTGTTGACAAACCAGACCTGTCAACAGCTACAAAAACAGGAAAATGGAGGGAATTTCACTACACAAGAAAACAGCATATTTTCTTCTTTGAACTGATACTACACAGAAACATGGTGTGTGGTTTAAAATAAACATATGTAAATAGAGTTCTTTACAGAAAACAGTCCTCAGATAGAAACCCTTAATAACAATAGCCTAGTGAATGGAAAATTGAATTGACCTGAGTACAAAAAGCCTGCTACCAGTCTCTTTCTTTTCCTCCTGATCCAGTAAAGCAGAATAATACCTCACCGCCTGCACAGCCTTTCCATTCTAGGCTAAGAAAGACATATACTACCTGACAGAGCACCAGATTCCCTGGTGCCAACCTTCAATTTAATTATACAGACAGAAAGGATTCTGTAAAGACTGATGTGTCAGTAGCCATCAAGATCATTAAATACAATCCCTATGAACGAAATGTTGAGTCATTTTCAGGAGGCTGAAATGGAATGGCTCCTGGACTTTATCAAGCTCATTTTGAATCAGCGCCCAGTCTAACTCTGCTTACTGCATACACAATCTGCTTTTACAAAAAATCGAGCTGAAGAAAATTGCTCTTTGAGCGCCTTGTGAAGAAAAGGCTTTGGGGCTGCAGCCTGCACGCTGACAAATCATTCACCAGGTTTGCTCTATTTGCGTCCCACGCTTAGATGAGCCCATTTGGTAGCAGAGCTCCCAGGTGTACATTACTTTGATTTCTGGACCCTGTGACTAACTCACATGCATCTTCTAAAATAAATTAAAGTCTGATTCCATTTCCTGACTTCAACATTTCCAAAACTAATGCAAATTCATTATTGATTAAGTTAAGGTCATTAAAAAGTTTTAACTGCTGATTCTAGTTTCATTCTGGTGTTTCTCCAGTATATGGCCATTAAGACTATTGGAGTCACTCCTGATTTATACAGACACGTATAAGAAGATTTCTGGCACTACATTAAGAGCAGATGTAACTATTGGCCAGAAAATAACTATTTTTTTGTGCACAAAACTTAATTGAAGGCATCCAAGAACCTATTGGCATTTCAACATTGATTCAATTATATGCATCGACAAGTCTGAGAGTATGTAGGGTTTTATTTAAGTGAAAAACTGAGTACCTCAGAATATCACAGAATTCAGTAGACCATGTCTTTACTACAAAGCTTTAAAATACTTTACTATACACAGCAATAGAGAAAGACAGTATAAGGAAGAACACAGGCATATTTTCTGAAGTGTAAGAAAGAAGGGAAGGCACTAATAATCAAATTTTAAAGTTCACATTTTCTTACAGCTTTTCAAACTGTTTTGCTGCAGTTTCCTGTCACACATTTTTAAAGAGAATGGCCCTGAATATATTTGAATGCATGGCTTCCTGTCACAACTATCCTAAACAAGATTTCACAGTTCTCAGTTTGAAACCTATAGATTTAAATGAAGTGTGTGCCTAACTTGAATGAAAATCTCTTCAGAATGTGTGCAGAAGATTGAGAGCTGAGTCAGTATAATATAAGCAATATGGACACATATTACTTGAGGCCGTAAATGGTCTGCCCACTTCAGCCCTCTCCTCTAACATGTGAAGACAAGAGAAGAAGGAAAGAGAATGATCAGATCATGTCCTCTTTCTCCTTCTCTTGTGAAATACCTCACTCCAGTAACAAATCATGAACATGAACTAAAACAGAGGTTAGACAGTCTTTCTTCACTATGGTATCCTTACACTTAGTATGGGAAACTGAGATCATGATTCTGATAGAACAAGTTGACTTACTTGAATGTTAATCTACCAATAAAAAAGAATTATAAAAAAATTGATAATTACAAGGGACAGTTTAGTGAATGCATCTCATCTCTACTATTTTTGCAAGACATTTGTGCCCACAAACTTTATTCTATTTATCCTTTCAACGAAAGTGAAGGACAATTTTCCTATCTTACAAAGACTGTAAGAGGTACAGAGATTACACATGAGATACAGGATTTGGGAGTTTTCAGCAACATTCTGTTTTCTTATCAGAGCAAGCCCATACGTGTATAAGTTCCTCTAACTCTCAGCTGAACCGTGGTTTCTGTGGAAAGGAAGTGCAAGTGTGTGTCTTGGACAGAAATCCCAGAGGGTACATGCACATGTAGCTGAAGATGTGAAACAGTGCACCGTAAGTGTCTGCAAGTACTGGAAAAGGAAGTTGGTCACATATAACCCAAGTTCAAAGTGCATTTTTTGGTAAGGATGAAGAGTAACTTGAAGCAAGTGAGTGGAATTTCTCCAGAATTAAAAATGTGTGAGAGCACAATTAGACTCTCTTTGTTTTCTGTAACAAGCAACCAAAATAAAAACTGTAAATATAGCTTTCATTTTAACTGCAGCCATTTGAGATTACAAAGTGTGTCAACCTTTTTTCGCCTATAGAGCAGCATCACACATCAATGGAAATTAGATCAAGAAAGAACTTTGCATATCTGGTCAAGTCTTATATATTACAGGACATTACATTCCAGCAATTTATTTACCTATTAAATTTAATAACTGGTAAGTAGTTTTCTCGAGTAGGCAAATACACTCAGTATTAAAAAAAAAAAAAGCCTTACTTATTGCTTGAATTTGACACCAGTTTGTAGGTGCTGACTCTTTCTATATCTTTCTCCCTTATATTTTCTCTATATTACTCTTCTCCATAAAAGGCTAATTATATGATGAAATAAAGTTACTACTTCATTTGTTTCTTTTTTTTAAAAAAAAAAAAAGCTGAATAGACAATGCCCTTTCGCAATGGCATTTTCACCAGGTTTGCTGACCTCTTTTGTGGGTTTGTTTATCCTCTAGTTTTCTAAATCCTTCAAGCAACCTGATGGTCATAAATATAGAAACACCGGCCACACTTGTTCTCTGCAGAGATAGAAAACAAAGTGTGGACTGGAAATTTTTCCTTTGGTTCAAAGTTTATTTTCAGCCTGAGGTAAAAAATGTTATTTTCAAACTTTGTTCACCAATATATTTAGAAATGTTACTGATTATTGTTGGTTTTATATTATTCTGCGATGTAATCCTGTAAACTGCAAAAGGATTTCATGTCAGGTTTGCATAATATGACACAATAAAATAGTCAAAATACAATTTTATTTAAAAATAAAGTAACTTCCAGCTGCTACGATTCTCCCCTGATTTTCTACTTCAAATTATATATAATTTTTAGGTAATTAAATATTATGTCACTTTTATCTTTCACTAAAATAAAAATGTGCTGAGGGGACTAGGAAATGAAGAAGTATTTTTCAATGGTCAAGAAAATAATCCAGGTTAACACAGGTATATTGACAACATCTGTTCTCCTAATTAGTATAATTAGCGATTCTTCTGCTTCACTGTGGAAAGTGTCAAGATGTCACAATAATTTCCCATTCAGCTCCAGCAGCTAAATGCCTGGCATTTCGTGTCTGTCAGTCCACTCTTCCATTAACTTCCTCCAGCTGCTTCTTGGTCTTCACCTCTCCCTATAAGAAGCTGCAAACAATGAGCCCTCTGCATTTCTTAGCAGACTGGTGGAAATAAAGCGGATACACTTGAATTCACCATGCAAACAACTTTGTCATTGCATGGATTTATTTCGTTATACCCAGACTATTGTAAAAATAACAGATAAAGTACATTTTGCGGTATGGCCCCTTGTACTGACCCCTCAAGTGGTCTACTCTCATCCAGTTTTCAAGAATTCATAAATTGCTTTACCCTCACTATTGCAAAATAAACATTTTCTTCTTGTTTTACCTTCTTTAGAATTATCTTTCGAGTGTATCAAATTTTTATTTTATTAAATTTGAATCTTAGAATACAAACATTTCAAGAAATAGTGTTTTCTTAATGGCACCAAGATCTATAGGAAAACTAATTAACTGGGAAGTTCTAAAAATAAAAGGCAAAACCTAGGCCATATCCATAGTTTTAAGTGTTGTGGAATGATTCTGTTATAAAGAGAAAAAGCATACAGCAATCTTTTGAAGAATGTGATTAAAACCATGTGTGATTTCTTCCTCTGACACAGGGAAGAACTTGTGATATTAATTTTGTAATCCGTGTATTAGTGATCCAATGTCTAAAACAAAATTCCAAATGAATGTAATGAGCACTACAGACCTAGTCTGCATTCTGAATTATGTTCTATTTCTTCACACTTAAATAATTGTACATAGTGCCACATGTTGATTAAAGACCTTTGGACAATCTCGGAAAACTTGACTACAATATTACAGCTTCCCATGCAGCTTAAAGCATGTAATGACTTTTTATCCACTTCATCTTTCAGCTTAAGTATAGTTCTATCTGAACTCCCACATACCTCCCTTTTCCAAATACGGATAACATATAATATGCCTATTTTTATGTCTTTTATGTTTCAGGCAAAAGTGTCTATCTCTTCCTTGATATTTTTTGGAGGGTGCGGGGGTTGGAGGGTGACAGGCTGAAGAAATCTTTACTTTAACTATTCTACTCTTGTGTTGGATTGGAGCAAGTAGGTACAAGTAGCAACAGCACTGTTTCATTTCTCCTGAACAATATACCTAACTTTCTGTTATCTGTGGCTATAACAGATCATTTTCTTACTGACCTTTTTGATAAAGATATCAAAGAAAAATGAAAGCTATTTATCGTCTGCATCGATATAAACTAGTTTGCACTGACCCTGCACATCGATAAGTAAGTAGACACCAGAGATTAATATAAAAAAAGGAGGGAAGAAAATTGTTTAGGCTACATCTTTATAACTGTGAAAACAGTACATCCACAGCATATTTCTTGGAAATTACATCTCTGGTTTGGAGATCACTACGTTATTTTAAAATGTACTAATCTTACACTTGTATTTCATATGAGATACTTAGCAGCTGCGGTAAACTTGTATAACATTGCTCCTTGATGAATAGAAAAGAACTTATGCTCAAAAAACACTCAAAAAACCAGGTTGCTAAACAAATATGAACCAACTACACTGCAACTAGCTATATGTAATATGTTAAACTATCCTCGAAAACTCTTCATTTTAAGATGTTTTGACAGTACTGCACCTTCCCACCTGAAGTTTTCAGCTGAACTATTCTACAGATAAATGCAGGTTTTAACCAGTTCATGTACTGTTTCATTTTTATGTTTCCCAATAAATTAATTTCTTGCTCTATTTATGTTTGCTCTTTTTCATAAATGAAAACATATTTTTTAGACTCATTTTAATCTTTTTCTGGAGCTTTTAATACACATAACATTAAGATCAACTTACTTTCAGATAAAATTCAGAGCAGAAACATAAACTTTTTTAAAAAGAATAGTCCACTTTCATAATGACAGATGACTTTAAATACTATGAAGTTATTAAAAATTACTAAATTATCCAATATATACTATCCAATTATCCAATATACTATTAAAATAGTATTTAGCAATCATCATTAAATTATTAATAACTTAATAATTGTTCTGCTTTCAGCTGGGATAGATTTAATTTTCCTCACAGTAGCTGCTGTGTTTTGGATCTAGTATGAGAAGAATGGTGATAACATGGATTTTTTTAGTTGTTGCTAAGATATCAAGGACTTTTTTCCGGTCTCCCATATTCAGCTGATGAGCAGGTGTGCAGGGGCTGGGAGGGAGGACAGCCAGGCAGCCAGCCCAAGCTGGCCAATGGAAATATTCCATACCATAGACATCATGCTCAGTTTATGAATGGGGGTTGGCCGGGGGGCAGGAATCTCTGCTCCTATTGTTTCTGTGAGTTTGAATCCCCTCTTGTTCGGGAGTTCGAACTTTTCTGGGAGTTCAGTCTTTTTTGGGAATTTCTCAAAATTCATGATTTCCGGGATTCCATGATCACTGCTCAGTGACTGTGACTTGGGTTTCACACCATCAGGTGGGAAGAAAAATTGTATTGCGTACAGTTTGTTTTGCATAGTCATTATTATGATTATTATTATTGTTATTATTAGTAGTATTTATAATAGTATTAGTATTTCTTTTGTTGCCTTTTTAAACTGTCTTTATCTCAACCCAGGAGTTTTGCCTTTTGGCCATTTCTCCTCCCCATCCCACTGGGAGGGACGGGGAGGGGTGAGCAACTGGTTGCTTAGTGCTTAGTTGCTAGCTACCTGGTTAAACTACGGCAATAATAAAATATTAAAATTAGTAAATTCTTAAAAATTAATAAAACAAGGACATCCAGCATGATCTGAAGCCTATACACATACAGGTAACACTATGCAAGCTCCTCCGCACTTCACAGAATAAGAATATTTTAAAGAAGCAATTATTTCAAAAATTTATAAAATATAAGTTCCCCCTCTTTGTTCCAGGATCCCAAGGAATAATTTTATTGTTTAATAGGTAACTTTACTCCAGCACACTCCCAAAACAAAAGATTTTAGCTAATTTAGCCTGTCATTCAAGTTTCTCATAAGCTCTGATATATTTTACCCAGGTGGCAAATTACTCTGTGGTTCTGACTGACAAACTCGTGCATCCAACAAAATAATTTTCTACCTACAAATTGTCTGCTTACAACAAAAGTACTCCTTTGAATAATGTCAGTGAATGAGGAATGATCTTTTTTCTTCTACAGGATGAAGTGCATATCTGTATTAACAGGAAACCCCTTCATGACTTCTGACATTTATCTTGATCATGTTTTCTTGATCCACCCCCTCCAAGAAGTTGAGGGAGTGGGTCATGAACTTCCCTGTGCTATCAAAATATGCTATGCATATTACAAAACTATCTTCGGCAATACTCCTTTCTGCTTACAGTCCTTTATCTAATTTTCTCAATAAGCTTGATGAAGATATTTGGCATAATCTGCTCCTGTCTCCACAAAGCCCATCTCAGAGGTGAAGAAAAGAATAAACTTGACTT
>Ga0181612_137860_pt1 | contig 11198 bp, 6 predicted proteins | sample HoacroProtozoa21_FD_119630 | JGI IMG/M metagenome (GOLD analysis project Ga0181612, IMG submission 119630) | Hoatzin crop microbial communities from Cojedes, Venezuel. Combined Assembly of Gp0051906, Gp0051904, Gp0051908 | reverse complement strand
GCAAGAAGAGGGGTGGGGGGGGGGGGGGGCAAAGTGTGATGGGCCAGATCTGTCCCGTGGAGACCAGGGGGGACGGCGGGGCGGTGTCTGGAGCTGACCAGGGTCCTGACCCGCCGGCCCTGCTGCTCCCCAGCTGCGGCAGCGGAACGTGGCGGTGGGTCCTGGTGGAAGGGTGGGTGATGCAGAGATGCCTCGCTGACGCGGAGACGCTGAAGCGTGTAAGAAGCAGCATGTATTGACTGGTTTTTGCTGGTGACCCTGCCTGGAGCAGGGAGTTGGATTAGAATGCCTGAGTTACGTGATGCTAAAACCAAGGGAAGTGCTGAGTCAGTGGAAAAAAATGGGTCACTTCATGTGAAATTAATTTTGTTCCGTGTTGCCTTTCAGCAGCTTTGCAGTGGTCTCAGTCTGCACAATTTAGCTTGACTTCTAATTTTCAGATTCTGGTGTGTACGCTGCGCTGCTGAGACTTCTGTCTTGGGTTGGGTTTGGTCCTGAAGCCTAGCCCCTCCCGGTTTAGCTGTGCTCTCAGTACAAATGAACTTTTGTGTAGGTTTGCAACAAATGACACTTTCTGTTTGTGTTTTGGGGAACATACACTCTTATTTAATGAAATGAAACTTTTGCCCATTTTAATCTTGCATTACTAAGTGTTTTATTATTGGTACAGAAATGATCGTTGTTTATTCAAATCAGTTTATGGTAAGTTACTCAAATTCAGTAATTACTCTCATGCCTCTATGTGAAATACTATTCATTTTAGAGAGTTTTGTTTTTGCTACCAGAAAAAGCAAATACCTTGTGGAAACTTAACGGGTTCTGTAATTGTAACAGCTTTTCCCCTCTGCCTCCCTGGACACCTGCACTTCTGATTTCATAACCTTTAGGCATGACATTACATGATGCTGCACTTTCCTCTGGTTGCTTCATTGTGTGGTAGACATTCCTTTTTAAACAATTCAGCAGTCACTCATTATATATATGCTGCTAGCTTTTTTACTTTTCGGCAAGGTCTTTTGACCTTGGCTGTACTTTTCTACAGAAAGACTGCCTTAAAGGAATATCATGGCTCTAAATGAAGACCTGTACACTTGCTTTACATGCAGTCCTTAAAATTCTTTGTGTTATTTTCTTTGCCTAGTATTATTTGCTTTTCAACTCTTATTGGTCAACTTCTCTTGTGTTGTTACTTAACATGAGCAAACTCACATGTCAGCTAGGTTTGTGGATGAAGGACAGGCTAAAGATGTAAGATACAGATTGATGGAGGCCCCTGACCTGACCCAGATAGGGTGTTTCTTTGGAGCTGGGTGCAGTTATTGATTCCTCAAACTGTTTCTTGTTTCTTAGTGTATTTTATGTGTTTGGTTTGACTGTGTGCTATGTGAGGGGGAAAAAAGTGGTTCCTCACTTCTCTAGATTCGTGCTGTTGTTTTATCCAATTCAGTAGTGCATTTAAATGAACCCACTGCATCTGTAAGATGATATTACATATTAGATTTTTTTAAATGTTTCTGGGCAGCCCAATATCATAAGGCTTTTTCATCCAATCACTACCCACAGCCTACTCTAAACACCTTGAAACACCAGAGGCCCTATAATGTTTCCTAGCTAACCTTTCTCTGTTGTGGTTCCCTTTGCTGTTTGTCTACATTAAACTAATTGGAACCAGAGGGAATTGTTTGTTTTTTTACCAAAAGAAAGATTGGTAAATAAATCTGCATCTGTATTTTAAAATTTGGAATTTTCAAAGTCTAAAATTTGTCTTAAAATCGTTAAATGTTTCCTCCTTGTCGATAAGTGAAGCTTTCTTCAGAGGCTTCATTTCTGTTATTAATGTAGAAGCAAAAAATATTTCTGTGAGTATTAAAGAAAGGCAGCAGTGCCTCCATGCTTCCAGAAACCAATCTTCGTGTTTAAACTTCGCTCAAACTCTAATTGTAAATTTCCTAGAGAGATCAATTCTTGCTAGTTGTCTTTGGTGTCTTTTTAACTAGAGATTCTTAATAGACAGCATTGACTCATCTGAACTATTTAGAGGTAAAGCAAAGGCAAGAAACATTTTTTGATTAGTGGGAGCTTTTCCTTGCAGAAGCTCGTTGTGTAATATTCTAGCTAAATGGAAGTGTTTTGCTTTTAAGACAGCTTAAAAAATAAAAGCTAAAGCTTTACACTCCGGTATCTATCACATGATAACTAAATCCGTATTTTGGTGCCTGTATAAGTTGAATAATTTCCTTTGCTGCAGCTTCTTATTCATATCAGTGGGATCATAGGGCCCTCAGGGATTCAGAGCCATTCCTTTGTTTAAGTGTTATTGTCTTCTATACAAATAGAATTGGAAGCCCTTTATATTTTTTATGAGCTGAAACTAACCTTATTTATTGCATATAATGTGTGCTACTATTAAGATTTTAGAGAACTTCGTGTTTCTATAGCTGGATGAGCTTTTTAGTGAATCAACCACATGCATACAGATAGGTGTCTGGACACCTTCTCCAGAGTCCTCCTGCGTGCTGTCTTTGCTACTCCCACCTACGTTCAGTGCAGGCTATTGTTGCATTTCACAAGTATTTGTATTCTGCTCATGCGACTGTAGAAACATTCATCCTGCATCAGTTCTGCAGGGTTAGAATTGATCTTAAAATGCTTCGGAACTGTGTGTTTGAATGTGGGTTGGTCCTGGCAATAACCTTGCATGTATATGAAGCTGTGTTGAGAAATCCTTTGTAAAGCTGGGAGAATAAGTGAGTAGTACCCCTTACTTGGAATGATAGTTGGTCTTGCAAAATTTCCAAATATTTTCCTATCTTTGATGACTGTGTGTTTTCCCACGCTCTCACGAGAGACTAATTCACCATGAGAGTTCATTTTCTACGTGTTCTTACACCAGGTGTACATAAGCACATACCCTGCAGTTTTCCCAGTTCTGTTTTGGTTGCAGCTTGCTGCTGTTCATCTATCCTAAAATCGCTGAGGAAGAAAGTACAGTCAGAATTCAAGAAAATTGTAACTGGGCAATCGTATTATTTGTTTTCTGTCCACCTTTTTCTAACTGGAATATATTTACTTTAACAAGAACTTCTGTGCATGAGAGGTAAAATGTGCGCAGTAAATGTGCATGGAAGGTAAAATGTGTACAGTAGCTTCCTCAGCTAGGAAATTATACGCTGCAACACAGGCGATCAATTAAAAAGTTTATACTGCATTTTCCCAGGTCTGTAGAATAATTCATCATACTCTCATAAAATAGTAACTATTCTTGTTGTTTAGTTGACATGCATGACATTAAAAACATAGTTTCCCCCCCCGAAGGGTTGATTTGTGCTTACCCTTGTTTCCCTGAAGCATCTAGTCAAAATTCAAAAATGTCTCAATGCACTTTTTTTGACTTAAGCTTAGGGCGTTGTACCAATGCAAGCGTTGCGCGTACAGTTTGGTATACTTTGCTGCTTCTGTTCTGCTCAGGCTTGGAGCAGATTAAGAAAGGAACAGAGAAAAAATGAAGGATGGGCAAAACCTTCAGAAGCGGCACGTGAAAGTTCAGTCTCTAAGCCCCAAAGATAAGGGGTTGCTGCTCAGCATTCAGTGTAGTGCGGTGTTGAAGAACCATTGGAATACCTGGTGTGTCTGAATGTCGCTGCCATCGCGGGCCAGTGAACCAGGAGGTGAATTGCTGCCTGGTGGGCGAAGGCTGTACAGTGCGAGCATGCGACGTCTGAACCAGCTGAAATCGAAGTGGGAGGGTGTTGCCTACCTGCCTCTGGAGGCATGGGCAGAGCAGAGCGGGGCTGAGAATCCCACACAGTGGATGGTGTTTGCCTCTAAGCTCGGCATGGCGTAAGACAGTGTCAGATGGTCAAGTGAAAGGAAGGATTTGCTGGGGGTTTCTGTGGCTGTGGGCCGAGTTTAGTGATTTGACTTACAAATTGAAGTTTATCCTTGTTACTACGCAGGATGAAAAGCAAAAATCAAATGAGTTATTCAAGTGTGTGAGATAGTGTTTAGGGAAGCGAACACAGGCAATTATTTACACATTCTGGTCAAGCTGTTTTTCAGGAAATTTGTACACTATTTTTCCATTTTGTGCACTTTACATGGGACTGGGTTGCTCCATGGAACATCTCAATGCAGATATTTGGAAGGAAGCTTAAGTGCTTCTTCAGGCCTCCCATTTCTGGAAATGTTGAGAGCTGTAACATCTTCCAGAGTAAGAGACACCCTCCCCACCCCCAGTAGGCTGAGTTCCTTTTTCTAGTTAAGCATGAAACAGTATTTCCTTCTTCTCATTTTCAATCCAAAGTTTGGGGTCCTAGTACATTGCAGGCCACAAAGTTTGGATCCAGAAATCTTCCAGAACTTTGGAATTTCCCACTCATTAATGTCTCTTTGTCTTATATAGGAGAACTCCCTTCACATTGCCAGAGCATTCATTGTTTAAAATACTGTATATGATATACCACCAATAGTCTGTTCTCTGAAACAAATGGTTACAATCTCCAAATGGGATTTTTTTTTTCCTGCATAATCCCCATGCTGTGCTATCCAGGCTGTATGAAAGCCGATTCCATTGAGTTAAATGCCACAGAAGCAATTTGAAATGTTCTTTTAATTCACAGCAAGTGCTTGCAGAGACATCACGCTGTGTGGAAAGCTATTAGAGAGCACACTGTTTTGAAGTTCCTACTTCAAGTACAGCTTGAACTAAAAGTGACTGCTAGCTAGTTGCCAGTAGTCTGTGTTTTTTGTGAATATTCAGGTGTGTTGCAAAGCGTTCCCTCTCTTGTGTGTGGTTGCTGTGCAGTGAATATCCCAGGTATCCTTTTGGGTAGAAGAGGGTTTCCTGCAGCAGCAGAGCAATGAATTCAGTCTCCTAAGTGGCCTTTTGCAGTCCTGTGTCCCTGTATAAGTATTTCATGAGATATTAATCTCCTGGATAAACAATACCACCTGAAGTACATATTTGTGAAGAGCACAAAGTTTATGTGAGCCGGAGTGGTTTATTCCGCTTCAATCCTTGGTAAAGACACTGCTGTGCTGACTGAGACGTGTTTCCATGGTACTACAGAGAAGCTTGCCCCACCTGGACCACTTCTCTTTAGTGCAAGCAGTGAGCTTCACGTTTCAAAATTTATTAGATGGCAGTGCCTCTGTGGAGCAAGGAAACCATTGAAAAAAGAGAAACTGAAGAAAGTAGCTGGAGGTTCATTTGAAGATCTCTTTCTTATCTCCTAGAGGGATTTCATAGTCAGTCACTGTCACAGCTTCTTCCCATAATAATTGCTTTGTAATCAAATATTGGGGTTTGGTAGTATCTGAGTCCAGAATTTGAAAAACTATGCTCAGCTTTTTTATTGATATTTGTAATTACCATACACAAAAAGGGCAGTGTGCTACACACCTGGATCAGCCTGGCAGGGGATCCATTCTGGTCTGTTCCACAAAATGAAAGCCAGTGTGCTTATACCCATCCCTCTGTTTTGTGGCAGCGTTACCACGGAGGCAAGGTTTTTGGGTTGCTTCTTGCTAACATTTCACATAGTAGTGGAATATAGAGAATTTTGTACACATCATAGCTGACACACGCATTTAGCGAGTCTCAGTGGAACATACATTGTGATTCTTCACATGCAAAATACAGCTTTCAACAGTTTCACTCGTGCTTTTGTAATACAACTTTGCGTGAACACAAAACAATTCAGGAATTATATGGCATTCAGTAAATGTGCCAGTAAAGTATCAATGCAGTTTCTGAAGATGTTAGATTGCATTTATCTTCCAGCTCACAACATTGGCTCAGGTTTTATGACATGGAAAAGATTTTCTCCCTTTCCAGCACTCATTCACAGACACTTTCATTCTAATCCATGTTTCTTCTGTTTATCTATACAAAAGTGAGTTTTGAATAATTGTTAAAACTTTAGATGCATTTCAGGCTTTATGCAGTTATTTCAATCAGTAGCTACATACAGAAAGGCCAGGCTGAGAATAGGTGTATGATAGAAGTTGTGTGAAGTTGTGAATTACTACATGCAAGACCTTTTAGATAACAGTGCACCAAATTTTAATGGAAGTCTTCCTGGAAAATAAGGTCCATCTTTCATTTCTCAAAATTTTAGGTTTTCACTAAAAAAACCCCAACCTTAAGTGTTACAATGATTTTCCTGAGAAAATATCAATTAATGCTGAAGGATGGAAAGAAGAAAGTCAGCTGTCTCGCTGTTGGGGAGGTGGGCTGGAAATCCCCTCACTTTTAGGAGAAGCAGCTCCTCCTGACCTCTGTGGTGTTCATCACCTTGCCGTCAACAGTTTCTCCTTGCGCTGGGCTCCTGTACCCGGGGCAGGGCGGGACTGGAGCAGTCTGGCAGAGAGGAGCGAGTGAAACGCAGGGAACCACAGCCACCCTCCCCATTTCCCTACAGAGACTACGCCGTCCCTGACACTGATGTTTTTTGGAGCCGGTTGCCATCAAGCTGTCACGTCTTGACAGTCTGTAGGAGGAACAAAAGGCCCATCAGACCGAAGATGATTTGTAAACAATGCAGAAGGAGCATTTGCTACCCTGCCATGTCTGACAGTGTAAAAACCAACGCCGCGTTGCCTGTGGCTGGCACACAGAGCTATCCTTTCAGGTGTCAGCTGCTTCCTTATGCAAAGGTGCAAGAAACTGTTTCATTAAGAGCGGAATTTGGCTTCTTATGAACTCTCGGGATTTTGCTGTCTCCTTAGCAAAATCGGTGGAACAGCTCCCTGCTCGTCAGGATGCTGCCTGTTCAAAGGGACAGTAAAATCACAGCATCTCTTGCAAATTCAAAATACTTATTTAAAAACCCATTTTATTCTAATTTATGTTCTCAGTGTTTTCAATGTTTTTGACATCTCCAGCATTAAATCAGAGGCTGAATACTGTAATTTTTACTGTTTTCCCAGGAAGAACTTGGTTGCTGATTAAAGTCTTTGGCAGGGAGTGGGCAAAAAATTAGTGCATTAACAACCCAACAATGAAATCAGAGTGAATTAGAGTAGCATTATCTAAAATAAATTATATTTTGTTAGTACTGTGTAATGTTCTTTTAACTGATGACAATGATTTATTTCTGCTTGGGTGAATGATGAAACTAATCAGTGAATTGCTGGATAGATGCTTTGTTAGATTAGTCCCATATTCAATTGGGAGTCTTTAATCTGTTGCTTTGTGTGCTAATTTGTCACTGAATTCACAGGGGGCTGTACAGGTTCTTCCTTTGTTTACATGAATATGAACTAGAACATCTTCATTGATTATCAGTGGAGTTTCATTGTATTAAAACAAGGAAAATGAGACAGTGGGGCCTTTCTGTCTTGGAAGATGCCTTTTAAAAACCACCTTATTAAATCCTTTTTAAAATTACTTGAAACTTGCTTGTAAAGGGAATTCATCCTGATGATTTGCAATACGCAAGGTGGTTTTAGTTTACAGTATTTGCAAATCCTGTGGTAGTGATTGCTTAAAAATGGAGGTGAATTGGTAATTTTTTTTTACATTTTCTCTGTTACAGTAGATGAACCGATGCTGCGCTGTTTTTTCTAGTCCACCCACAAGACTCCGGCTGTTCATTAAAATTTTATGAATGAAGAAAATAACAAATGTGTTGACAATGAAAATAACAGAGTTTCAGGAAGCTAAAATTAATGGAAATGCTTTTGTTACAACTTTACAGTCCGAAGCCAGCATTTTTCAGGCCAGCTTACAATTCTAAGGAGAAAAACAACTGAGCTTTTTGTGAGCATTTAGCATAAATGACAGCTGGGTCCCCACACTGCGAGAACTTATATGCTGTTAACTATGAACTGACAGTTTGCCTAGCAAAAAGTTATGCTGTGGGAGGTAAAGAAGGAAAGCGTGAGAAGGTTTTTGTAAGTCCTGTGAAACATATTTTGCCGGTAGCAGAAACCTAGAAGCAAACTTGGGTTTACTTTATAGTATTATCTCCAAATAGCACCATCACCTTAAAAATATAACACTCTTAATTGAAAATTACCTCTTACTGAAATTACAAGTAGTGGCCAAGTCTATTCTACAAGAAAAGTGAACCCAGTTTAATTCTGGAGCGAGTTGTAGCGTTCTTCTAACCCTTCAGCCCCGACAAAACATGCAAAAGATCTGAAGGCAGATCACTCACACCATGAAGATAGCATAAGATCATTTGGCTTGAGGAAACCAATCATTATTGGAGTCCATCTTTTATGGTTTCTTATCCTTAGAGCAAAAAAAATCACTCCAGATTTTGATAATTAATTAAATATTGAATTCTACCTTAACTCCACAGTGCATACCCTGACAAGCCAGCAGCAGAAACAGCTAGAGGATGCAGGGAGACGTCCTGACAGCCCAATAGTGATGTAGAAAGCTGGTACCAAGCTGAGTAGTTCTATTGCGTGTTAGGGCTGGAACTACCTTTTGGTGAATTATGTTGCAATTTTATTTAAGCTGTTTGCACCTCCTATTTTGGGCAGCCCAAAGGAAGCAATGAGCTGAATGCTTATGGGAAGCCACAGAATGAAGCCCGCAGCATTTTAGCATTGAAGAGCCTCCGGGTGTCTTTATCTGTGCCATCTGTCCCGTGAACATCCTTTGGCTATGGAGGGGAGGGAAGTGTGTGCCATCGCGCTAACGTCCTGCAGTGGGTTGGGTATGCTGCTGCTAACGGGATTGCAGGATGGTGATTTCCTGACAATTTCAAAGCCCAGGAGCCTGTTCCTTTGAAAGATGGAAAAGAGAAATCCCTTTTGCAGAGTGAAGAAGGAGCCGTATGTCTTGTAGTCGTTTATGGGTAACACTTGAGTTTAAGACTTGTGTGATTTGTGTATGACCGGGCAGTTTGTTTGGACAAACAGGCTCAGGGCAGAGTTCCTGAAATGCCGCTGCTGTCTGAGCAATAATACAGATCTGTGATTTGAATGTCTTATCACTTGCAAATAACAAATGCACGTTTCTCCCAGGTCGTCCTAAGCAATTGCTCTTCATTAAGCTAAAAGCAGCTGAAATGCTTCCAGGGTCACTTAGCCTTTAGGCCTTTACAAACCCCTCCACCACTGTGGTTCTGGAACTAGGTCTTTTGCGTAACATCTGCGTAAAGTTTGTAAGTATGGTCTTCTGGAAAATGCATGTGTTGAATATTTTAAGCTGAATGGTGGTGTGTAGGCTCTGTCCGATGTCTGTGCCATGCCCTGAATTTTCAGTACTTTGCTGGAGAAGGCAGAAGTTTCTGTGGACTCTTGTGGGCGTGGTGGCTTTTTACAGAGTATTGTGTTCAACCTCATTTTCCTCCTATGCCCATAAAGTAAGTGGATTTCTGCAGAGGGTAGGCAGGGGGACAACCACCATGGGGATTTTATCTGCCTCTTCTGCTTTCCTTTGGCTCCCTCAAATCACCCGGGCAGCCCTGATCTTGTCCTTTTGTTTCTTGGACTCTCTGAAAGACAAGCATTTCAAAGCTTTACGTGTTTTAGGAAACTAAGGTGTGTATGCAAATGACAACTAATATTATCATCTTTGAGCATAACAGGACATAAGTCTCCCTTGAAGGACAGCAAGTCATCTCAAGCAATATCAAACGCTGTTGGCAACTCACACAATTTAGAAGCATTTAGTAACTCCAGAATGTTTATTTTGGGGGTCTAAATGCACTCGATGCATACTAAAACTACATAATTTAAACAGCAGTGTGTCCACAACCCTTAAAAGCAAGAGTTAATGGCTGCTGCCTTTGTCTATGATTTGTCACAGCCTTGCGTTTGTATAACTAGCTGTCTTGGAAGGAGCTTTGATATATCTTGAATGAGAAAGGTACTGTTATTTATAAAACATACCTCTTCTACATTTCCTCTGATTCCCACCCCTGCACCCCCCCTTACTGAGTATGTGAGCTCTCATTTGGTCAGGGTCATCTTGGAGATGAGATGTCCTTTCAATATGAAGATAGGCTTCTAGTTCAATAACTGTGTAAATTAAAAAATGTTCTAGAGAAGGCAGATGCAGGACAAGAATGCAGTTACATACTCAGTATTGCTCCGCCATGCTATCACTGTGTTCCTAATGGTGGCTGGGCTTCAGGAAACTTAAATATATTTTTCTGCTTTAGCATATCTTAATCCAGAGTTAGGATAAGCAAAGTGCTTTAATTTTTTTGTTAGAAAGCAGGTTTTGTCTTTATCCTAGCTGCATGGAATCTAGTTTGCTGAGAAAAGGAGCTAAAGCAAATAAATCTAAGGAAGAAAAGAAATGAGACATGATGCGGTGGTAGGCGTTGCTTTGTACATGTAAGTGAGGACAAGTGCTGCTGCCGTTTTGCCTTGCCCTCCAGGAGGGGAGAATTGGTTTGCATGCTGTGTCCTGTCACCGTGGCATTCGCGTTCTTGGAAGCCCGTGTGGTAACTTTTGTCTCTACTGCAAAATTAGGTTTTCACAGGTTTGATAAAAAATCCCTGCACGTTTTTTTTGTGTGAGGAGAATATTAGCTCTTTTATTGTAGACAAATTCTATAACTAGATCACACTACTTCAAATTCATGTCTTTTCACCACCTTTTTTTTAAAAAAAAAAAAAAAAAAAATACGCTGGGCTATATCAATGTACTGTGTGCTGTTGAAATGACTGTGCCGACCTCATTAAAGGTGAATGACGTGAGGCTGACAGGAGGATGTCTCAGCCATAGTTTTGAGATTGTCTGAAATGAAGACGACTATATGGATATAATTTATTATTGTGTTTGATGCATAGGATAGCATGAACATTTGACCTTGCACTGTAAAGCCCTGCTAAGCGGCTACAAGAGCTCCTTAGTTAAAATGGTGCCTTTCTAATTTTAATTTGTGCTGTGTCTGGGCAGCGGAGTGTTTAAGGAGCTGCTGTCAAGCTCTAAATATCTTCGCCTAAGGCTGCGGAGTGACCCATCCCAGTGACAGAACCATGGAGGGAGCCAGGGTGACTCCTGATTCCCAGTGCCCTTCTGTCATCACCTAGTTCCTTGTTCCTTCCTTCCTTTCTTGCACAGAGCTGTTTTTCATAGCTGTCTTTTGTATATCAGCTCAGGAAGGTCACCTTCGTAGATTTTCTTTTTTTTTTTTTTTTTCCTGGTTTTTTTTTTTTCCTTTGTCCTTGCACCTTGGCTGGAGGGGTCACCCCCCCTGGCTGGGTAGTGGTTTGCGGCACCCATT
>Ga0181612_134739_pt1 | contig 11198 bp, 10 predicted proteins | sample HoacroProtozoa21_FD_119630 | JGI IMG/M metagenome (GOLD analysis project Ga0181612, IMG submission 119630) | Hoatzin crop microbial communities from Cojedes, Venezuel. Combined Assembly of Gp0051906, Gp0051904, Gp0051908 | reverse complement strand
CTGAATAGGAATAATGTCTCTCTGACGGGAGACAGACAGGCAGTCGGTGATGCTCCGCTGATACATTTATAAATGCAAGATTTGCTTAACATGAGGCAGAGATGCTGCTGGAGCTCTGAGGGCTGGCGATTGCCGACTGCTCTCTTGAACGGCAAAACGTTAAGCTGCTTGCTCTCAAAGTGTGCGGTTTAGAAACCAAGGACAGGCAGTTTCTGTTCCTGAAGGGTGCTGATGTTTAATGCCAAGCCTGTTGGAGCAACGGGAGAGTACTTCAAAAACCATTCCTACTCACTCCCCTAAATGGCAGGGATGGCTTCAGAGCCTCGCCGCCACCGCCTCTGTGTGCCTGACATTTGGGGAACACTGATATCTCGTAGCGGGCTGGACTGAGCTGAGTTTGGAGGAAAGGACATCAAGGTCAGATGAGAGAGAGGAGATGCAACACATGGAGGACAGGGACATCTCCAAATGCAAACATGGGGTGATGCAGCAGGACACATGACCTTTTCCTTCAGAAATCCCCACTTGGGGTTTGCTCAGTTCAGCAAAGCGCTGGGCACACAGAGCTCAACTCTCGGCAGCTCCACCTCGGAACAGCTCAGCTCCACAAGTCTTGGCTGTGGGTCTCATCCATTCATTCATCTTGAAGCGTTTCATTGCAAACATCTGAATGGCGAAGGATGCTGCAGGCATTCCTCATTAAACTCATTACTCATTAAACAAGAAAATTACTCTGCATTTCCCCAAAGAGGATCTCAAATAATTGGAAATCTGTAAAGCCCACCTCACGCTTTTCCCTGGCAGATGGGCATCGTGACGGTTACACATGAAGAGAGGGAAGCCCTGAGAGGTTTGGTGAGCTGCCCAGGACAACGCTGTAAGCCAGTGTCAAAGTCAGGCTGGAAACCCAGGTTCCCCTGCCCGCTTACAAAGGGATATTTCATAATTTTTATCTTCTCTTTCCAACCTTTTATGGCAAAACAGTATCCGTATTCCAATCCATGGAAGAATTAAACAAACCTCATCACAACACTAAGAGTTATCCCTTTCCATAGTTCACATGCCGGCTCTTCCCAGACCAGCCACCTCTCCAAAAGAGTGCCTGGCTGCTCTGACAAAGTCAGCAGCTAATTCCACTGTACTTTGGTACAGATTTTCATAAATCCTTTGCTTGCTTTTCTTTCTTCCTTCCTCTCGGGCTGCGTCCTCAGCAGCTGTTTCTCAGCTCTGCCCAAACCGCTGCCTGCACCCCTGTCAACACCAATCAGTGCAAAACACCATGAACTGGACTCGAACCCAACATGAACTTGTCCAGGTTCCCCAGGCAAACAGTATGTCAGCGAGACATGTCCTCAATGTCCTGATCTAAAGGATTGTGAAAACAGCTAGAGAAGGCGTTGGGAAACAAAACTGCAGGAGGCTGTACAGATCTCTCACACCGGACGGAATCGGAGTCGGACAACTAAACCGTCTCTTCCTCATCTCTGTGGGCTGCGCTGCCTTAGCAACAGCTCCGTATTCAGAGATATGTGGCCAAAGTCAGACGTTCACGAGGGCTGCTCTGCTTATGTTGAAGCAAGTCAACCGCCAGCCCTACAACACTTGCTGGTCGCTGGTGTTGGACCCTGCAGCATCATGTCGCCCACACGCTTGCTTCCTCTCCCAAGGCACAGAACGAGGGATGTGTCCGCCTGTCGTCATGCCACTTGCTCACCAGCACCCAACCGTGACTGCAGAAGGGACTACCTGCTGAAGACCTGCTGGAGAACACCCACAGGCACCCTTTAGAAACATCACTCTCGCACTGCAAACAACACTGCTGTTTGGCCGTCAAGTTTCCTGCATCACTTCAGCCTCCTGCCAAGAAGAAAAACCAACCGCTTGCTTTTGTAGGCAGTCCTGGCACAAACCTGCGACACTTGTAAAAAAAAAAAAAAACACCAAGCAGTTGTGACAAAGTTAGCAACAAATGGTATGTAATACAACCTGAAATCACACAGCCAGAATGGGTATTTTTGACCCGTTATGTCGTTTCCAAGGTAAAATGCAGATCTGTCACTTCCACACTCCCTTCATCACCACAGCTAAAACTCTGCGAGGGAAAGAAAACAGGGTCACCACGTTGGTTGACCATAAAGCAGACACTGCATCGCCATATGTCAGCTCCGTTGAGTTGGTGGCTGGAGCTCCTCCAAGCCAAGCATCTAAAAATGGCAGGACTCATCTGGTGCTCCAGTCTAGCCCAGCTTTCTCACCGTCCGAGAGGCCACAGAGGAAGCAAGGGAGAGGCTTTTCTACCAAGACCTTCTGACGTAGACAACCCGTCCTTCCATCCAACTTCCGTGAGCAATTTGTTCAAGTTTTCTGTTTCTTAAGAAGAGGGATATTGCTACTTCCACACCCCAGAAAGCCGTTATTGTGCTCAATTAATGATGGGGTTTTTGGTCACTGAGAATGTGGATTATAGGAAGTACCCAAAATTACTCTTTCAGTTTCAGCCTTTGCTCTCAGCAAAGAAAAAACCCTCCTGCAAGGAGGACAATCAGACCCACTGGCTTGACAAAAAAAAAAAATACAGGCAGTGACTTTGCTTTCTGTCATCCTAAGAAAAGCATTACAAACTTGGACTTAAACCACGTCTCCTTTTCAGTTTCTTTGGCACTTTATTTTGCAATGTCACCTGCAAACAGAGGCATCGCAACTTCCATGACATTCCATGACATTTCTAGGGCTGTGGCATAACCAGGCCTGGTCCAAAGCTTTTGGGAGAAACACATTAGTATATCCAAAACCGAGCATAACAACAGAGCCAATACCATACCCGAGCCCAAATGCATCACTGTGTGGTTCCTTCCCGTCTCGTCTCCCTGAAAGACAAAGCACGGGAGGCTGCAATAGGAGAAAAAATTGTATTTGTGTGTGTAGTCCAAGAACAATCACATTTTCCTAGAGTACAGGCAGGGCATCTCCACCTACAGAAGTAGATTTTCCTTCCTCTAAGCAAACTGCTTTGACCCCAATCCAGAGCTTTGGGGAAGATTTAAATACTACATCACTTTGCTGCTAAAATTGCAGGGTATATATCACCACTTCTCCGTATGTCAGCAGCAGAGGAGTCTGCTATATTAACATTGTAAGATGTTAATTAAACCAGAACGGTAGATAGGTACTTACTGAAGATGATGTGCCTGCTTTTTCTGCGGGGTTAAGGAATTGCACAATTACTTGGAGCAGCTGAGTGGCAAATCTCTGACATCCCGCATCACCACTGACACCAGTGCCACAACCGCCTTTTAAAACTAAGGGTCTGAAGGACATTTTTTCTGCAATAAATCACGCTGTCTGTAGTCAGAGGGATGGGTGGAGCAGCTGGCATATTCTATGGTTTCCCTTCGGACGGGACTTTGAATAGTGTTGCAAAAAGAACTGTATACCTCTTGTTTGGCTGTGTCAGTGTGAACGGTTTGGTTGCTGTAAGCTGTAATATTTCTTCCTGTAGCATTTGGCTGCCACCAAAGCAAGACATTTCAATTACTTCAATTTGAATTTTTTAAGCATTTTCATTCCCATTAAAAAATCATACAAAAAGGAGTATTAAATTTTCTCATGGAGTGAAAACACCACTGTTTGTCCAGAAACACACTCAGCCTCCCCACACATAAGGTAGTCCCCCTGCAAGCGGTGTCAAGGCTGGTCAAACAACTTGGCTCTTGCAGTCACGGCTGCAACTGCTCCCCTGCTCCACTGCACAGCACCAGGAGCTTTGCCCCCCCCGCCCCCGTCTGCAGCTGTGCTGAGGAGCTTATAACTTCCCTGAAATAACTCTGCAGTCATCTCCAGATAAATACACCTCCCGCTGGTTACCTGTTCAGCCATGCAGATACAGGCTTATTGGAGATGTCAGCATCCACACATGCAGGAGGCAGAGGGGACCTCGGAGGCTTGCTGATGAGATGAGCATCTCCTGCACAGACCAGGTGAAGAGCCACCAAGAGCTGCTACTGCTCAGGCAGAGTTCAGTGCTTTGGAAATGAAAGCCTCAGCAAGGAGTGAATGAGAATCTGCTCAGTGGTCCTGCAAAGCAGTCTCTTTGCCCCTAGAAGGACACCTGGGAGGTAAGCTCTTGGTGCACCTTACGAATGGGTGCTTGGCATGTCTCACGTCACACTCTCTTGCAGGCATCAGAAGGGAGTGATCTCCCTTTATATCCCTTAAGACAACTCTTTATCCCCCTCTAAGACAACACATCCTCATCACATCTCACCCAGCCAGGCAAAGCAGCCCAAGACCTCCCATGCGCCCACACCCCAACACCAGCACCCACACCAGTCATTTTCTCATGCACACACGTTTTTAGAGACAAGAATTTCCCAGCTCCTAATCAATCAGTCCTCTCTTAATGAGCATTCTGCATGCAAATTACCTTTCTTAAAGGCCATTTTGCAGAGAAGGGTTTACTGTTGCCACCCAGTCTGCCTCTGCTGCCTTCCAGGAGCTCATAAAACAATTATTGTCCTGCTCCACTGTAGTGCCTCAGCTATGGATACAAGCAGCTGATTAGATTGATTGCTTCCACAATACCCAATTAACCCACTCACTCTGCAAATGATTGACTTAATCAAAGGCAATTAGGGCTTGAACAGCTACATCAGACAGAAAGCCAGGATTTAGTAGATGACTGAGATAACACCTTACAGACATCTCCTTGGCCTTCTAAGGGAAAATGTCATCATTCATGTTCAGCTCAGAGCTGGAAGTAGCTGAAACCTTAGGTCGGTGGTTTTAGGTGACATAGAAAACACAAGGGAGTAGGAACAAATACATTTCCTTTTACCAACAAAGGGAACAATGCCACATGCAACACTTAAAGGGAACTTTAAAAGCACCAGTGTTCCCCTTTTCCCCCTCTTCCTGCTCATGCTGGACTGGGAGCACCGACCAGCTGAACAGACCTCAACGACCACCTGTCATGAAATGGTAACTTCTGCCTCTGACAGCTCTAGGTAGTTAATCCCTGAGTGCTGGACATGCAAGGTTGTCTCCCATTACCAATCCTCCAAGCAAAGTCAAACATATTTTACAAAACTATCTTCAATATTAATGTCTTGCAAGACACCTTCTCCCGCAATGTAAAAAAGCCACCCCAAAAGACCGCATTTGGAGGCAGTACCACGGCTCTGCAGAAACACGGGTGTCAATGACCTCAGTGACTGTTTTTCCTCTACGCAAATAACTCCAAACCGGCACAGCCAAGACAAAGCCTCACCATGGAAAGGTCAAGGAGAGCAACCCATGCCCCCTAAAATGGAGGACAGAGACCATTTTAGATCACTTCAAGGTTGAAGCCAAGCACAAACTCTCCAGACCATTGCAAAAATACATTGTCATCTTGCTTCATCTTGAGCAACAAAGCCTTTGAAATGGAGAAAGTTGTTTGTTCAGCTACCCAGCTGCTGGGATCAATACGTGAAATGGAGCCGAACACATCATCTCTATGAGAAAAACATGGAGCTGAGCTTAAGAACACACCGAGATCCTGAGGTAGGCGGAAAGGAGACGACATCTGTCCACATACACAGGCATGTGGGATTTAAATGCAAAGTCGGTCTCTGGGTTTCCAGTCCCTTTTAATGTCATAGTGAATGCACTCGCCTTGCTGGCTCACAGCTGAAAATCCAAATTGCTTCAAAGCAAAGCCCCAATAATAAAGCTGAAATCCATTAAGCCTGTGATGCTTGCCACTATTTAAATCTGATTAAAATCGTACATGACACCACTAAGCCGCACAGTCAGAAAACACTCCTGTCAGGTCTGATGTTTCTCCGTGTAATCCAGACCCCCCTTCTTTCACTGAGTTGTCAGCTAAAAGGAGCCATAATAAGAGATCATGTACCTAATCCAGCTTCCTAAACTGTTTTTCACTAGTTTCTTTAATCACATGTTATGATTCCCTATGCAGCAGCTCTCAGGTGACAAAGACCTTAATACAGTCACTCATACTCCCTGCAGATATCTCGGACGGGATCGCGTTCCCCTCGTGCCAACTGAGCGGCGCAGAAACATGACATGCGAGGTGCCTCTGTGGAGCGCGGGAAAGTCAGCAGCGGGATGAAAGGTGGGGAACTGAGGTAGCAGGAGGTGACAACCTCTGGGCAAGCGACTGCAAGTTAAGGCAGCACAAAGGACACTCGCCAGAGAAAAAACTCCTTATACAAGAGCGATTCTTGATCTCCCAGTGAGCACTCACCTCCCATGAAAATGCTGTGTGGGAATGAATATCAGGAGAATATACCAGAATATACAACTCCCAAGTCTTCACCTGACCACTGCAGGCACATCAGGTGTGGCGTGCACCATAGAGAACACAGCCACACCCCCACTATTATCTTATAATAATATCTTATAATTGACCATCGATACAGTGCAACTTCCATGGTAATTTAATTATTGAGCAAGTGTTCACATATTAAAGATAAGGCAATAGCTGGCTGCTGCAGAGCAATTCGATTGTATCTGCTGGGAGACGTTAAAACCTCTTGTTACAGAAAATGTCTTTACTAGAAGTCTTGTGCTTGTGTTACTGAGAATTGAATGTGGAATCAATTTTTACTTGGAAATCAAATGCTTCCTCTTCCGAGTGGCATCCCCCCACACCCACCTGGGAGCTGCTGGTTGCTCAGAGAAAAAAAATCCAGTTACAGGTAAATAACCTTAAGGTTTTGATCTTTTGAAGCCAGTCTTTTATTATAAGAAGGCAGATGAAAGCTGAGAGGTTCCCAGTGCGACGCTCATCCCATTTACCAGCACTGAATGCACTTGAAGCCTGATTGAGCTGGAACACTGGGCAAGAAAACGTTTAAGGACAGGCACGCAGTACTAAGTCATAATAATATCTGTACAGCAATGTGGTGTCAGAAGCTGAAGTGCAGAGCAAAACCACTCTCAAGCCCGAGACCAGGACCCTCCTTGGGCAAGACACAAACGCCCCAAGAAATCCTCGCTGCAGCCATTGCAAGTTACAGGCACAAAAGCTGTGCGGGAAGCTGTCCTGCAGCTTCCTCCCTCAGCACCTGGAGGAACCGCTGCCACCATCCCACACCCATCACCTCTGCCCAGTGCTGCCTGCACTCAGAGCTGGTCCTGCCTGCAACCTTGGCAAGGCAAGGAGAACCCACTCGCAGCCTCATGTGCAACCACAATGACTTCTATACAGAGAGCAAAGCGGTGAGGCTCCGAAAGGCTTGGGGATGAGGAGACCACACCCTCAACATGCAATGTAGATAAGCTATGCCAACCTACAGGCTGCTGAGGCTTCAGCTGAAAACAACTGCAAAGCACCAGGAACCACCTGAAGGTCTGGATTTCATACAGGCATCCTGCAGAGCCTCCAACCACAGCTATGGGATCAGGCTAAAATATCCTCCAAGCCCTGAATAGTTTTAGAAGCGCTTCTTACCCTCACCAGTAAATAAAATCTCAGCCTGGGCAGCTGCTCACAGAGATCAGTCCAAGCAAGGATGAGATTAATTTAACCACCCAACAGAGCTCTACAGAAGTCAGTAGAGAAGTTCACCACCGACTGCAGATGGGTTTAGGACCCTTTCTTCAGGGCATCCCAGAATAAAGCATTCCCCCCATGTAGGCAGCATCGCCATACAGCCATAAATCATGGAAACTCGTCCTCGCACGCACATAACATTCCTCTTTGTTTGCTTTGAAGAGAAATCCAAATGGCTTCGAGCACATCTGCTACGGTGCTAACTACTCCTGATCATCTATTATTGAGTGTTCCACACATTTACAGTCAAAGCTATTGCTTCATGCAGGGAAAGGAGAATTTTTTAATTTAGGACTCGTTCTTCTCCTGGCTGCTGGTCTTACAGCTGTCCCAGAAATCAGCTTGTACAGGATGCTCCGGCAGCTGTGCTCCCAAGGGAGGGGCATTCAGCAGCGCAGCCACAACCTCCACGTTGCACAAGGACATTTACGCACCTTGGTCTTTCTAAAACTGTCACCCTCTGTCCCCTGCAGCAGCACGATCCCACTTCATGAAATCCTGTAATTATATAAATCAAGGCTAAATTCTGCCCCGATAAATCATTGCCCAAAACTCCCATTGACTTTGCTACACTAAAATTTCTTCTTCCAGCCTCTGCAATGCGTGAAAGTTTGAAATTCACTCTCTGCTGAGCAGCCTCCTTGTCTTGTAGGTGTTTTGGGGATATACTGTTTGGTACTGGTGTGCCACATAGCCACTGCCCTCAAGGGCTAACCTGGTTATGAAAATGGACCTGGCTCATCGAGGTAGCTGCTGTGCCTGCACCTCAACCGCAGCAATGATTTTAAAACCAGTCCTATTCAGCCAGCTTGGGAGGCACCTCCCAGCCCAATTTCACTGCAAGCATCCAAGAGGTGGGGTGTGGACAACTTCACAGCTGCAGACTTCTCTGCTGCACTGGAGACGTCAAGGTGAAAACTCAGGTGAGCTCACTATAGGGGGAAAATGCAGATAGAGACAGGCTGGTGTTGGTCAGAAAGAAGCATCAGCAAACGCTTGCGCTTCTCGGTCGAGGTTGATCTAAGGCTCAACTACATCTTTGGCAAACTCCAGAAAAAAGATATGACCTCACTCTGGAAAAATGTTCTTTTTTCTAGTGAGCGACAGAAACTTCCTGGCCCTGTGCAGGTCTCCAATGTAAAACGGATCTTTCTTCAATAGGAATTTAATTAAGCTAGGATGAGTCGCCATGAAATCAGCCTTTTCCATGTACCTTGCTATCATATTGCTTCTTAGTCTCTCTCTTCTCATTAGCAGAAGAAAGATGCACTGGCCTTTTGGTCCTGTGTCACTTCACAGGGAACACAAACACGCACAGTATAAAAAAACTGAGATACATAGGGAGATCCAGGATACCAAGAACTACCTTCATAAACCATCATAAACAGACAGGGATGGTTCCCCTATTCTTTCCCTAAATGTTTGTAAGCAAAAACATGGACAATCAGCCTGATACTTCTCTTCAGCTCCCTCCAATTGGTATAGATCCATTTATTGACTGTAAAAACCCAAGGTTACAGGAACACGCAGCCTGAGCAATACCAAACCACAGTATTTCAAGTTGGTTGACCTCAAGTAAGGAAAGCTCAAGGACAGGAGTGACTCACGCTAATTATAACTGGGGTGTTTCACACACTTACTGATCTTATAGCCTGTACTTACTGGGCGGACTGGCTCTCTCCAGGGGCACTGACAGCTCAGGGCATCTCCAGGGAGCATCCAGAGCACATCCCAAAACACAGGCAGCACGTTCAGCTGCCGCCAAGGGATTCCAGGAGCAGGAGGTGCTCAGATATTCTCACCCATGAGAAACTGTACACGTTCAGCAAATACAACTGACCTCAGACTGACCACAAACGAAACGTTTTTGATTTGACAAATGTAAATATTTCTGTTAAGGATGATACAAAATGAAACAACATTTCGGAGGTGTGCTTTTTTTGAGAGGGAAAAACCTAACCAAACATTTTGCACAAAGTGCTTAGACGGAGAAAAAAAAAAAAAGACCAAACCCCAACTATTTAAAATTTCATGGGCCAGCCTTCCCCCTTTCAAGTAAGACTCACTCCCGTGCCACTCTGCTTCCCCTGCAACGAGCATCGCTGCTGCCTTAATTTTCGCACGAGAGCTGCTGCTCTTTGGCTAATTATAGAAGCTTGGATCAGAGCTACGCTGAAGGCAGCTTGACAGAACCAGCTGTTAGAATTACAGCTGGATCCTAAACTAGCTGTGAACACTCAGCTTTAGCTCGCGGTGGTGCGACCCCCTCCCCGGAGCTGGCTGCCAGAACCTTGCTTGGCAGACTGCTCCTCCTCCTCCTCCACTGCTCCAGCTCGGACCCACAGGTCCTCGCCGGGAATTTTTGGCTGCCTAAATGTTTTTCTGCTTTAGGGGAGCTGAAGACATCAGTGCATTTCTCTTTGCTAGATGTTTTTCTTCCTACAGCAGCTATCTGTAAGATCCATCACCACCCCATCACTCTGTCACTGCAACGTTCATGAATTTCCTGGAGAGCGTAACAGCAGTCGCTGGCCTCTCGCCATGGCCCAGACAGGTAGAAAAAAATACAAATGCACCAAAGGTATCTCTAAAAGAAAAGGCTTTTGCATTTGGAGCCTTTTCCTTTGCCTTCTGGTGGTGACTTTGTGCGGAGTCTCCTTAACAAGGCTAGGAAACGGTGCAGCACCTTCCTTGGCTTCCAGCGGAGCCTCAGGAGGCAAAGTTACTCCCTCGGAGGGGCTGCACGGAGTCCGAATCAGCACTTCCAAACGCGACTGGAAGGCATGGCAAGGCTGCTCCGGGTCCCGGTTGTCTGATGCCCACCCTGCTGAAACGTCAGTGCATCCTGGCACGGAACCGATGCCACGTGCAGGTCCCTGTCACAGTCCTGCTCCCCACGCAGGATCAAAAATGATCATAATAAAACAAGCACTCTGTGATCTCTCCTTGCATCCTCCTCCCTGGCTGAGTTTGTTAAACAGTTCTTTGATACTCCTTGTCTTTACTGCAGTGAGGTCTGTGTTTGAAGTTTAAATCATTTGTGTTGCAAAGCCGCTACAGGGAGCGAGGGCAGTGGGCCCCACCGCACGCAGCTCTCCAGGAGCACCCGTTTTCTCCACTGCCTTGCCTGGACCCATGGCTGATGCTGCAGCGGATGGTGTTAGCCTGGCTGGGGATTTTATCTGCTGCTGGTTTCTCCAGTGGATTTTTTCAATTGGATCCTATTCCTTCCAAGGCAATTTGGCTCAATATTTATCCACCCTGGAGACAGGCTGTTGCGTGAGATTTTACTCTGCTCTGGACAAGGCTGCAGAGAGCAGGAGAGGTGACCTGCACAGCATCACCCCCCGTCTGCTTCCCGCCAGAGCAGCGTCAGAGCATGCCAAGGAAGAAGCAGCAGCAGTCATCTTTTTTAAAGAAATGACTACATTTCCCTCAAACCTCCAAGAGGATGGGAAAGGTTTCTTGGAGCAAGACCTGACAGAGAGTTGTGTAATGTTAAATGCAGGATTATACTGGAAAGACACGAAAATGAGACTGAGCATCAGAAAACGGTGTCCTGTCTGCTTCAGCTGAACATGCTTTTCCACAGGGTTTCCTCCTTTCTCCAACTTTTTTCAGAGCCTTTCACCCTCACCAT
>Ga0181612_102878_pt1 | contig 11198 bp, 11 predicted proteins | sample HoacroProtozoa21_FD_119630 | JGI IMG/M metagenome (GOLD analysis project Ga0181612, IMG submission 119630) | Hoatzin crop microbial communities from Cojedes, Venezuel. Combined Assembly of Gp0051906, Gp0051904, Gp0051908 | reverse complement strand
GTGTGTTTTCAAACCAAATAATCAAATAATTAAAATTGGCCAAAGAGGAGATGTTTGCTTCTGAAGCCTCCAGGTAAGTCAATGCCTCTGGAATAGAAAACTGCTTAATGCTCACTTTCTAATAGAAATATCTCCCCTATCACATGCAGGAAGGCTGTTTCTTTTAGAAGCATCCAGGCCCTCCCTCCCACGCTCACGACTGTGCACGTGCTGTTACTAGATCAGAATATCATTAAACTTCTCCCATGCTTATGCAGCCCCATTCATATTTGTCTATTAGTAGAACCCCAAGAGGTTACCACAGTATAAAGAACAAAACTACTTTCCATCAAATCTTGTGCTCCCTGGTGAGTTTACGCGAGCAACACCAGCTGTCTGAAAAGTGGTTTCCCAGTGAGTAAGACCCAGGTGAAAATTCACCCGATAAGGCACGCTGTGCATCTGCCTTACTTATGCCTGGCTACATCCTTTTCATCATCAAGTCAAAAATTCAGCTACGCCACCAGCTCCTCTCGGGTCACTGGTTTTACAAGCGCTAACGTGCAGTCACAAGCTCTTTGGGACAGATCCCCGTCTCAGAAATCTGGGGTTCTCTCTTCCTTGTATCTTGTGAAAATCAGAAGAGTGAATCTGTGTGCACAGGCAGAACAGGATTTTTAGAAGGAATTCAGAGAATCATACCGAAAATTTGAGATCAGAATACGCTGCAGCACTATGGAAAGCCTTGTTCTCACCTGGGGCTGTTCTGTCATGCCAGAAAGCCTCATTTCTTTTCAAGAGGTTACTCCCCATGTAAGAAGCAGTTCATGAATAACTTGCACAAACCTCAGCCACCAGGGTTCTCAAAACACAGCACGGAGCCAGCAGGCAACGTAACCCCTGCCTGGAAACTGAAAGCATGTACTGAACTCCCCCTTTTGCAACAGGAGGATTTTTATGCAGTGACAAGCCCAATAAAATGATTCTAATGCCAATCTGAACTAGTAACATCTGTGCGCTCATTGAACCAAATGAAATAAGAGAAAACAACTTTTATCTTTGTATCCTTTATTCCAGGAGTGACCAACGTGGCATTTTACTTCCGTTATGGATCTCACTCTCTTAGCAATTTCAATTCTTAAAGACATTTGAAAATCTGGCTTCAGGGCATATATCACTTTTGAAACGAGATTCAGATCAATATATATATTTTTAAATCACTCTCTTCTCTATCATCTTAAGGAGTCAGCACATTGGTTCATATGAAAACCAAGGTCAAGCCCTCGCAAGCTGCTCTATATCACGCAAACCTTTGTGCTCTTTTCAGTTTCTCAATAACACGGCAACGCGTATCTCCACTGCACTGTGTCTCTTACAAAGGAACTTCACGTACTAAGTGAGAATATCTGAAATGAAACAAAGCTCTGTGGTGCCGGCGCTTATGCTTTTGAGAATAGAATTCTGCTCTCAAAATGTAAGTAAGAAGGCAGCTAGTCAGCCAGAGTTGTTGATATTTTATTTTTCATAGAAAACAAGCGACAATAACAATTTAAATTTCTCCGGCATTTCTTACCTTTATTACCAGAAAGACATCTTGAGAGGGGTACGTGATGGAAAAGATGGCAGATCTGGCCAGCGTGGATATAGCAGCAGGGGGGACATGAGGCCGAAGCATTCCCTTCATTTGTTCAGAGTTTAAATCAAAGTAGAAATTTTCTGAAATCTAAGGAAGAAGTTAGGTAGCTTCAAGCATTAGTTATACTTCTTATTTTTGGTAAACTCTTCACAAACACAGTGGACAATTTCAAAACACAAGTTAAAAAAACCTACCAACAGTACATCCTCTCAATCCATGTATAAAACAGAAATACAAAAAGGCCTTTTCATGAAGAAATCAAGGCAGGACAATGGGGAAGGAGAAAGGAAATGGAGCAAACAATACACACGACCTATAAAATTTCCTCCAGCGCCTGTAAGGTATGAAGTTCCATCACAGGACTAAGAATTACAGTTGCTATCTGAATTGAAAATATCAACATCTCAAAATAGAAAATGATCTTTAGTATCATTCACAGAAAAATTAAAAACAATACATCTCAACAGACAGACGGAGAGCTTTCTACGCTCAAACACCAAATCCTCGACTGTATCAAGGCTTCAAAGCCAAAATGAATGCGAGCTGGATATCAACACCAGAGGTCACTAAAGAACTTACTACGTTGAGAAAAAAAAATGGGGTAATGAGATGATAAAATTGGCTTATGAAATGTGATTTAAATATTAAACAAAGTTCACATAATATTCCACATAGTCTCATCTACATAACTTAAAACTCCATGTATTAAATTCAAGTCCTGAAGAGATAAATGTCAAAATGCATATTTTTAACATTCTTCTCTCTACTACTGCTAATATCTTGAATTAGGAAAACTAGGAGACTCTTCAAATATTAAATACAGAACATAAATAGGGGAATAAATGCATTTTGCATTTCCTGTAACTTCTATCTTGAAAAGATTCCTCAGTTTTGTTTTGATTTTAGCAATTCTGGCACGTATGACTTTCTTGTGCATTATTAAAATGTTACTTGGACACATACCATGGTGAATCACGACAAAGAGATGAAGAAACTCATAAAAACTTAATCTAAATAAAAGGTTTCAGCTACTTAAGTTCTCTCTGGGGAAGAGACTTCTGAAAGCCAAGATTAGACAATATATATATTCTGATTTCAGGCACTCACATATTAGATAATATTTTTAGAAAAGTGGTTATACTTCAACTGTTTTACTAAGCAGAAAAAGAACCCACAAGATGGTTCATCATTCTTCCAACCACTAGTATGTCACTGACTTCATAAAGGTTTGTTTCCAGAATTAATTCCTCCCTTTTTTTTTTTAAATATAGGTTTGTAATGCTTCAGTGGAAATGTCATCACTCAAGGAATTAAAAACCTACCTTTTTCTTTTCTTTAACATCGTACAAAGCCAAACTGGCAAAAATGGGCTCAATTTCTATTTCGAATCTTGAAAGAAAGAAACACATAAAATCAGTTGACTTGCATTTCGTACGAAAGACTAACTTACCCCTTCCCCAAATCCTTCCCGGTGAGGTGACAGATGACCACTGTCAAGCCAAGATGTCAGGAACAGCTGAGCCAGCTTACGGGCCTGCTGCTGCTGAGAAGGGAGGTCTCGCTCCCCATCTCCCCCCTGCTCCTCTCCTGTCCTGCTTCCTCTGCATCACCTCTGCTCGTTCCCACCAGGGCACACGTGGGTGCTCCCCGGACCTTCTAAAAGCTGTTTCAACCCTTTGACCCAACAGAAGGGTTGGGATTAGGGTCACAGGACATAAAGCATACTTCTATAGATGCTTTTGTCTTTCTTCAAGTGTCATTTGGAAGCTAAGCAAAGCAACCTAACAGCTTCCATAAGGGGAGAGGAATTAATTGGGATAGCTGGACCACTTCGCTCCTCTGATGACCTTGAGCAGCTGCCCTATGTGCTGATGTACTATGCTGACCTCTTGATATGGCTAAATGGCTCACAGCTCCTCTCAACGTTACTGACCAGAAAGCTCCTTCCTCTGGAGGGTCAGGGACAGCTGTTTTGACAATTTTCAACTCTCAACTTTGTCAGAAAACACCAGTACCTCTCAGAAAGGTGTCAGCTGTTCAGAGTAACTGCTATCAAGTATTTATGCTAACCGAAACCCTTCCAACGAAAACACTAGCCTCCCAAATAGAGCTAAACTTCTTGTTAAATCACCCAGGAAGCTAAAGAAATTCAAAAACATTCCAAACCTGTCCCTATGCCAAACTAAGCAAGGACTTGAACGCCGTTCTCCTGCCTGCACGGCCTCCCCGTGAAATTAATGCCCGATCCACAGCGGGATACCCCCACGCACCCTGTCCTTGCACAGAGCTCGCAGCCTGGAACTCTTCCTGCCAACGGGGAGAACACCGCACAAAACTGCATCATCAGACAGGTATTTTCTCTAGTTTTGCAACAAAGCTGAGATTAATCTGAAAATGACCCTGCTTAGATCATCTTAGCCTTCTCCATGGGCAAGAGCCTACGTACTCCTTTTGGTGCCACTAAGACAGCACGATCTTGGATGCTCGTTATTACAACTGTAAGTACAGCTTCAGAGATTATTTTGGGACACAAACAAGCACATACTTGAGCAGATTTGCTATAAATTTACAGTTAGCAAGAGATGCTTAAATAGGAGAAATCATTAATTTCCAACACCTAACTTATTTATGCTAAAGACACCATCCTTTGGAGAGGAAGCTCCACTGCTACTGCATATTATGTTGTTCCAGCTCATAAAAGGCTGAAAAATCAGTTCATCTCTACGGCTATATTAGGTCCTGGAGCACTCTACGAGCAGGAGATATGTCCCACACATATATCTCAGTTATGAGCCGCAATGTAGTCTAACTGGAGCTCTCTAATAAGAAGGGTTGACCTAACTGAGGACACAGAAGATGAATACAGCAGTGTGGAAAATCAGTTTTGTACTTTATTTCTCCAAGGGAATAACAGTAAAATTTTACCTTGTGTTATTAGAGAAGAGTTATAGGCAATGAACCAGCTGCAGGTAACCCTATATTCAGGAGCTCCACTTCATTAAACTTGTTTAACAGGTTTCTATTCCTCCAGTTAATGCTTGCTAAGTATATAAAGTCTTCACTCTTAAAGGGACACAGTCAAGGTTGTTGAGCCTAAACTTCAGCAAATCTTCAGCTGTCTGATGTTTTAAGGTTTAAGCATTTTTAATTATTTTTTAATTTTATTTTCCCCCCTCTCTTAAACATTCTTGTTACAGAGCTGAACACCAGCGACCGGCCAGCTTCAGGGCCCTGCAGGAGCAGAGTGAAGCACGCATGCCGGCATCACGGAACAGGTACAGCTACAGACCGGCTGAAAAGCAACACAGAGCAAAGCCAAGGAAGGTGAACACTTCCTGCATCACACCACTAAAGCAAGACTTGAAGACCAAACTGCCTGATGGACAGCACTGTGTAACTTCTCCTTTCTAGCACTAACCTTGAAGCCTACGACCGACCAAACAATGTTATGTCCCTTCAAGGGTAATAAACAAGGCAGCAGTAATTCAGGGTGCACGTGGGTACAGCAGGCAGATTTAAATTCTCAGTTTCTGTAAAGCAGATGTCTGTTGGAGCGATACTTACTTAAGGGACAAACACTTCACCAGGAGTCTTTGGCCAAAGTGTTCTTTGGGCACTTCAGGGACACTAAGTCGTTCTATAGGCTCCTCCTGAAACTCATCCCAGGAACAGCAATTTAGAGACAGGGCACTCGTACAAACCACTAACACCATTACAAAGCAAACATATGTAGCACTTTTTTTTTCTAAGACAGTAGCATCAATCTAATCCGAGGCTTACCAGCATGCTGCATTCATCAGCAGCTATAAATATGCTAAATTAAATCCCTTTGATGTTTCTACATAATACAGGATTGCATAACCATAAAGGAAAACCAATTTTCAGGAAGTAAAATCTTCGGCAAGACAATATGCTAAAAAACATGTGGCTCGCAAAACAGCTAAGGTTCTCACGGATATTAAACATCGGTGGGCTTAACTCCTTTAAATCCGTGGCAGACTGATGATTTTCACATTCCCTATACCCTCCACTATTTTAGTCTCACCCACACGTATAGAAAAATACCTCGTCTGGTGCTGGATGTAGTGCAAAAAGCTCCTTATGCCTACTGGACTTCCTCTGGTCCTCGTTGTGGTGGTCGATCTCTTCATTGGGGGTTCGGTCCAGCAGGTTTGGGAGCAGGGCATCCGGGAGGGAGTTCTTCAGATCAAAAATACTGCACGCCCAGCTGCCCCGGGGAGTGTCGTCAATCGACATGGAGCGTCGTTTCAGGTCATCCTGAGATTCAACAAAGCAAAAGCAACTTATAACGGGAAAGGGACTGTACTTTTAAAATGCGACTGTAAATTAGGTTTTAAGCAGCAAGGTTTTAAAGGTACGTTACTTGTTCATCCTGGTAACTGTTGCCATCTGGAGCTTCGTCAGACTCAAAGATCTGCTTGGGGAGCCCCTTTTGCCGCTCCTTCTGTTTGTCTAAGGTGTTGGGATTAAATCCAGTTCCCAGCTTGTGGTATCTGAAAACAAAATATTCCAAATGCATTCTCAGCATCCTTTTTGACCCCAGATCCAGAAGGAGAATTACAGAACAAACCCAGTATTCTCAGCGTGCGTCCCCTCCAAGCATAAACTGCTCTCTGCAAACAGCATTTCCAGTCACCCTCCACTGTAGCTGGGTAATAAACCAACAACCAGTATTCCAGTACGACAATGTGACTCTGTTCAACTATAAAACAACCCTGGGTGATGTCAAAAGAAGTATTATCAACGGCCAAAAGAAGTATTATCAACGGCCAATTAAGGTCATCATAAAATGTGCGATTGTGACGCCAAGCTTAACACAGGCCAAGAGCATGGGGATGCAAGGGCAGTGGTTCTGCTGGAGCAAGAACTGACTTGGAGCAGACAGCATTAACACTTTCAAACCTGAAACAGCAACTTCAGGTAGGACTGCATGAAGCGCAGGAGTCCTGAGCACTTCCGGAAAACACCCGACTTTCCAACCCCAACTGAAATGAGCGTCTTCCCAGAGCCTCTTTACAAGCAGAATCGGGTCCTTCAGAGCTTTCCAGGGTGTCAGAGCGCTTGCTAGCAAACAGTCTGTCTACTGTTGCCGACAAGATCAGATCTCTTTGACTAACAAATTTCTGGGTAGCAAATGGCACCGTGTCTACATTTCCACACACATACGGCCAGAGCCACCGTCTCCTTACAACACGCGCTCTAAGCCAGTTCTCAAGGTAGAGCTGGGAATTAATGGTTCTGACCCTGCCCTGTAACTGAAGTTACCACAACAGGATGCAGAGATAGGAGAAAACCATGGATGCGCTAGCAGTGAATAAGGAAAGGGAGGAGAAAACCGAGGCAAGCATTTTCCTGGCTAGGCTGTAATTCCCGAGAACTGAACTATCTGTATAATCCTCACCTGGATGTCTGCATTTCGATCAAGCCCCACCAAAAAGCATAAATTCATTCTAAATCAGACCCGACCTCAGAGATGTCTGTGATCATTGCCACCATCAGTCTAGCATGCAGAAAGTATACCATAAGGTTGAAATAAGAAAATATTATTGATTTTTTCAGGCCAGTGAAGAAAACTTATTTACCTTTTCCAATACCATTAATCACTAAATGGATGGATTTGTCTGCCCCCAAAACATTATGGTTACAAAGAACTGTAGATAGAAATTGAAATAAAGATTTATTTCCCCTCGGGTGGGGGAGAGAGATGGATGGCACATCAGCAGCCATGTCCTTCTAAAGCCAGAAGAGCTGGATTTTGTGCCCCCAGAGCTGGCCAAAGCACTTGTAACCACCCAATACGATGGATAAAGAGAAACCTGTTACCATCCTTACTTGAAAAACAATTCAAATCTTCCCAGCCAGGCTTTCTGGCTCTTTCCCTGCTCCAGCAGTAACCCTTCTGTTTCTACCTAGTCCACCGCCACGATTTTGTCCAAGTGAAAACTACTGTGAACGTTTACAGCAGTGCCTCTCCTCCTCTGAAGGGGCCAGACAACCTTTGACAATCACCCAGCACTCCTCCAACCCACTTGGGCAGCTCCAAAGTCTTTAGCTTCACGCCTCCCCCGACACGGAACGCAACCTGCAGCTGATCTGCACAGGACAGAAAGCTCCACTGCCTCCAAGTAAACCTCCTCAGTGCAGGAATCACAGCCAGGTATTCCAGACGCCAGTGACAGCCACTGAGGAACCGAGAGTTGTGCTGCCTGGGTGGGTCACATTGTCCAAGCCGCCTGCGCCTTCTAGACTCTGCCCACAAAGGCTGGGAGTTAATAAAGCATCTCTCTCTCTCTTGGGTTTCTTTTGGGGTTGGGTTTTTTTTTTGGTACGAGATTACAAACCACACACACATTTTTATTAGGTCATCTCAGCACTGCAAAGCACATCTTCAGCATCCCCTGAAGTGGTTCGCAGGACAACATTAAACCAGTGAATTGTAGCAGCTGCCACAAGGGCAGAGCTGGAGCTGTAGTCAAGTCGTTTGTAGGTGATGCACATCACATGGATCACTTGCTCCTTGACAGCAGCTCTTGAAGCCATCAGGCTTTCAATCATCTGAGAGAGTGTGTGTTCCAAGTAAAGCTACTCAGAAACCTTCCTGCTAATCTGCATAGATCAATCAACGCACGCAGAGTCTCTACACTGTTAATCCACAAGGTAAATGTTGAGATAGTCCAAATATTAACAATTATTTGTTTAAATTATGTACTTTGTCTCAAAGTCTCTTTGGCAACAAATGAACGCTGCAGAGGGCATCTTATCTATCAGGTGGTTGTGCCTCCACATAAATCTTACACCGTTACAAAATTAATGCAGCTTCTCTCTAAAAAGAGCTAAAAACACATGGAACAAAGAAAGAAACAAATGCTGAAAGTAATTTTACTTGTTCACATTCCCTAATTTCTCTACCATTCTGAAGGAGCAATTGTTGACTAAAATGGCCTAATTTTCAAAAATGCCCCAAGCGGTTTCGACGTCTGAGATCTAATTTTCAAAACACAAAGCATCATTTCAGCTAAACACAAAGCAGCAGTTCAGCTGAGCTGGGCAACTAACAGCCAGGGTACATGGAATCAGTAGCCAGGAAGATAATTTTCGAGCCTCCTCACACCAGCCAGCCATCCTGCAAAAAATTTAAATATGAAATCAAGCTGACAAATACCACAGGGGAACTCACTTTCTGTTCACGATGGCCCAATCCTCCGTGTAACTTCGTACGCAGTCCCTCACATGAGGGTCCATCTCACTGTGAAAAGAATAAAAACAAACACCTTTGAAATCACAGGCATGCTAACCATCTCCTGAACATCCATACTTCCACTTCGGTTTGCATTTACTCTTCCCAGGCATTCACAGACAAAAATTCCAGGCTTCAGCCTTGTGGATGCTCGGATCCAGAGCAATGAATTGCCTGGAGCGAGGTGTCACCTCCTACCTCTCTTCAGGCACCGCCGACACCAGCGTCCGACATTCTCGAGGGGTGTACACCACCTCGATGTCATCGGGGGGAAACTCCAGCAAGTCTCGCAGGGGTCCGGACTCCACCGCAATGGGGTGTGCGATAAGGTAGTCCTCCAAGTCAACCGGGTCCACCGCTTCTGTAAGCGGCACCTGGGAAAAGACCAGCGGTGGTGGGGTCTTCAAACAAGGTGAAAGTAAAAAGAAACAGCACAAGCGCATATTCTACTTCATTTTTTAAACCGGCTCTTCTGCCTTGTTGAGGAAACTTGATCTAACATCAGATGATAATTAACCCTAGCGTTGTTAGCCTTCGCTAACACACATCACAAAGCTATTTTTCATGTCTTCTCTTTTTATCTGATATTTCTCTAGATATTTCTACCATGCAAACCATCATTATCTAAAAAAAGCACAAATTAATAAAACATATTTTAATCTCTTTTCAAGAAATTCATCAGTTTGCATCAAAAGAAAATTTTGCACTTTATTTCCCCTGTGTGTGACTTTGGGTTTGGTTTTACCACGCTCTGATCACAAAGGGAACCTTCACCCTGATCCAAGATGCAAGCACCCTTTCACCCTCGGGCACGGCCCCCGGGCAGGAACCCAGAGCAGGGGCTGATCTGCCAGGAACTCAGGAAGCCACACAACTCCGAAGGCTCACATTATTTTGAATTATGCCACTTCTCCGAGGAACACAAAACACAATGTTCGTCTACCACAGGCACAAGTTTAACCACCTCTTCTCCCTGATGTTAGGACCTTCGGTGCCATGATGACCCATGCCAGGAACAGACACTGCTCTAAATAAAACAGATGCTTAAAAAGCATCTTTACTGGGCACAAAGCTTGCGCCCAGAGCACAAGGAATGACTGAACAAATACACGTGCAGGAAAATCGTAGACTTCCCCAGCAGGACTGATCTCACCATGCTGAAAAAAAGCGAGGTTTGTTTAGATACATGAAAAAAATATTTGCATAAACTGAACACACACTCACATTGCATAACTGTACTTTTACATATGTACATTATATAAATACATCTATATATTCTGATATGAGATCATTATGTTATGAGGCTGTACATAAACATAGCCATTAAGAAAACGAAAAACAAAAACCCAGTTTTGAGGAACCTGCCTCTACAGCAACTGACAGATTTCCTAGAATTCCCTGGCACATCCCAGTGAGGCTGAGTGGCTTCACACGAGTCACAAAAACGCATCAAAATTCAGCAGTTTTTCCCTACTGCTTCCTCTTTCTTGTCATCCAGCTGATTTCCGTGGGACGGGGAACTATCCTGTAGCTTGACTTGTGTTGGAGATGACTTTAAAAAGAACACAAGCTATTACTTAAGTTTTAAACAAGCTTCTCAAAAAAATTGCTACACCAATCCCAAATTCCAGTTTTCAAACTTCTATTGCCAAGAAGTTCTGAAATGAATCAACTTCTTGTTCAAGGAAAAAGACTTGGACAACACAGAGGGTACTGAAAGACTCTCTCCCACCGCAGCCAACTTCCACGAATACACAATTCTCTTCAAACACAGCAGGCAAAGCCAGCAGCAGAGAAATGCTGTGACTCCAGTGAAGCCAGGTGAGCTGGACCAGCTGACTTTACACCAGATAAGAATCTGGCCCACCAAAAAAATATGCTGTCTAGAAACCTCAGTAATTCGTTCTGCAATTTAGGTAAAAGATACAAATTAATTTCTGTGTAAAGAAACACATCATCACCAGAATCTAACTCTGACCCCATAACCCATTTTCCCCTTCTAAGCCTGAACTCTTGAAACGAACTTCAAGCGTGTGATTTGGAGAACTTTCGAAAATACAGACCAGATATGTTTAACTGTTTTCATCGCCGCGACGCTCACAACGAGCAGCATTTGTCACTGCTCTCTCCCACATGGCAGTTACCATGTCGTCACCTCACGCTATCTGTTCCTTACGTTACAGACAGAGCAGCGCCATTTGGCACCAGATAAGCGACCGAGCGTACAGCAGTGCAGCGTGACAGTTTGTTACTGAGGAATTGCTAGAAGTGGATGTCTTCTCAGAAGAGCTGCTGCATACTACTACTGCTACTTTGCGTGCATAT
>Ga0181612_177211_pt1 | contig 11199 bp, 12 predicted proteins | sample HoacroProtozoa21_FD_119630 | JGI IMG/M metagenome (GOLD analysis project Ga0181612, IMG submission 119630) | Hoatzin crop microbial communities from Cojedes, Venezuel. Combined Assembly of Gp0051906, Gp0051904, Gp0051908 | reverse complement strand
CCTGGCCCCCATCCAGTGGGTCCTTTCTCATGAGACTGCAACACCTTCCCCTCCAAATGTCCCCCAAGCATCGGTCACTCGGCTAATGAACACCCTTACTGGAAGCAGGGCGCAGGCACTCGGCTGTATTCTCAAAGAATGTGCACTTAGCCCATGCCAGATGAGCTAATTTCTTAATAATTTCCCCATAAGGATGAGCAAGTGGGTCTGCACACGCTGAGCAGTACTGGCCTCTTTGTTTCTGAAATGTATTACTATCCGATGTTCTTAAGACCACAGAGTGGGATCCTGCAAGCGTCAGTGCACGTACCTAACTTTAACCGTATGATTAGTAACACTGATGTCAGTGGAACTTCTCAGGTATTTAAGTCAACATTTTGGGGATGTTGTGCGACTTCAGCACAAGAGAAGAACTGTTGGTACGTACCAGATTAAATGCTCCAACTCCAAGTTTTACACCTCCCTCAAAATGCAGATGGTTCTCTCCTTTGACATAGTGTGGAGACTGTATAAGGCTGTCCAGCTCCCTGAAAATGCACAAGATTTTGTTATATTGTCATCAAATACAAAGATTAACCACCATTCTGTAAGAAAGTAATCGAAATGCCTTGAACTACACAGTAGTTCAAAAAAGGTCAATTTGTCACCTCCCCCAGGTGAACATCATCTACAACATTTTGTTGGATTTATCAACAAACCACTTCTGTCACATTACTGTCAATTCAAAAAGATGAAGTCCTGGAGATGAATTCCTGCCAAACAGACAGAGTCATCTTGTAACCACATTTCGGCCTGAAAATGTTTGAAGCATGGCTGTTGGGAGCAACACCAACCTTTACTACTGCAAAAAGAGATGATGAGGCAGTGCAGGAGAGTTAAATTTAAATTAACAAATTTGATTTGAGTTTCACCAATCCTTGGATTAGGCATCCCCTTTTTGTGCATGTTCATTCAAAAGAACATTTTGTTATATATGGGAGAAGACAATAGTAAGAAATAGTCTAAAATGGGTAAGTATATCAGAAATTACTTTTCACTTATTTTTCTAACGTTCATAGACCTCAACTCAGTAGTGTCCCTTTATTTTCCTGTGTAATCCAGATGGATTTGAAACTGCTTTGTCTCCAAGCTTTCTATACCTATGTGTTCTTCATGCTGTTGTTTTAGTTTCATTTGTTAATTACCAGGAGAAGAAAAGCACTGTTTTAATGGCAGCCACGTATTTGTGTTCAGGCTGCCATGTTTTTGTCTGCTGGCTGCTGCCAACAGATACAGGACTACTCATTGTAATTGCAGTCTTTACAATGGACCTGCACTTAGAGTTGCCTTCAACCCACACAAATGTGGACACTATCATCGCTGCCTTTCAGTATACTTCTGCAGAACCTGGACTGGGTGCTGGTTTGTGTCTGCTAGACACGTGACTTTTTGTGGCTGTTCTGAGTCCAAATTTAAAGTTCTAAAATAAAATATGATGCACATTTAGCTTTCACTTTTTTAAATTATTCATATAAGTCTGCACTATGGTGAAAGTTTCCTGATATATTTTATTCGCTGACAATAAGCAAATGTTTCATTCTGAATTATTCTTTCATTTAATTCCATCTTTTCTACAGTGTATGTTAACCTTTCCTCCCTGAGAGTTTTAAAAACTGCACCTTTGCAATATTTACTCCTTCTGTCTTTTCAGGGTTGCTGTTGTCTGGATTATCAAGCAGCTGATAGCAGGGAAAGGAAAGATGGCTTTTTGTATCAGAAACTATGTTGTAGGAAATACTGATCAATCAAAGCAAATAAAGTCTCATTTCCATATTTCATTGTTTTCTCTGCAACCTGTTGCACCACGGTCTCACCAAAACTACAAAAAATCACTTCTTCCTACAAAGGTACAGTACAAAAATCCTAACTGCCAATCTCACATACAGACTTTCCCTTTGTTAAAATAAATGGTTTGGCAATAAACAAGCTGTTACTAGCATTCTTCTGAAGAAGACCACCTAAGAGCTACTAGATTCATAACACTTTGTTTTTACATATACTAGAGCGGATCTTAATTTATTGAGGCACAACTGAGTATGCTTCCCATGCTGTACATTTTAACGTAATTTTTAGTATTTACTACTGTGCTTCAAAACCTTTTGCATGTGTCGAAAGTAGCTCTCCGTAATTTCCTGGATGAACAGAAATCTGCTTGAGCAGATGTTTTTGGCTTATAGACACTAAATAATGGACATACTGTGAGTTCAGATAAGCAACCTTGCTTACCATTTTCAATAGCATGCACTTTCTCTTTAGAGCAGAACAACTGCCATCTTTAACAAGATTAAAAGCCCAGCTAACCAAATATTCCACAAAGACTGTGGCATATGCTTGGAAAAGCATCCTCTAGGAACTGACTGTTCAGGGACTTCATGACACGGAGAGACTGCACCTGTTCTACTATGCTAACTAGCCCCTATAAACCTATTTCCTGGAAATACGCGTAATGTTTCTTTGAAGCCATTTATACTTTCCATTGCACGCTCTTCAGTTTATCGTCTCTTAATTTTGTTTCAGTTTCATGCATTAGTTACGGAATTGTGCTTCAGGTACCGGTTTTGAATGTTCCAAAAAGCTGCAGCTAGAACCATAAAGAAATGCCATTTCATACGCCTAAAGACTGCGAGACCTCCCAATTGTGCTATGCAGACACAATGAGTACTACATCATTTAGAACAGTTATATTTTGACATAATTTCAAAAGACAGCATTTGAAGTGTGCAAACCTTGGGAGTTAACAGGGTTAGGGTCCACTACGTTCATACCAGCGTCCTTCTTTATGCGAAGGAGGAACTTGTGTTGGCTAAGAAAGGCTATAGACATGAGGCCCATAATCAAGATTGCAATAAATACAACAGTAATTAATTTGTGAACTGGACAATCCAACCAGCAGCACTTTTTACTGGAAGGGTACACCAAATCACATCATCACCCTGACTCACCTGTATGTTTGGTAACTGTTGCGGACTTTAATGCCTCCTTTTATGAAGCTAACCATATTCTCATCCTGTTGGAAAGGGAACACATTAGCAGTATGAATTTACAAGCATTATAAAGAGCTTTTGTCTTCTTGAGATGAACACATGCCTTGAACATAACGATCATGACATAGACAATATAAGTCTCTGAGAAACAATACATGGATTTAGGATTTCCTTTTTATATTAAAGTATTTTTACTGTGTTCAGACATATACACTTTATTTTGATGCCTTCTGTGATTAGTTTAGCCTCTCTGACCTTTGGACCATCTGAATTTGCATCAGTGACCACAAGGACTAAGCTAACGAATGGCAACTAAGGCACATGCATTTGTCCCTCTTTCAGAATATAGCTTTCTCTCATTTGTCCTTCAGCACAGTTAAGATCTGAACACTTCCTGGCTCAGAACCAGGCACAAATAACTGCCTGTCCTCAGGAGTCTACAGAATACAGTTTCACATCCTAAAATGGAAGCAGGGTAAATAAAGTTATGCAGGATATTCTCTTTCTCATCTGAATATTCAAGTATCTATGAGATCCATGCTACATTACAAGCTACAACGAACTGAGAACTTACAGCAAAGTGTATCTGGGGGACCATTAGTTTACAGTTGTAGCCCAAAGAGAGAACTCTCTCATAACTTCCCGGTGGCAGTTCCTTACCTCACTCATCATATATAATCTGTCATTCTAGTTTGTTCTGATATCTGCTATTACTTTGAGATAGGAAGACTACATGTGTTTTAGCCAATCATTTTTCTGTGATGGCATTTTAAGCGGCTGTATGAAGCACTGTGGCGAAAAGAGCATAGATTAGATGAAAATTTGGTTGTTTTACTGTGTTGTTAAGGAAATAGGGCCCAAATGTGCTCATCAATATGTAAACAAAGAGACAGAACCTGCCTCAAAGAGCCTCCCATCCTCCTGTAAGTCAGAAAGATAATTCAATCAAAGTTACAATTCAACTTCTTCCAGACTCTGCTTTCTATGAGCTAGTATAGGAAGCCCAGTGGCCTGAACTGAATGGCAGGGGCTTACTCCTGCAGCCTCCAACATCACCACTATCCTGTGTCCTTGACGGTCATTCTTAAGCAACATTATCAAGAGTGGTGCATAGTTTCTGTCCTCAATTATCATAAATGAACATGTAATTCCTGATGATATATCCACAGAGACTTGAATCCTAATCATGTGCCAACAAAATAACCACAGAGAAATGCAACCCTGTTTTTATTTGTAGAAAAAGTTAGGTTTTGATTGACAACAGAAGGGCGTGGGGTACAGCGTACCTAACCATATGTAAAGATTCAGTTGTATTTTCCTTTGAATGGAAAATGGCAAGAAGAAAGAAGATGGTTTTAAAATGTTTAAATCCAGAATACTCGTGATACCAACAACAGAGGTAACCAACGTGAGAATAGCCCAGCCCCTGAAAAATCCTGAGACTAATTTTTATGTGTTTACAACTGGGTTTGGCCATTTACATTAAGCATTAAAACCAACCCACTTCAATAGTTGTTGGAACCAAGTGCCTTTGTTTAATTTTTAAAACCAGTTCATGTGTTCATGAAAAATCAAACACAGAAGAGGAAGCAAATGAACATGCATTCTTTGTGCAGAGAAGGACAAGAAACTGTTTTCTTACTCTTATACTCCTCATGTATATATAAACATTTTTAAAAACAGATACCTGCAAAAATAGTGCTTAAAACCAAGAGACACTGCATAAACACTCCTTTCTTACAGGCATGATGGAGATGTTCTGAAAAGCCTCGCTTCCATAGCTTCAGATACCACCCAAACTGTCTCCAGTGCCAGAGACTACTCATCCTAAAGCAGCAGGCATATGGAAATAGGTAGCTACACCTCAGCCATTCAAAAATCCAGCATCTTGCCATAAAGTGATCATCATCAGCACTCTAAAAACCTTCAGCAGAAGCTACTCTGACTACTAGTTTTGCTATGCAGCAGTAGTTTCTAGCAGAGGGGCATGGCAGATCACTGAAAAAGGCTACACGGTTCATAAACTATCATCAGCAACATAAATCAGAGCCCATCTGGCAACTCCCAAACACTATAAAATCACCACCTGCATTTCATTCTCCATCAGCACCTTTGAGCCAAGAAGCAGAAGCCCTTTGTGAATGTGACTTTTATTATCCCCTCTGCATAGATGAAGAGGCCCACTGTCATATAGCAACTACAGTCAAATCAAGAAGAAAAAATCAGCTATTCCAACTATGATTAACAATTTAAATTGCAAGCTGGAGCCCTGGTAAGTATTACTAATGTGGATCCATCAAACAAATCAATCTTTATTAGTACAGACAGTTAAAATTCACTGAAGAGGGACAGCTCCCCTTCTTTTAAAGACAGGCAGCACTGTTCAGCAAATGGCACATGTGAAGCCTAAAAGCAATGCAGACCATAATAGCTGTTCAAGAACAAACAAGTGAGGAAGCAGCCTTGGGAAAGCAAATACCAGCCTGACAAACAAAAATCTCACTTGCACTTCAGCATAGCACAGGTTCAATGACCATCTCTTCTCTTTTTTTTTTCCAAATCTGATATCCAACACACAGCATTTGAAAATTGGTGCTTGCTGCGGTTTCATTTCACACATGCAAAAGGGACTGGAGAAGGGTGTCACAGGGGATTCGGTGCTACGCGCATTGAGATAAGCACTTTTAGATAATCATGAGGGATAACAAAACAGTCTACTATCTCATCAGCAGATAGTGCAGATAAAATCCACATTTAATCCAGATGAAAGAGTCTTACATCGTTAGGTCAATTAGGGCCTTCTACCTTTTCATTACTTTTAAGAAAATAAACCTGTATGGTTTGTGCTTTTTTTCCCCTAAAGAGTCACACAGGAATCCATACCTGGAGGAATGTGAGTGCTGCTCTCTGAAGTAAACATTCAGCATAGCAAATTTCTGCATGGATTTCCTCTATTGTCACATGGAGAGGGGAAGAAAACGAATCAATCAGACAAAAAGCAACTAAAAAACACTCAGACAATTAATATAGGAATAAGATCACAAAGCTCAAACTGAGAAAAATATTTTCCAGATTTGCTGCAGTGTTTCAGTCCCAGACTACTGACGTAACTCCTGACAGAAATGACACACAGTTACAGAAATTTTGCAGGAATTTCTCTGGTGCTTTCCAGAAATTCCTCAATCTAGAACCTTTCTAGGCATTTTAATACTTCTTCCTAGGCATTTCTTTACCCAGTAATCTTTTTAAAAATGCTGAGTCAGCACTCAACAAAAACAGGTAGATGGATGTGGCAAGACAGCAATTGCCAAAACACTGATCCAGCAAACGCCAAATCAGTGATTTTGTCAGTGAACTCACAATCTGCAAAAACATGCTGGGTGAATAATTCCACATAATTCAAACTGCAGAAAAAAAAAAAGACGAAAACATTATGCATATTAGAGATAATGTTACCTTCAGTAAAGTGTTCAAGGCTTTGTCTGTGGACAAGGTTGTTGATAGAATCAGCTACCGTAGATTTCTTCCTAAATCTGCAGAGAAGTCAGTTTGGTCACTTTGAACACGGAGCATCAACAACAGAGAACGCTACCTTTCAGCTGGGCACCTCTACAGTCACTCACGCACTTCCAGCGCTCACCAACCCTCTGTCCTCTTACCACATACACAGACTTCAGCGTATTCCATACAGAACTTCGTCAGCACGGTCCTCCTGGGATCCGTCTTTTACCCTTCATGTGTGGAAATCGGTCTTGATGAAGGCAGGGGATAATAGCGCTTTTTAATTTATTTTGAGTGTGTGCATGCATGTGTGTACAGAAGCCGGAGCATAGCTGACTCAAAGACAGCCATCAACAAACAGGAAGATTCTGCAGTGTCTGTAAATGGCAAACAACTTCCAGACACTACAGAAGCGGGGCTACAGATTGGACAAGAATCAAACTGACAAGAAAAATCAGATCTTGCAGTCAACTGATGCTGTGAGGACCAGACTGCTGAAAACGCTATGTTGTGTGGTCTGACCTCCTTGTAACTGACCCTCCCTTTAAGCAGGAGGCTGGAGTAGATGACCTCCCGATGTCCCTTCCAACCTCAGTATTTGTACAAATTCTATGAAATCACATATCCTTTTTTAACCTGTGTGGCTTCCAAAACTTTCCCACGAACAGACTATTTATTGGCTGAGTTGCTCCACACTTACTTTTGGCAGGTGGCTTGAGCTTCCTTCATTGTGTTTCCTGCATTCAGTATGTCCTGAGGATCAAATGTCATCATAGCTTGCATTTCCAATATGGTGGCGTAAGTCAGTGCATGATACATACTGTCTTTAGTTCTGCAAGAAAACACCAGATGCAAAGCACAGCTGATTTATTATTAATTTTAAAAAATAAATACAAAACCAGTTCCAGAAACTCACTAGTCTGATGAGAACTAGGTCTAAATAAACTAAAAATCAAACATAAAGGATATGTGAAATAATCAAGAAATGCTAATACACTGAGATTTTTAAAGGAAATCACATCTACAGCTCCAGTTTCAGTAACTGTGCTAAACGTTCCAATTGTGAGCCAAAGGTAGGTGTTTAACACACTTAACGAAGCGCAGGAATTAACCACATTGCTAACCATTCAGGGACCATAGAATCATGGGGTTTTTTCTAATGGAGTATCTCATGAATACTACAACACACAACATAAATCCAGATATTCTTCTGGTTTGGGACAGTTACTCAGGACAGACTCACGGAGATAAGTAACACAATACTACAACTATGGCCGAAGTAGAATCTTCTTCAAACAGATCTTCCCTCCAGAAGCATTCCAGTCTACACCAACCATTACAGCTTCTTCCTCCTCTGTTTCTGCCAACCTTCTGCCACAATTTGTTCAACTTAAATATTCTTCTGTGGGATTTCAGATGGTGCCTCTTTTACAGTAAGCCAAAAATTTTGGCATTAGCACAAGGAAAACAATTAACTCCTACCTGTAACCATTGCCAGCATCTTTCCTCTGGCAGGAAGAAGGGTTTGAATTTACAGCATTCAGCCAGTACCTATGTACGGTACAATCCTCTGCAAATGAATCAAAATATCTTCAGGCCTAGAGGTCCAGTAAAGATGACTTGGGAAATACGTTAAAGGGCAAGCTCAGATGAATTCCTGCCACAGAAACTCTCTGTTGACCTTGCTAATCCACAGCATGACTTAGGCAAATACTGCTAAAGAGCATCAATTGCTATTTCAATTGTTTACACTTTTAGAATGGATCAGGTAGTTCTATATGGCAGGGAATATTCAAAAATACTTGCAGTCAAACAAGGACATCCTTTCAACAAAATCTCCACCCTCAGTACACCTTTTCTTAATACATGTACTTCAGGTGTTTGTTTCTCAAAATGAGTCACTTAGTTTTCTTCTTCTGCTAAGGAGCAAGTGGTGTGCCAGCAACGTGCCCTTGCTGCAAATCAGGCTAATGGTACCCCGGGCTGCGTTAGGAGTGTTGCTGCCGGCAGGTCGAGGGAGGTGATCCTTCCCCTCTGCTCAGCACTGTTGAGGACCCCCTGGAGCTCTGCGTCCAGTTCTGGGCTCCTCAGTACCTGGACGCCCTTGAGAAAGTCCAGTGAAGGGCAAGGAGGATGATTAAGGGGCTGGAACATCTCTGCTATGAGGAAAGGCTGAGAGAGCTGGGACTGTTCTGCCTGGAGCAGAGAAAGCTCAGGGGCTCCTATAATGTACCGAAATACCTGAAGGGAGGATGCAAACAGGATGGAGCGAGGTACCTACTGACAGGACCAGAGGCAATGGGCACAAACTGAATGTCAGGAAAGACTTTTTTACTGTCCGGATGACCAAGCACTGGCACAGGTTGTCCAGAGAGCATGTGAAGTCTGTATCCTTGGAGATGTTCAAAAGACATGGGACACGGTCCTAGGAAAGTGTGTCTAGGTGGCCCTGCTTGAGCAGGTGACCTCCAGAGGTCCCTTCCAACCTCAGCCACTCTGATTCAGCGGTTTTAAGGGGAAAAGCCAAACTTTAAAGACACCTCAATCCATTTAATTTCTCCCCTGGAAATTTTCTTGCTTCCCCAGGTTTTGATACCTGGATTGAACGGAAAGATAATTTTAAGGATAACTTTAGACAATCCTACATTAATCAATGATCTAATAACTCATTGTGGTGACCTGGATCCCTTTAAGTTTTCTAACAATTCATACATTATTATGCATTAATTCTTTTGCTCAATGGAGTAAAACATCCTTAAGTATCCTGAGGAGTCCCCAATCTTTGGTTAGTGTTTCACAGAGCCAGAAAATAACCTTGTCTACATCTAAAGTAATCCCCTCTCAATGACATTACGCATTAAAACCACCAAAGAAAAATACAAGCGATGATACGATCCTAACTTTCTTTGTATATGTATTTTTTGAGATCTAGGGATTAAAACAATACCTAGCACTGGCACAGCCAGCATCACCCAGTATCTGGTGCTTCCCCTGCCAACCTTCATAAAGACAACGGAGGGCTACCTTTTCCAATACACACGGCACAGAGCAGGGGGGCTGTACTGAAGAAATCTGCAGTGTACATCTTTCAGCCTCACTGCAGTCTGTGCTTTGTGGCTGTCCTTAATTCCTAGTTGCCATCACCATGTCCACAGGTTAGCTAACAAGCTGCTCTAAAGCAACCTAGCATAAAAGCCATTTGGGGAAATCACCTACAACCATAAGTACTATGAGCCCCAGACTATGCTAACATCCATCTCATCTCCAGCACGAATAAGAACAGACAGATAGTGGAGAAATTTGTTTAAAATCCAGTGAAATCAGGACAGCTCTGTCTTGGCCTCCTGTATCACGATTTTTTCAGTAGACTCATCATGCAAAGTAGCAAGAAAATGAGCATACTATAAAATGCCAGCCTGATGAAGTGTTCCTGTTCATTTGATTACTCATCAGCATCAGTGGGCGCAGAGAAACACACTTCATCTCATATTTACTACAACAAAACCCTTCAAAAGGTTCAAATTCAAAGCACAGGGAAGGCACTAACATAGTCCCCTTCCAAAATTTTAGAAATTTGCTTTCAAAATCAAAGCAGATAAAGACTAAATTCACTGCACTAGAAGGAAAATTGATACTTTTCACACATACGTGGTAAAGAGGGATTTCCCTCTCCAGTAATTTGCTTCTGATACCGTATCACTCCTGCCCTCATCAATGGTCTCATCTATTTTGCTTCTAATATTTTAAAGGAGGTAATAATTAATGTTTATCGTTAGTCAACTGGTATTTATCAACACTAACATTTACTCTGTTTTTTTCAGGGGCTGGGAGGCGGGTAGAAATGCAACCAAATGTAACGCTTCTCTCTGTCATTTATACTAACCGTACAATTAAAGTTGCCAGTTACATCCTGGCAGATTGCCAGAAGTTTTCAGGCCAGCATTTTATATGGATGGATATAGAATGAATCTTGATAGCTTTTTTTCTTCTTCTTCTGATTCTTCAGCAGCACTTTCTCCAGGACATTGTTGGAGTTAACAAGCCTTTATGACATAAATACAACTAACATTATGATTAATGACTTATCCCAGTAGTTGGTATCACATGGCTGAATAAGAGGATTATAAGTAATATCTTTAGGCACTTATGGAGTTCTGCCACATGCCTGTTCTCCAGCTACGGCGCAATCATGATCATCTTGTAGCACTGCCCTTTCTTGCAAGATGATGGAGAACACTTTTATTTCTGCTTGAAACCAAGTACCTAAGTGAGGACTGCAACAGCTTTCCCCTCCAGCTGAAGTATAAAAATCAAAAAGCTTGCCTTGTTTTGACCTCAGAATTTACCCAGGCGCTCATATTTTTTGCAAAAAACACAGTGCCCAAAATCTTTTTGTGGATCCCTTTACAGTAATCCAGCAGGCAGGACATGCATCACCAGGTTACAGAAACCCCAGGCTCAAGTTTGTGCCCTGATTTGGTAGCAAGATGCTTGTAATGAGCGAAACAAATCCAGCAGCACAGAGTGAGAAAGTCCCTCCGCAGACCAGCCAACAGTCCATTCACCCAGGGGCACCCAAGAGCGAGAGGGACCCAAACCAAAACTGCATCAGGACAATGGGGTCACACAGGGCCTCAAGGCTTTCCTCATCTTTGATCAGAAGTTCCACCCAATG
>Ga0181612_171715_pt1 | contig 11199 bp, 4 predicted proteins | sample HoacroProtozoa21_FD_119630 | JGI IMG/M metagenome (GOLD analysis project Ga0181612, IMG submission 119630) | Hoatzin crop microbial communities from Cojedes, Venezuel. Combined Assembly of Gp0051906, Gp0051904, Gp0051908 | reverse complement strand
TTTTGTTTTAAAAAAGGCAAAACAACATCACCAGGAAAGGAAGCAAATCTTTTGCTATCAAACACAGTCTTTTGACTCCTGAATGTGAAGCTTGGTCTTCCTACCAGCGCACCTGCTCCTTGTTATACAAGTAAACAATTCATAGATCTTCCATCAAGCACCTCCAAGGAGGAATGAAAACAACAGCTGAAGCTTTCCACTGTGTGTCTTCCCACTAAGTTTCCTAATAGTGCCCCTTGTACTGTCAAACAGGATCATCAAATCTAACCACAAGCCTCTGTAGACATGAGTATGGTATGTGTCTTTCAGTCTGTTCCAAGTAGACTCAAATATTTAAGTGAAAATTCCTTGGATAAAAAGGAATTGCTTTTTCTCCCTAGAATTATCATGAAAAGAATTTGTACTGTGCTGCAGGCTATTCAGTGAGGGCTGAAGTCTCTTTTTGTGTAAGTACTGTCTATCAAGTGTAAATTGATGCATTGTGTACAAAGTGTAAAAATGCTTTTCTGACACTCAGATAAATTATGATTGTTGTTTTGACCTTGTCTTTCATTCACTCAGTTGCTGACTTATGTGGTTTCTGAGATGACACGTTGATTTAGGACCACTGCGATAGACCAATCTCATCTCTTACTTTCTATCTAATTTTATACTCTTATCCCCTAATGGTCTTGTTTGCCACCAGTCTGCATTCTTCGTACACATTACCAATAAAATTTATTCATTATGTTCTTTGCTCTCCCTTGCTAATGTCTTAGAACAAATTGTACTCTGCTGCTTTATCTTGTGCTGGAGGAAAGTCCAGGCACAAAGCTGGCCCAGGGTTCGGTTAAGATTGTTTTGAGCCATCTTTTCTTACAAATCCATATGAGTTATGTTTCAAGTTCCTCAATCTCAGCCAAGGATTTGGGCCATTATTAATTAGGTATTATTAATAATTGTTAAGTGCCTACAGTGCACAGGTAGCATAAAAAAGGGGTAGGCTTCGTGCCTAAAAGAGCTGTTACTTTAAGGGGATGTCTACACTGCAGTCTCCCATATCTGAGCTAGCTTTAAAATGCTTAGCTTAGTTAGCTGGTATTAGTTACCTGATACATCCTAGCTGAAACTGCATTGAGCTCTGCAAGCAGAGACAAGCGCACCTCTCTTCTTGGCCCCAACACTGGAAGAGATTTGTCTTTACCAGAGCACGTTCACTGTGCTATACTCCTTCCCTCCATCCGAGTTTAAGGTAGAGAGATGCCAAAGGAAGTGGTGTAGCCTTTCAGTTGGAAGCCTGTACCAAATTTCACCAATTTAAAGGTACCTGGCACTTTGCAATTTATTGTTAACAGACAAAAAAACACAAAAACAAAAAACCCCACCAAACAATTGCAGTATATGTTGTGACACCCTGGGAATATTCTACTCTGACTCCATTGCAAATACATTCTGTCTTTTGACCATCTTTCTTATTTCTCCTCCCTTCTATTTTAGATGAATGACAACACTTTTACTATAGCTGGTTAGTTTCCATTCACTGCAAAGTTGGAATAACTTACCATGAAAGTACTGTCCCAGTTATAGATGAATGACAACACTTTTACTATAGCTGGTTAGTTTCCACTGACTGCAAAGTTGGAATAACTTGCAGTAAAAATAATGTCCCGATTATAGATGAATGACAACACTTTTGCTATTGTGAGTGAGCACCTGTGGACTGCAAAGCTGGAAGTAACTGACAATACAAATATTGTTCCAATAAAGGTAGAAGCTTAATAAGATGATGATAACCTCTTTAGTCCTTTCCAGCACTGCAGATTTTGCTTTCTGGCAATAGCTATAGCAAACTCCATAATTTGGATTTCAAATTTAGTAAGTGATAAATCATGCATGAGACCCAAAATATACAAAGCAGCAGTTGCAAAAATATTCTTCTTCAGTATTTTAGAAAGAACATCACAAAAATGTTTGCCAAATGAATTAACGTTTCTATAAAAAGACATGAAGAAATGAGCTCTTAAGAGATTACAACACTAACACATGTGATTATTATTACTACAACTAGTTAGCAACAATTTCAAAATTAAGTTATACTCTATAATGGGAAGGAATTCCTTTCAGTTGGCCCTAAGTCATGCTTCCAGGACTGGGGATCTGTATCTCAGCAATAATCACTCTCTGTGCTGAGTGTTTATTCTCCTCTGTTAGTTCAGCTCCCATATGTCACAAATGCGGCCATATAAACAGTGGTGGATTTTCTCCTGCTCCTTCCAACTTCAGACAGAACAGAACCGTCTCATACCCTATTTCCTATTTCACAGGGTTTTTTCTAAAAAACTCCTACCAATTGTTTGCCACTGACTGGGATGGTGCAGTTGGGAATTTTGGTACTACGGTCAACCGACTGCTTTCCAAGCATACAACTCATTAAAAAGTACTGCTGGAGAGTCTACATTAAAAAAAATTAAGGTTTTCGTAGAAATATGGCCTTTTTCAAACACTTGAGGAATGCTGGGGTTTCTAACTGACCAGTAAGAAAGCACTGCTGTTCTGGAGAACGTAAGTAAATAGAGGTAGGAAAAGACCAATAAAGAAACTTTCCTCACTAGACTGTTTCCAGAGTCTTGTTTAAAGAACACCCGTATACGATCTGCAATACATTTCACTGTCAGGAAGTTCTTCTTTGTAAAACTTCCCTTGTTTCTCTTAGGCCTACTGTACAGGCCTTCCCTGTATTTTTCTCTTTTAAATAGCTGTAAATTTTATCATGGGCTTCTTGCAACACCAGCTATCCCTAAAACATCAACTGCTTTATGTCACCTGTCAATGTTCGTATAGCTCAGTTTCTCAAAAGCCTCCACTATCATTTTGTAGCTTTGCTATAAGCTCCTTTCAATGTTTCTAGTCCTGGGTGTGCAAAACTAATTTCTTCATTCAAGGTGCAGCCAACTGCTCTTTGCTTCTGAACGCGGAAACAGAAATCACATTTCACGACACTGTTTCTGCTAGGGTTGTTGTCACTCTAAAAGGTTCTGTGGGTTTAGAACAAAAAACAGGTAGCACCAAGTGTGTGAAGACAGACTGATTTATAACCCCAAGGGATGCTCAGACAATCATTTTGTTTAATTGTCACGACTGGCTGAACATTTCTAGCCTCCTAATTGTGAATAGAGGTTGCCTTGTGCAGCGAAATGATTCTTGCAACAATGAACCATTCATTCTGCTGTGCCTACACCAGTGGGTGGAGGGGAAGTGCCAGCTTTGTAATGTTTGAAATTATTATTATTATTAAAACAGCCATACAACTAGGATATTGGCATATCTACAAAGAAATAAAAAGCCTTCCATCTCTTACCTGTTCGTGGTTTAGAACCACCCTAAGCTGGTAACAGCCATAACCATTAGCATCAGATAGGGTTGGTGTATTCATAAAATCATCAGTAATATAAGCTGATGTGATGGTAAAAGAACATGCTCAGACAAAAAATGGTAGAAAGATGAGAAGCCTGTCTCTTTCCACGGGAGGTGACTGATAGTGTGAAAAATGCAGAACTGAATGAGAAGCGATGCAAGATTTGCAAGCCTGTTCCTAAAACCCAGCAGCAAGGGAAATCCTTCTGTGCTCCTTTGAAGCAATGGCTTGGAACAAGAGCAGGAAAAGAAGTGTTATTTTAACAAAAAGGTGGTGAGGTTATAATGCTGAAAAAAATTTATAAAACCCTGTAGGAATTAATCAGCATTTTTCCTGAGAAAAGAACAACGTATGGATCTACAGAGGCAGGGAATGTCTTTTTTTTAAAAGGAATACCATATAATAGTATTTCATAGACCATTATTCTAAGCCTGATCCCAGAGAAAATATAATACCAGTCAGTCTGCCTTTGCAGAGGTGGGCTTTGCTTTCATCATTTTAGTTTTGGTTTTAAAACCAAAGGCGGACAGCTATTTATTCTGATAAAGCTGCTATGCATCACCCTTCCATCTCTTAACTTCATCATGGAAGCTCAAAACAAGTTTTTAAAAAGGCACATTACAAGGTTCATTTGACAAAAAACATCATTCACTTCACGTGCTTCTTCCTCCACAATCTGGAATAGATGGTGTGTTTGGGGGACAGCTGAAAGGGGAGATTTGCCCCCTGTCCCACCAAAGTGAGGGGATTCCTGCTTCATAATGATCCTTTCGGGCTGACTATGCTTGTGTTAGCTCACAGGAGGCTGGAAGCTACTGAAAGCCATGCTTGGAAAGGGAGAGGAGCTAGCTAAAGTACAGAAGATGAACTAGCTCAAGGAGTCCTAGGGGGATTTGATACATGAATCAGATCATATTCTGTCAATGCGCATCACCAGAACTGATGCCTTCAAACCCAAACAAAATGAGACTAAAAGCGTTGCTTTGGAATGCTCGCCTGTGACTTGTACAAAGATGTAGGAAATTTCACCATAGTAAACAAGTATTATCGGTTGCACTTGTATGTTAACTAAGAAAGAGGTGTTCTTGCCTCCACTTATATATGGATCCCTGAGGAAAGCCTGAAGCAGTTGAATATTTTTAGGAAGATCAGCCTGGTAACTACTGCAGGAAGGTCTCGGACACAGGAGCTCTGCCTGAGCAAAGCTGAATGAATGAACTTTGCTCTGTAAAGCTCTTAATTTGTAGTATTTTCAGGTGCATTTTGGCATGGATCTTTCAACTCATAGAACCAAGCAAATTATCCTCATTATCTCTGCATATGGTCTCACCCATTGCGACGTAATGCTGGTTTATATGCTACACAAGCATCTGAGCATGTTGCTTTCTGTGTGAGTTGGACCTTTAGCACATGCAAATCAGATGAGACTCTGACCCACATAAGCTGTGACCTGACAATAGGGCATTTCCTTTTCCCTTCAGTTTCAGACATAGCAGCTTGTATTTTCATTTACATGAAGATCTTTTACATCAATTACATCTGAATGTTATGCTATAATTAAGATTCCTTTGCACTGAAAAAGTGGTTCGAAATGCATTAATTAATTACTTCAAATAAGCACACAAGAGACTGCCTTGCAGTTTTTGTTCCTTCTCTAAGAATTTTACCAGGTTAGCCGCAATTCACAAAATTGCTCAGCTTCATAAGCATTTCTTTCTCAAATTCTTTGACTTTCACCTTGTGCACATCTTACTGCTTTCTGTGAGGCCTCTCAAGCAGCCACAAATGTGTTTCTGTTCCTATATCCTGCTATGTACATTTGCTAAATCCTTTACAACAGGTTTTCCTCAAACGCTCAGAACTTTCCACAACCTACTTTTTACCTATCAAGTTCTGCAGACTTAGTCTCCTGAGATACTGACCTCACTCATTTAATGACTTCTGTCCAGCGACTGCATACTTATAGCAGCTATATGAAGGACTTCTGACTGAGTGTAAGAACCAGAGAAAGGCTTGTGTAAGTGTATTCAAAGGACTTAAATGTAAGAGCAAAACATCCACAACGTAACTAAAAAAAGGTTGATCTTAACTACCCAGTGTTGCATCTTCATTGTCTCTTCTCCTATTATTACATGAAGAAACTCTTTGTTTAACATTAAATTTATTATTACAGCTGTGAAATTGGAAAAGAGTTTTAGATGGATACAGAAACAACAGAGTACTTGCACAGCGGTGGTCATTAGTAGGGGAAGACAGAAAGGAATGCTGTTTGGAACAGTGGTTTTCCAGAATTAATCAAAATGACAAGATCTCTAAATATTCACAATTTTTGCTGCTATTTCACTTTACCATGGCTTTGTCCAAATGGGAGTATCATGCAGAATTCTGCTTTTCTGTCTTTTGGTGTCTTTAGCACAATAAATGGAAATAAATGATGAAGAATCCCTCTGCTCATTAAAAATAAATCATTTGCAAAGCTGACTGGGAATCTTTGTGCAAGAAAAGGGAAGGGTTAGAAGCTATGATAACATGAAACACAAATCATAATCCATGTTCAGAATACATGGCCAGTAGAGCTCACCCAAAAGGTTGGAGGGATAGATCTGCTAATGCTATATACTGTGTTCTCCCTCTGTGCTGCCTGTTAAGCTCCTCTGTGATGGAAGGAAAGATCTTGGCAGTCTTTGGTTTCATGCCTGTGATTACCATGACACTACCATACGTTCCCTTCAGCATTGTGTATGTCTTCCTTTACCTCTCAGCAGCAGCAACATCAGTTACTCAACAGGAAATGTCTCGAAATAAGCCTTTCATCCGAGAAGTCTGCCAAAATGAAAACACTTTTAGAAATAGACAACTGATCTCATAAACAGAAATAAGTCTAAAATTAACCGAAACCAAAATCACATGTTTCCCCCCCTACGCCCCCACCCAGGTCTCTGAGTGTTGGGAATCTTAAGCTGTACTCTCCATTCTGAAACTAAATTAGACTCGCAGTCTGAAAACTAACCTCAGACTCAAACTTTGGTGGAGCGGCTTGAAATGATAAGTTCTACACTTAGATATAAATGCACAACTTTAGATTCATCTGTACTGATAAGTTGTTTCCTGGAAACAAAATCTTATGATTTCAGTTCAATTAGATTGTGTGTTTTAATTAATTCTCTAATCTTTCTCTGGAAGCAAATCATCAAATAGAAGAGGCATCTGCACCATTCTAATTGACTGAAATAGAAATAATGAATGCACAACCTTTCGGTTGATTGGACACCTGGATTATTTCTCACTGAGAAAAATAATACATCTATCCACAAGCAAATTTGGGGAAGAGAGAGAGTGGTAATTTCATCAACAAAGCGTTAGAAAAAAGTGGGCTAGAATTACACATGTTTAGTAGGTAGAGCCTCTGCTCCATCCACTGTTAGGGCTTCACTTTGAAGACTGAAAGGAGACAGCAACAGTTGGTTGGTTTCCGAGATTTCTGCAACAGAGGAGAAGGTAGGATCCGGTCCATGTATCTAGCTATAGACTGTCTAGGACTCCTTCTGAATAAAATACACCAGGAATTGCGTTTGCCACCTTTATTCCTTCTTACCAAAATAATCCCACTGAAATCTTTTTTTTCCAGAGACAATGGGTTTACATTTTATTAAAAGGATAATAACTGTTGTTACACCTAGAAAGCAAGAAGCCTTTCCAAAAAAAAGCACCTTGAAATAATTTTTACGGAATTCAGACCATTTACTTTGCAAAATTAATCTCTTGTACTTGGAATTCATGTACAAAACGCAAACCTCATGAATGATTCCCATAAGGATTCATTTAACAGGCTTCATTATGTGGAAAGAGTACAACGCAACCGAAGACCTAAAATGGCTGCTCGGCATTATGTTGTTCTGTGGCTGCTAGCGTGATTTACAACTATGCATTTTCTACTCTTGTTTCTTTAGCTTGGTGCTGAATTATAAATGAACAACTGGATCCTGGGATTCTTCTTCTAGTTTGAAAACAAAATTAACCTGGTTGAGGAGCAGTTTTTTCACACAGTAAGTCAATGAATTCTTTATCAGGAAATACATTGTTTGGGGAAAAAGACCCCAGCCCCTCTCAGACCTTTCAGTTTTGCTCTTAAATGAAGAGCAAAGAAAACTAGATGCAAAACCAGACCACACAGTTACATGTAAGCTAGTTTGATGCAGTTCAAGTAACTGTATGGATAAGCAAGTCACAGTGCTTTGTGTGAACAAATATTTAAGCAACTGAAAGACAACTAGTATGCTTTGGCTTGATTTGAACGTACAGGTACAGTAAATTTGTTTACTGACGTAGGTATTTGACAACATGGGCAATCTGCAAAATCACCTTCTGTCTTCCTGACAGTATGGATCTTTCTGTCTGCGTAACAGTCATGGTCCATATCTGTTATTAAATAATGTACGCCAAAGCTGCAATACCATCCCACAAATGAATCATAAATAATTGCTGAGCATTTTGTTTAACAGGTGACGCAAGCCCCTGCATCAGGGGCTTGCAGTCTACCTCAATAACAGGCTAAAAAGATTGAAAATAACACACAACACCAGAAATTACAGGGGGTCTGGCACTGTTCAATACTAAAGGCTTGAGAGAAGACATCGGTATGAAGGAAGATGAGGCATAACTGTGAAGTTCAAAGTCAAGTGGACATTAACACTAAAAAGACATGTAAGTTTTACTTTCCTACTGGATGCAACATCAAGACCTGCTGGAGGGAGAATCACTTCCGTGCATGTAGCCAGTCCTCGCTGTATTTCTAGCTCTGTTGTAGGTAGGCCTGAATTTTTAAAATTTACAGATGCATATCTAGGTAGGTCCTACTAATTTAGGAGATGCTCTTGTGCTTTGTGGTTGCAGGTCCCCAGATGGGCGTGCAGATTGTCCCTGTGCCTTTTCAAAAACCCCAACGTGTGGCTGTGCCCGTCTCTGTGGGCCAGTCCCAGGGGTGAGGACAGATGTACGGGCCCTGGGCATCCTCTGACCACAACCATCAAAATAGCTCTTGGGCCATCAACCACGGCCCTGGGGTACAGGGAAGGTTCCTCAGCTCTCTCCTTGTATTACAGGCCTGGTTTAGGCTGATTTAGCCTTATTTTTTTTTGTAAATAAGGCACCAGGATCTGCCAGCAGCATTCCTCTCATTTTATCTGATCTCATAAGAATTATTTTTAGTAAGAACTGGTTTGCCCTGAAAGAAAGCTATTCTCTAAAAAAAGCTGTGTACACTTAAGACATATGGGACAGAAGGAAGCCTGCATCTAGCATTACTTTTTTTTCCAGTCACCAGAAAAACCCTGAAATTGCCCTTTTTAGCAAGCAGAAAAGATCAATGTGTTGGTTCCAAGTTGAAAAGAATAGATATGCCTTGTGCCATTCCTGACAACCTTTTCTGAAGCCTCATTAGCTCTCAGAACATGTGCACAACTCCTACCTCTTTTTATAGGAAAGTTACACAGGTATAATTCCACCAAAATAACAGTTGAATAGTTGTAGTAGCATGTCACTTCTCTCACAAAAATTAATTTAAATAAATACTTTACAGCAGCAGCAGCAATGTCAGCCAGTCCCCCCTTCTGACAAACTTACAAGCACAGCAGACATTGCTTAGGGTCATCATACCCTGTATTTTGGTACACAGACTTAGTGAATGGCATGCATGATATGCTTACTAAGCTACTTCAGATAAACATGGAAAAAATCTAGTGGTGTAGTTGTCACAGACCAGAATGATTTCATGTGCTATGTGATTTGAAGGGACATTCCTTTGCTGTGTGTCATTTACCTTTTATACATCGCTGTTGCTCTGTACGTCATAACCATTAATTCTTTGGATGCCCGCACTGAGATTGTTATATACATATATGCATAAAAAAATGAGAACTGTGCATTTTTACGTGATGTCACATTATAGTCCACAAACAGCTTTATTGCTCTTTACCATGTTTGGGAACAAAGGGAAAGGGATGCCAATGACGTATGTCTCACGTTAGAACAATTTCCTTTTCACACTTGGAAAACAGAGCTCTTCTTTTTTACATACGTTTATGTACACACGCATAGCCTTGGGATATCAGGATCTGAGAAAAAAAACATCTCTTACGTTTCATATGTAAATCGGTGACAGCCGTGGTCATGTGCTAAATGATAAATAAGCTGGTGAGATGAAGTCAGCAAAAACTGTTAATTTTTAACTTCATGTCTTAAGCCATGATCCTGCAAGTCATAAGGATCTTTGAGTAGGTTGGGCTCTGTCACACATGAATTAACTGTTGGCATAACTGATACAACAGCAAACAGTATCCTAGATCATAAACATCTTTGGGAAAAGAACTCTTTGTGTCTGTCCGGCGTATAGCGCAAGAAGATGACTGCCTTCCCTGGCACATCTGTAATGCACACGCTATGCTTCAGTTACTGTTAATTCGTTAAATCAGTTGACACCACAGGGAGAGAATCAAGATATTTAGCGAAGGACAGGAATTCAGGGTAAAATGAAATCTGTTTCTCCCTCTCGTTCTCTCTGTGGTACTCCAAAACCACCCTCCGATGTCTCTGTGCATCCATTTCTGCCTGCATGGTAATAATTTCCCCCTCTTAGGAAGGCTGAGAGACTGTAAATGTGTTTAAGGTGAACAGAGGTCTTCAACTGCAATTTTCAAAGAAGGCATAGCTATTTTATAAAGCAGGTTGTGACATTATGGATAATAAAGATAAGGCTTCCTGTAGCTGAGATTTTTACACTCTCCATTTAAGTCACTGTTTTCTAGCTGAATTACAATATTAACAAGTATTAACTACGATGACTGAAAGTTACCAGGCTGGATATCTACCTCATCTGAGTATTTTTGGATAATTCTAGTCAAAGTAATCCAGGCAAGAGAGAAGGATACAGTTTTGCCTCTAAAAATGTTCACATCCTTTTTTTTTTTTCAGAAATTCTAGCCCATCCTTACTCTGAAGGAGAAAGGGATCACGCACGCTGGTCTCAAGGAGGCACCTTTTGCTGTTCATATATAATATATGAACATATAATGAGCCTCCAAGTTTGGCCAAACCTCTGAAAATTGCTTTGCATGTGTTCAGTCAAGAATGAAATAAATTTGTGTGGCGTGACACAGAGAGCTGGGTGGGAAAGCAGGGGGAGCAGCCCTGTGGTGAGGTACCAGGGGGTACGGGGAGTACCAGGGACTGACCCCTGGAGCTTGGAAGCAGGGGAGTTAGGATGAGGACTGGGAGAAGGGGCGCCTGGCAGCTGGAATGTGGCAATGGTGAGAACTAAAACGTGAAGCTGAAAGGAGACTGTGAAACTGGGATGGAGACAAGGAGATGTAAGCATAAGAGGGGGAGAAATAATGACTGTAAGAAGGAAAAGCTAGAGCGACTAGGAGCTGAACACTTTAAAGTTGTGTTAAGAGCTGACTCTGTGCCTAGCTGTGTTCTTTCCAGAATCTGGAATAGATTTTATGCAGTATTTTTCTATTTTTCCTACAGAGATCCAGTAAAAAAAATGAATGTCTCCTCTCCTTGCAGCCCACACAGAGAATGATACTCTTCTACATAATAAGAGTTGTCCGTGGACCTCTGCTTCAGTCGGTGGATTGGAATTCCAACTCTTCTAATGAAACAAAGGGAACTAAATGTGATAACACGTGAAAGGACATCAACTCCCCTTTCTTAAAAAGCTAAGAAATTCTTATATATGTGTGTCTGTGTGAATATATACATACACATAAACTAGTTTGAAAGGAATTTGTAATGTCAATGCATTC
>Ga0181612_160698_pt1 | contig 11199 bp, 5 predicted proteins | sample HoacroProtozoa21_FD_119630 | JGI IMG/M metagenome (GOLD analysis project Ga0181612, IMG submission 119630) | Hoatzin crop microbial communities from Cojedes, Venezuel. Combined Assembly of Gp0051906, Gp0051904, Gp0051908 | reverse complement strand
TTTAAAAAAAAACCTTAGAGGCCAAGATCTATTCTCTTTCTTTGATGATTTAGGGGAAATGGTCATGTGCAATGGCAACTTCAAGGCTTTCTCAGTGGATGATCTGAGAGCCTTTGGTTTACACTGGCTTCACTCGCTAGACATAAGCCCAGCCCATCTCATTGTTGCCTGGAGCCTTACAGAACCAAACCCACATTCGTCTGAAAGTGCTGAATACAACACTGAAGTGCCATTGCTCTAGCTGTCCCAGGATTGACTCTGAAGTAAAACAAGACATTTGATGAACATATGGATGCAGTAATTTTCACACTGAGAGTCATCTGAAAAATGCCATAAAATCAATAGATCAGAGAAGATAAAGCCCCACAATTTATTTTAGTTTACAGTTTAAACAATTTCCTTTTTTTTTTTTCCCCTTCTTGTTTTTAAAGGGATACTAAAGGGATAAAATAGTTTCCTTTTTAAAATGTTTGGTACTGAATTGTTCCCAGATAAAGTGTGGCATCTGAGAAAAATTACGTATTTTAGGTACCCAGTTTTCACCTCTATTATTCATAGATGCTTTCACATTTTGAAAACTCTGTTGGATCCAGTACTGTCAAATAAGCAGCTGCTTTTGTGTACATAGTGTCACTGCAGCACAAGCGAGAAGATATTTAATGAACTGGTGCAACTGAAAGTTTGAAGAGTGGTTTTTGGGACACTATTTGTAGCATTTACCAACTCTTCGAAAACTAGGAGGTAAATTTTTTATTACAAAATTTGAAACACTTATACGAGGAGGAAAGTAAAGTATATGAAAATAGATTTCAGCATCACACTTTGTAATAGTTTCTTCTCAGACATTTCAGTATTTTATCTCAGATGAGGGGCCTACAAACTTTCCTGCTTGCTCTGTCCCTCCCAGCACCTGAGACATCCTTTCTCTGAGCTCTTCTCACTGCTGTTGTTAATGATAAAATCACCTCACATTTTCCCATCTCTTGCTCTTCAAGTTTTTCTCTGCTGTTTTTCACCCCAATTATCCAAAAAGCCCTTACTTTGCCTTGGAAGTTTCTCTGAATTTACTATTTGCAGTACTTCTAGCTAAACAAATTCCTCCTGTCACAGGCAGTACTGAACATCAGTGTCAGAAACATGTCCAAACATAGGAAGTCTAAGAGATGCCCTGAGACCAATCAAACATGAAAAAAACCCCTTGATTATATGAAGTGAGACTGCAAAAAGTAGCCTGAAAGAGCGAAGAAACCTTGGTGCTGTGATAACAACATACAAAATAACTATCCCAGAAATAATCACTGCTCCAGAGAACATAGACAAGAAATTTCTGTGCTCCTTCCCTGTTAACAGAGGAACAAAGTTGACTTCAAAGCTGTTTTCACCTGAAGAGCCGTTCAAGTGTGGACAACATACTGCCATGACAAGTTGTGAAGGTCAAGAAATCCACAAAGTTTGAGGAGAGAATGTTCATTTCTGTCAATGAGAGGAACACCCACAGTATCATAATTCATTACAACTGATTCAGTGAAAGAGACATTAAACCACAGCCTTCAGGATTTAAGCCAATTTCAAATGATTAAAACTCAGAACAAGCCTTCAAATCTCTGTGGATGACCAAAGGCCACGTAATCCCATTTTCGTCTGAAGTGTATGACACTAATCATTGCTGGAGACATGGTTTGGGATTAGGTGGGTTTTGGACCTAATCCAGGATGGTATTTCCCATATGCCTACTCAATTCTACTTTTAGCTTTTCTGCTAACCCCTTTCAAGGTGCCCAGAAGCAAAACAACTGTTGTCTACATTTGTCTTAACTTGCAAACTTGAAACTAAAATTGTCTTGAAGACACCCTGTAGGTCAGATCCCAAAACATTACTTCATAGGCTTAAAAACATAAGAATTTTTTTTTTAAATAACTTTCAGTCTATTTATCTTCTGAAATTAGAACATTTAGACAAGCTATTTTTCCAAGTTTACACATATACGTAAAGCATTAAATTCCATGGTTCAAGACTTTGGGGGGAAAAAAAAAAATCACAAGATTACAAAGGCTGGGAGTTCTCCGTTCTAATGCTACTACAAAACACTCAGCATGCCATCACTTGTTTCCTTTTTCCTCTGCTGTGATGAAGCTGTGAAAAAAATGAAAATACAGGGCAAAGTCCTGATATCAAATGAAAAACTCCTATTTGATCTCCTGGAGCCAGACTTTCATCTCACGAATTGTTATAACAGGGTCAAGAATTATACTCAGCTATTGTTCAACTAATCCAACATCCCCTTGAGAGCAAACCCATGAGATTCAGTATAAATCAGCATCCAAAACTATGAAAGGATTCCTGGGAAACCCCTAAGTAACAAACTCCATTATAAATAAGGAATGTGATTAAAGAAAACAAAAGCATAAGCAGGCCCTCACAATACTGTACTTTTCTTCCTGAAGCTTCTCTTTATTTTTCCAAATTAAACGATTCACACGATATCTTTTTACCTCTTTTGCAAGCACATATTCAACCGGTCTTCTCTTCCAATTTCCTTGCTGCCTCTGGAGCTGTTGAAGACTCATCTTCACCTTTTCGATATTCCCCGACCACTAGTATACTTCACATATCTGGTTTTCCAAAGTAACAGATGTTGTTACTCAGTGAAGCACCAGTCTGTATGTTTAGGTTAGGAAATGCAGAAAAAGCATTTAGAGCTAGTTTCTGCTTTTTCTCAGTACACACATCAACAATATATATTCTGTAAATTAAGCGTACTTACAGTGCATGTGCCCAGAGTTTACAAAGCTGACCGAACTGCAATGGACTTAGATCATTCTTGCTGCTCAAGTGTGCAGCAGGAAGCATTTTTCTCATATGTAAAGAAAATCAAGGCGTTAGCCCTCAAGCAATCATGAATTGTATGTATTATTTAAACCCACTACGAGTATTTGATTTTGAACAAGATGCTAATATAAGATGTTTTAATACATACTAATTGCATTAATGTAATTCTGCTCTATTCTTTTGTGTTCTGGTTTGGGGACTTGTTGATAACCAACATACCGCACCATTTAGCAGCAAAAGATCTCAGAACAGAGACAGAGAAAATAGATTTCAACTGACATCTAGCAACCTGGCCAGAAGTACTCAGAGATTACCATTCTGCTCACGATTGTTATTTCCCTTCATGACTGTTATTTTCATGTATTAAATTAGTATTTTGTTTCCTGAGATTCTAATACCATTGTAATTTAATCCACGTCTTTTTCTTCAATAAAACCACAAGTTTGTCCTAGGTGCTTGCAGTATAGCTTGAGAATTACGTGGCTCTGTAGAAGAGTTCATAAGTTCTGAAAAAGTGACATGACTATGCTAGAAGTTGACATAGGCACTGCTACTCAGTCAGTAAAGCCAGAGGTCTGTGAGGGACAGCAGTTTCCCTCCCACATTTAAAAAAGTGCATCTGATATATAACAAATCTGAGGAAGCAAGTGCATCTCTAATCCTATGAGAATCCACAAAGATCTCTGTTAGCTGATGTCTGATGTTCTGAATCATGACAATTATAGTCTGCTGGTTTGGGTTACTGTTGCAGGTTTTTAGTTTTCAGTTTAACTGTGAAAACTATAGACACTGCATAACCTTATATACAAAATGTATAAATGCTCATCAAATTCACAGGATCACAGATGTGCTGGTTGGAATCCACCTCTGGAGACCATCAAGTCGACCCCCCTGCTTCACTAGAAGGGCCATCTCCGGCACTAGAGCAGGTCAACCATCACTTTGTCCAGCAGTCCTGAAAGCCTCCAAGAGCGGCAATCCCAGCTCCTCTGGCCAATCTAATCCAGTGCTGCACCATCCTCCTAGCCAAGAAAGGACACTCTGAACTTCCCAATTTGTGGTTTGTCCTTTGCTTTACCATCTTTCGCTATCCAAAAAAATCTGGCTTTACTGTGCTTGCTCTCCAGTACTTGTATGCTGCCATCAACAACCCCTCCCCACAAGCCAGGTACCTCTGACTGTCTTGGTAGCTCTCCAATAGACTTTCTTTCAGTCCAACATCCTTCTCGAACCAGGGAACCCAGAAGAGGACACACTATAGCAGCCTCAGCAGTGCCAAGCAGACAGAATAAAACCTTCTCCCAAAGCAGCCCCACATGGGTTTTGCCTTTACGAGTGATGAGAGACCACTGTTGACTTCTATGCACTTTCCGTAGTCTCTCACCTGTTGCTTTCAGTGATGGCTCTCCCTTTTCTTCCCAAACCATGAGAGGTTTGGTTTTCCTGTGAAGACAAAGGGGAGTAAGGGGGTGAGGAAATAAAAAAAAACAACCAACAACAAAAAAAGAAGTGTTGAGTACTTCGACCTTCTCTGTGTCATCCCTCCCTCAGTTGTCTCCCACCATTCACCCAAAGCCCACATTTCCTCTGGGCTCTCCTGTGGGCAAATTTGTAAAATGCTTCCTTTATGCCCCTTACTACTCTTAGCTCCATCTGGGCTTTGGCCTTCCCAATTTCATATCTACATGTCCAATCAATGCTTTTATACTACACCTCTGCAGCCTGTCACATTGTTTCCCCTTCTTATGTGCTCCCCTTTTGCATTTTAGTTCATCAAAAAGCTTCTTGCTTAGCCAAGGGGGCCTTTTGCCAGAATTACTTGTCTTTCTGTAAAATTGGAGGATTTACTCCTGAGCTTTCAGGGTATTTTCTTGAAAAACAAATTGCTTTCCTGGACGCTATGGCAGCTTCTCAGTAGATTTCTCTCTGGACATCCCCTAAACAAGCCAAAATTTTCTCTCTTACAAGGGGCATTGGAAGGACAGATAGATTGCCTCTGCCTTTGTGGTATCTTTCCATAACATTAAATCTCCCGAGTTCTGTGTTGACAGAGAAGTTCCTACCATCCCACTCCACTCCATTTGCTGCTTTGTGCGTGTATCTTCCCTTTTACATATCTTCCTTCTACAACAAACATCCCATTATTATTTCCCGCTTCCTTCTTGTTTCTCCCCCCAAAAAATGGAGACTTTTTTTTCTTCCTGTAGCCTTGACTATTCACACAATATTATTATCTGGAACTGCCCTCAAGTTCTACAGAAAAATAGAATAAACTGCGCTTAATGTGAATGTTCCCTCACTGGTACTTTACGTAACAGTTATTGAGGGCAAAATACTGAGAAATTTATTACTTGGAGAGATGCAGTATTTCTCATAGTGAATACCATCTAGGGTTTCCTGATATTTAGTAGTGTAGGACGCTGGACACCTGGGAATCCTGGACAAACAGGCACAAAGTCAGTGGGCACCAGGGATATGACTGCCCATGCAGTAACGCACTGCACAGTGCATACACGCCTGGTACCATGGATTCCATCTGTAACACAGCGCAGGGTCTGCCTCCACATGCACCCAAATCCTAGAGCAACAGGAAGGCATGGAGCCCAGAGACTCCTTGCTTTCTCCAGCCTGAGTTCAGGCATTGAAAGGCATCGCTTGCTATCCCACTCCAGATAGGTCCTGGCTGCATTTTGGACCACACTGCATGTCAAACAGAAGATTTTATTACATGGTCTACAGACGTAGACCAGCTGTCTCTTAAGTAGAGATGTTAAAATAATATTAAAAATAGAAATGTAGTAAAATGCTCTGTAACACTTCTTTAGAAGTAAATGTCTATGATCCCATGACTCAATTATCTCATTTTCTTAGAACTTTGCTGTTTGCCATTAGAACTTGCATGCGCTTGGAAAAAACTGTTTGCCCATTTGGGTTTGTTCAACAGCTATAATAAGAACTTCCTGAATTTCTGTACTCCTGCTGTGGAAGTGGTGTCACAGCACTCAACTGAAAACAAAAATATGTCTAGATGGTTGTGGATTTTTTTCCCTTTACAGAAACTTGCTGATTTTCTAATTAGCCCGTTTTGAAGTCTACAAGCCTTTTTCCTGTATTACATTTTGGAAAATATCTCCCCCACCTATGAGGTCTCTAACTCCTTCTGCTAAGTATCCACTTTTAAGAATATTATTCCAACTTTAGCCTCACTGTTCTCTATCTTTTATTATTAGGGCTGCTGTCTCCTATGTGTTAGTTTCTGCAGATCTGCTTCAGCACTGCTTTTTTGTTACCCATATTTGGGTAATATTCCTTCCAATTTCGTTTGCCCATCCCTCCTGTTTTCAAGAAGTGAGAAAAAGGCTGAGAAAGGTACAGAAAAATGTCCAAAATTAACCTTCTGCCAAAATGAAATCTGTGCATACATAGCTGCAAATACTTGATTTTGCTATTTCAAATCAGCTCAGCACGTAAACTGTTTACACAAGGACTCAAAGTCAGACTGTATTTAACTAGTTCACATTCACTTAAAAGGACTGTCGTTATTCTAGCAGAGAATTGTTTTTAAACTACTAAACAAGACCAGTAATTTCTGTGACATAGCCATATTGAAAAATATATGGACACTTCACCTACATTTTACTTACTAAACTGTATTTTAGTCTATTACCTTTATGATCAAACCTAAATGTCAGACATTAAATGCACATAAATTCATTGTGCCATCCTCTGAAAATATGTCCTTACACTTGTAGCAGTGGAAAAGCTGCATGTTTCACCTGAAAAAGACAACAAAATGGAAACACAATACTGCCAACCACCTACAAGCTCTCCTTGCTCTCAGCAGAGCCCAGCCCTGCACTGTTACAACATAGATTTCTAATATAACAAAATGCTATATTAGTCAAAGATTTTTTTATAAATATGGGTCATGTCTGTGCTATGATGCACTTCACAGCTGTGATGCACTTGTCTCTAATGCGATGAAATCATCAAAGATGCAAGTTTCTTGCAGACAGTTTACATTTTGTGATGACATTCCCTTGAACCTTAAATGTAGCAGCCTTTCTTGCTTGTGGGCTCAGAGCTCTCCTCCGGGAATGGAAACATTAGCTACTGATGAAAATATTTCTGAACTCTTTGTCATGCTGTTTTTATGGAAGGAAATTCCATCTATATCATGATCATGAACTGACAAGTAAACTAATCTTTGTTCTTATGTATTAGTCATATTTTCCCTCATGTTCCTTGTAGAGCAAGTGGCACATGCGTATTTAATTTAATTCTGTATAAATATTCAACAGGGCCTTTATCACATCACCTTGATAGCTCATTTGGGCTAATAACATTTAGCCTTACAGCCAGAAAAACAATACATTTTTTACGCTTAATACAACAGCATATGACGTTTATCAGCACTCAACCTTGCAGAAGCGGATGCTGATTTAAGAATGACAACTAGGATCACCACTTCATTGTTCACTTTCAGGTACCATATTCATCGATTTATCTGCAGATTTTATTCATTATTGTGTGCAAACATTATTCAAAGAAGTTTTCAAGTGATGATACACAAATATGTTTAATTCTCTTTAATTCTCCAGTTAGCATGGCAGATGATTTTCTGTATATTGTTAAATGGTTGATAGTGGAGAGTGTAGAATATGGATATATCCTCTGTATTATCATGATTATTATTTAATATTCAGAACAACTTTTTGACACAAGACAAATAAAATAAAACTTCACACGCTTCTTGCCCTCAGAAACGTGCCTGCAGCTTTTTGCAGGGATGTGTGGTTCCAGTTCATCAAAGACCTGCAGAGTTTTCTCAGGAAGTGATGAGCGGAAAGCTTCCCACCTATTCTACCTCTTCTTTTGAGGATATGCCATCCCCTGGCACTGGCCCCTCAAAATGCAATAGCATGATAGGATGAGAAGGGAAAGAGTCACGACTGTAGAGCTGTACTAATTGCGTGTTGGATGGGGCATAGAGAAGCAGCTTAGGACCTCTGTGCATAAACTTGAAATCCCTGGCTCTGTTCCTGCTTACCATTGCCAATATTACATCATTCCACTAGGACAGCCAGACCAGTTTTCAAACTGCCACTGAACTGGAGGACAACCGAGTTCATCTTTCCCACCAGTACGATTTATATCCAAGGTTTTCAGGAAAAAATATACTGCATACTACTCTGTTTCTGACCCAAACATACTCTTGCAAAGCAGCTTATAATCACGTACAGCTCAGACATACAGTGGGACGTAGGAAGGAAAAGATTCTTACGTGAGCTGCAGCATCACTTACACTGTAATCGCAATTGAATTTGCCCTACAAGCCAGTGATAGGGAGTTCAGAATTATCAAAAGTGAATTCAGCCATCCAAGGAATGCACCTGGGCAGATGATTTCTGTGATTACCCATTCTGCTCCCCGATGCCTTTCTTACGTGGGAAGATGCTCTGGCTGTTTAAGTTTGTCTAACTGGAATGTGTTTTGAAAATGTTTTAATAAGTTATGACCCTACTTGTCTATGTAATGCAGTTCCTCAAATACTTCAGCTGTGCTCCTCTCAGCTGTTTAAGCTGCAAATTCCATAATGCCTGGGATGTTTAGGAAAAAGGGAAGTTTATACCTTGCTAAACAGGGCTGTTGCTATCCCAGTGACAAATTCTCTGGCTAGATTAATATCTGAGAGGACTTTTCTTTTTATTTTTTTTTTTCAAAGCACATTTATTATCTTTCATGACTCCTGGAAACCACTCAGACTGTGCTGGATGTTTTCCACCTCCCACAGCACAAGTGTCGCAGGAGATGTAACCTGCTTGCAGATCTCTCCACATCTGGCAGCTGCAGCAGCTGAAGAGATGCTCACAGAGAAAGAGTACATACAGTACCTTCCACTTAACTGCTCGTTCCCAACACTGTGTCCTGCCTAGGCACAGCTCCTAAGGTGTGGGAAGCCTTGCCGTTCATCGGCTATCAAGGGGCCTTTGCCTCCAGTAGCAGCTGTCAGAGAGGGACATCTTTTGTGTTTGAATGAACCTTGATATTATGGTACCACCTAAATGCTTAGGTAATCATTTTATTTAACAAATCCAGATCAAAGAAAGATCAAAAGGATAAAGTGGTTTCAAATCATGCTGGGGAAAAAAACAAACAAACAATAAAGCCAACATATAATGCCCATCCCATTTCAAGAAGTCAGTCTGAAAAGACTGTTAAACACTGTTTTGAGGGAGTCTGGAAAAAGGAAATCAAATCACTTTCTGGTTTACTAAGCCAACAGCAACAAATGCCTTTGAAGATGTATTAAAACCGTTATATCTACACAAATGCTAAAAGCATAATTTAAGTGATACTTACCGCTAACTGTTGCTACCTTGATTTCTTTGATTCCTCTTGTGTTTCCCCCTCTTGCTAAAGCCTTGAGAGGCTGCATGAACTGCTTTTAGTATGATTTACAACATCATATTGTCCTGTCTTCTGAGCAACTCAGAACCTCATTCTTTCAAAGCAGCCTGACCTCTGCAGCTTTCAGCCAGTCCACCCAGTTAGTGGGTCATGCTCATTACAGCGCTTCGCTGCAAATGAGATGTCAGCATGGGACCTGAAAGTGAAATTTGTCCGTAGGACTAAGGTTCTCAAAATTATTTTGCTGCAAGCCAAGCACTTGGCAACCTAAAAAATGCCAAGGACAGCCAGTGACATCGGTATAAGATAAAATAAATTCACAGAAGCCAACTCAGGTAGTGGAGGTCCACATGCATTCAGAAGGAATAGCAGAGGAAAAGCAGGAGGAGTCTTAGGGAACTGGGTTTTCTTTAGGCAACACCCCAGCTACCCCACTAGGCAAACCTGAGACCTCTCCCAGTGATTCACATCAACCAACTATTCCAAATTTCTGTGGAAGTTAGGATAGTCAAAACAAACAATGGCTCACAAAACAACTCTGAAAGTGCTACCCTCCTCCTGTATAGAGGTTTAAATCACAGGCCTTGGTAACAGGAGACCTGCAGTTGGCTCATTCTGGTGCCTGAGGACACCTGAACGATGTTTTTTATAGACTACTTACTTGCTGAAAATAACCTAGCATTCCTCTGAGATGAAAGGCCATCACATACCAGCAGCTGACAGCACATCAAATACCTCCAGGAGACCTTGATCACGAACAAGCCTGAAGATAAATCAAATGGTTGACCAATTTTGGCTGGGAGGAGAAGGGACACACAAAACCCCCACAACTTAATATAAAAATGCAGCCCCAAAGTCTTGTTTATAACAGTTAAGCCATTAAACTCCAAAATAAAAGGGAAAAGCAAAATTCCTGTCCCTGCTTGAGGAGATCCGATTCCACCTCTTCCACCATCTAACCGTTTTGCTATCACATATAACAGGACTTGGGGGGAATTGTCTCCTGGGAGGCTTGTCAATTACCTTCATGTCTCTCTGTGCACTGACACCCATAGCCACTTTTTTTACCGGTATTTAACTTGCTCAACACACTGCTTTTGGTTACTGCTTTTGAATGTAATAGAGACTAATTTTAAAAACATTCATAATATTTCTAAATTAATACTTCAGTATGACATCTACACATCCAACACAATGAAAGCACCTTCAGCCATTTTCTGCCCTGCAAACAGAGCTCTCAGCCAATGTAAACCTGCCCTAAAGATAATTTCATATCCACCCCAGGATGACAGTCCGCTTTAGGATTTCTAGGCAGAGCTGAAGACTGGACAAACACCACTTAGCATGTGCACAGATACACACAACGGATGCAGGAACTGGATGCCATGCTCCCTCCCAAGAGATGCAGAGCCTTTGCCCTTGGAGGTGTATCTGGTTAGAGTGGTCAGTCTGCCTGGTAGATTTTTGTGAAGGTGCCGTAGTCCCCCTCCACCACAGGCAGGAAAAAAACCACCAACAACCACCACCAAAAAAATCTCGTAAAGACTTCTAGAGATCAATCTATGCAAGTCATTCAAAAAGAAGAGGAAGACACAAGTACTTTCAGGAGGGGAAGATGCTTTCGTGCTTGCCGCAGCCCAGCAGGCACATGGTCATTCCAGCATTTTTGCATGCAACATACCCCCTGGGCCCTGCCTAACATGCCCTGGGCCAGAGACCAGAAAAACAACACCACGGGCTGGAAAGTAAGCCACATGCATTAGATTCAGAAGTCGGGCCCATTTTTTTGTTATTATTTTTGAAAGTAAGATGAATCACTATACAAATAGCTAGGAATTGGTGGGAGTCATGACACCAAGACCAAGTGTCCTTCTGGAAGACAGGCTTGTGTTATTTTTACTTAGGCAGGTTGTGTTCAATTGAGTCCTAATGGAGAAAAATATAATGGGCTATAGAGTG
>Ga0181612_103675_pt1 | contig 11199 bp, 9 predicted proteins | sample HoacroProtozoa21_FD_119630 | JGI IMG/M metagenome (GOLD analysis project Ga0181612, IMG submission 119630) | Hoatzin crop microbial communities from Cojedes, Venezuel. Combined Assembly of Gp0051906, Gp0051904, Gp0051908 | reverse complement strand
TAGGCAGCGAGAGCGTAGTTGTTTTCGCCAGATAATTTTTTGACCGCTTGTATTTAAGTGACTGCCGTCGGCGCACTACATGCTTACGCACCATCCCTCCCGCTGTCAAATCCAGTCATCCCCAGTTTTTCTAAATTACGAATGTTAAATGTTGAATGACGAATTAGTCGCGAAGCCGACAAACTCGTCATTTGTAATTCGTAACTCGTAATTCACAAATCCCTTTTTTGACTGAACAGCCGTCGCTACGGCGTTGCTCGGTGAGTTTTGGGAGTGCAAAGTTACGATATTTCCGGTTAAGAGTGATGGTTTTTGAGGGAAATGTTGGTTCTTTTAATTTTTTTTAAGGGTGAAAAGACTTAAAAACTGTAAATCATAAAAAACATATCAACTTAATTGCTTACCTTTGCAATAATTTTGCGTTTTTGCAGTTATTAAGATATATGTAGAGTCTCCGTGCTCTTGTGGCTTTGCGCTTGCCCGCGGGCTGTGGCCTATGGGTCGGTTCATTGGCCGGTGAGTGGTGGAGAACGTTTTCGGTAAGCTACGAGCTGGTATGTATAAATGTTTGAAGCGACTGGTCGATGTGGTGTGCTCGCTGGTGGGGCTTGTTGTGCTCTCTCCGGTGTTTCTTGTCATCGCATTGCTGATTAAGACGCAACACAATGGCCCTGTGCTGTTTCGCCAAGAGCGCATCGGACTGGGCGGTCGGCCGTTCACGATATATAAGTTTCGCACTATGAGCAGTGTGGTCGAGGATGAGGGTCCTCAGCTGATTGCCCATCCCGACGAGGTGAACTCCACCCGTTTGGAGCGTTTTCTGCGCAACCATCATCTGGATGAGTTGCCGCAGCTGTGGAATGTGCTGAAGGGCGACATGTCGCTGGTGGGTCCTCGCCCGGAGCGGAAGTACTTCATCGACAAGATTATGGAGCACACTGACCGCTACGAGCTGATTTACCAGATGCGTCCTGGCCTGACTTCTGAGGCCACGCTCTACAACGGCTACACCGACACGATGGAGAAGATGCTCCGGCGGCTGGAGATGGACATCAGCTACATGGAGCGTCGCTCTCTGTGGCTCGATGCCAAGATTATCGCGAAGACGGTGCTTTTTACTTTCAAGTTGTAAAGAATAAAAAATTATAAAGTATAAAGATGAAGAGATTTTTGCTTGGGCTGCTGCTGGCCTTTATTATCCCGATGAGCGTTGTCGCACAGTCGTCGATGACCGACGAGCAGGTGATGAAATTTGTGCTCAAGGAGCAGCAGGAGGGCACGTCGCAACAGCAGATTGTGACGAAGCTGATGCAGCGTGGTGTTGACATCACGCAGTTGCGACGGGTGAAGCGCAAGGCCGAGCGTCTGCAGAAGGAGCAAGGGCTTGGCACCACCGATAAGAGCATCGACGACAACGATACTCAGGACCGCACCCGCAAGGGCAAGAGCTCAGCATCGACGGGCCGCGACGGCAAGAAGAAGCGTACTACGACCAGCGACGAGAAGTACAAGAAGTATTCGAGCAAGCGCATGAAGGACGGCACGAAGACGAAGCATACTTACGACGAGGACGACGAGGAGTGGATGCTGATGCAGGACGAGCTGGGCGACTTCATGCCCGACTCGCTGCAAATGCTTCGCGATGAGATACGCCAGGAGATAGAGGAGCAGATGAAGAAGAAAATCTTCGGCCACGACATATTCAACAACGAGGCTCTTTCGTTTGAGCCGAACATGAACATAGCCACTCCGCAGAACTACCGTCTCGGCCCTGGCGATGCCGTTTATATCGACATTTATGGAGCTTCGCAGAAGTCGGTGCAGAGCACTGTGTCGCCTGACGGCTATCTGAACATCGAGGACTTCGGCCCCGTGCAGGTGAGCGGTCTGACCGTCTCTGAGGCCAACGCCCGTCTGCGGCAGACGCTCGGAGCGCGCTATCAGAGTTCGCGCATCCGCCTCTCTGTGGGCGAGACGCGCTCGATAGTGGTCAATGTGATGGGCGAGGTGGAGATGCCCGGCACCTATACGCTGTCGGCCTTCGCCAGCGTGTTCCATGCTCTCTACATGGCTGGCGGCGTGAACGACATCGGCACGATGAGAAACGTGAAAGTGTTCCGCAACAACCGTCTGGTGACCACTGTCGATATCTACGACTATATTTTGAACGGAAAGTTGACGGGCAACGTGATGCTCCACGACAACGACGTGATTGTCGTTGGGCCTTACGACTGTCTGGTTGACATTCGCGGAAAGGTGAAGCGCCCGATGTTCTACGAGATGAAAAAAGAGGAGAGCGTGCAGACGCTGTTGCGCTATGCCGGCGGCTTCACCGGCGATGCCTACCGCAAGTCGGTGCGCGTGCTGCGCCGCACAGGCCGCGAATACTCTGTATATAATGTGAGCGAGTTCGACATGAGTTCGTTCCATGTTGCCGATGGTGACTCAGTGAGCGTTGACTCCATCATGGACCGCTATGAGAACACTGTTGAGCTGAAGGGCGCCGTCTTCCGTCCGGGCAAGTATCAGCTTGGCGGCGACATCACCACCGTGCGCTCACTGCTTGAGAGTGCTGAGGGAGTGAAGGAGGAAGCCTTCACCGACCATGCCGTGATGCACCGCATGAAGGAAGACCGCACGCTCGAAGTGGTCTCAGTGGATGTAGATGGCATCTTGAGCGGCGAGGTGGCCGACATTCCTCTGAAGGAGAACGACGTGCTCTTTATCCCCACCAAGCAGAACATGATGGAAGACCAGACGCTCACCATCCACGGCGAAGTGCAATATCCGGGCATCTACAAGTATGCGTCGAACGAGACAATAGAAGACTTCATCCTGCAGGCCGGCGGTCTGAAGGAGAGCGCTTCGGTGATGAAGGTTGACGTCTCGCGGCGCATCATCAATCCGAAGGCCACGGTTCCCGACAGCGTGATTGCCAAGACCTATACATTCACTCTGAAGGAGGGATTCATAATCGACAACGACACCGCCGTGTTCCATCTGATGCCTTTCGACGAGGTCTATGTGCGCAAGAGTCCTGGCTACACAAAGCAGCAGAACGTAACCGTAGAGGGCGAAGTGCTCTTTGCCGGCACCTACGCTCTGTCGAAGCAGGAGTCGCGCCTGAGCGACATCATCAAGGCTGCCGGTGGCCCAAGCGAGCGTGCCTACGTGAAGGGCGCCCGTCTGGAGCGCCGCATCAACGAGCAAGAGCGTCTGCGCATGGAGGAGGTTCAGAAGATTTCGCAGGAGCAGTTGGAAGACGCACGCGCCGAGGAGCTGGCCCGCTTGGGCAATGCCGCCTCTACGGTGATGGCTCAGTCGGGACTGGCCAACAACTCGCAGCGACAGAAGAAATATCAGGTGAGCACCACCACATGGGTGGGCATCGAGCTCGACAAAGCCCTTGCCAATCCAGGCGGACAGGAAGACATCGTGCTCCGCGAGGGCGACCGCATCATTGTGCCCACGTACAACGCTACGGTGAAGATCAACGGTGAGGTGATGTCGCCCAACACTGTAGGCTACATAGAGGGCAAGAACGCCAGCTACTACATCGACCAGGCCGGCGGCTACAGTTCGAAGGCAAAGAAGCGCCAGACCTATATAGTATATATGAACGGAACGAAGGCTAAGGTGCGTCGCGGAGTGAAGCCCGCCCCTGGCTGCGAGATTGTTGTTCCAGCCAAGCCAACGGCCAAGACCTCCATCTCGGAGCAACTGGCCATCGGAACGTCTATCGCCTCCATCGCCACCATCATCGCCACGCTTGCCAACATCTTGAAGTAACGCAGAAAGAAAAAATCAATGGAAGAGACTAAAAAAAGCAGAGAGATAGATGTCCTTAAACTGCTGAAAGACATACTGTCTGAAAAGAAACTTTTATGTAAGTTCGTCTTTGTGTCTGCAATCATAGGAGTGATAGTGGCTCTAAGCCTACAGAAGGAGTACACTTCCCAAGTAGTGCTTGCGCCTGAATTGACGTCTGGTGGTTTAGGTATGTCGGGAACATTGAGCGATATGGCATCTTCTTTTGGTATCGACCTTGGGGCGATGAAAGGTGGAGTTGATGCCATTTATCCAGAGATTTATCCCGACGTGCTTGCATCTTCCGACTTTATCATCACTCTTTTCGATGTTCCTGTGAAGTTGAAGAAAGGTAAGGAGACTACCTATTACAAGCACATACGCGAGGATAGCAGGCCTGCATTCTGGGAGTATCCGAAGATATGGATTATGGAGGCCATCAAGAAAAAAGAGAAGCCCAAGAAGCCAGGAGAGGGCGTAAACAGATTTCAGCTTACAAAGGATGAGGATGGCGTTTACGGATTGGTTCGCAAGTCGATTCACTGTTTGGTTGACAAGAAAACGAGCGTCATCACAGTCAGCCTTACTGACCACGACCCGTTGGTGGCAGCGATAATGGTTGACACTATACAGAATCGTCTGCAACGATACATTATTGACTACAGAACCAAAAAGGCCCGCAACGACTTTGAATACTACAAACGGCTGTACGACGAGAGTCGTGAGCAATACAAGAAAGCGCAACGACTGTATGCCTCGTTCTCTGATGCCAACCAAGACGTGATAATGGCCTCATACAAGGCAAAGCTAGAAGACTTGGAGAACGATATGCAACTGAAGTATAACATCTATACCCAGATGTCGGCTCAGATGCAGTCGGCTAAGGCAAAGATTCAGGAGCGCACGCCTGCTTTCACGGCGATACAAGGAGCGTCGGTTCCCCTTCGTGCATCGAGCACACCGCGAGCCCTGATTGTGTTGTTGTTTATGTTCTTAGGTTGCGTAGCCGACGGATTATGGATATTATACGGCAGAGATTGGTTTGCAAATAGGAAGAAAGGCAAGGAGACTAAGGAGACCAAAGAGAGCGACCAATGATTTACTCCATTCCATACGTTATCTTAATAGCGTTCTTCGAGTTTCTGGGATATATTTATTACCAGCAGGAAGACGAAGCTATAAAGAGACGTGTGGTATTGTTCGCAGTGTTGGTCTATTTCGTCTTTATCGGTTTTCGAGGGTTCATCTTTAGCGACTGGATAAACTATCTGCCTTATTTCGAGAGTTGCACTACTGACAAACTGTTCTATTATGATATTACGGACACTGGCATGTATGAGCCAGGGTTCACCACGCTTGTGCTGCTCTGCAAGGGGTTGTTCGACAACTATCATTTTTTTGTCTTCGTAACTTCGGCCATAAATCTGGCATTGCTCTTGAACTTCTTCAGAGGCAGGGTGGGCAACATACCGTTGGCGCTTGCTCTTTACTTGGTGTTCGACGGGTTTACGATAAGCATAAACTTGATGAGAAACTCGATTTCCATCCTAATCTTTCTCAACGCACTGCGCTTCTTGGAAGAGCGACGTGCCATTCCTTACTTCTTGCTCTGTTTGCTGGCGCTGACGTTTCATGCCACGGCACTAATCTATTTTCCCCTCTATTTCTTCTTCCATCGGGGCTACAACCGATGGGTCTATTTGGGTATTTTTGCGGCGGGAAACATTATCTTCCTTTTAAACATACATATATTTCTCTCTCTCATCTCACTATTGGGAATAGGAGGAGAGTTCGTGGAAAACAAGATTACGATGTACACGGAATACTACAGTTCGAGCGTGCACCTCTCCATTGGCTACCTTGAACGACTGATGACCGGAATGTTGGTATTCCTCTATTACGACAAGCTGAAGGAGATAAGAAAAGAGAACGTCGTCTTCATCAATGCGCTGCTTGCCTACTTCGTCTCCTATTTCTTCTTCAGCGAATTTAGCGAAATAAGCCGCCGCCTCAGCACCATCTTTGTCTTTTCCTATTGGATAATTTGGATAGACTTGGCCAAATGTTTTTCGATTGAGAACAACAGAAAGATATTCATGGCGTTCCTTTCAATCTATTGCCTTATTAAGGTCGTGGGAATAACCCGGTTCACCGACATGGACTACGACAACATTCTTTTCGGGAACATAAAGTCGTATGAGGAACGTCTTTACATACACAACAGAAACTATGTGGAGCCTGAATAGGGCGTGTTGTTGAATTTCAGACGAGCGAATTGTAAACGTCCAGATGCTCTCGTGCGCTTTTCTCCCAAGTGAAGTTTGCCACTCTGGCCGTTCCCTTGCTTACGAGTTGCTCTTTCAGTTGGCTGTCGGTGGTTATTCTTTCCATCTTTTCTGCCATGTCGTCCACTTCGTTTGGGTCGAAGAAGAGTCCTGCGTCGCCTGCTATCTCAGGGAAGCAACTTGCGTCTGACAATACCACCGGGCAACTGTTTATCCAGGCCTCCAATATCGGCATTCCGAAACCTTCGTAAAGGCTTGGATAGACGAAAAACTCGGCATCACGATAGAGCCGCACCATCTTTTCCTCGTTGGCGGGAATGTTAATCACGTCGTTGGCTATTCCTTGCTGCCTGAACAGTTCCGTTTCAGATGCGTTGAAGGGATAGGATGTGCAAACCAGTTTCACTTCAGGGAACTTCTTGTGATACAGCGCGTATGCTTTCACAAACCGTGTGAAATTCTTGTATTCGGCGCGAAAGCCTACATAGAGCACGTATGGGAAGCTGAAGATTCGTTCTGCCGACACCGTGGCTGCGGGCTTTTCTATCCCGTGATACACCACGTGTACTTTCTTTGCGTCTATGTCGAAGTATTTCAGCAGGTCGTTCTTGGTGTTGTTGCTTACTGCTATTATGGCATCGGCACGCATGAGCGACTCTCTCTGCAGCTTCACGATGCCGGGGTGGGGGTTGTATGTTGACATGTTTGCGTCGTGATAGGTCACCACGAGAGGCTTGGTGCCAAGACTGTTGCCGAAGTATAGTCCGAAGTTTGTTTGGTGAAACACGTCGAACTTCTGCTTTCTCAGCACATGTTTTGTGTATGGCCGGTTTAAGTGCTCAAGCAGCGAAGCCTGTCCGCGCACCCTTTTCCTTACGGTTCGGAACAGCCCTTTTGCCCTCACGTATTCGTTGCACGAAAACAGTGTGGTGGTCTCCCAGCAGTCTTTCGGCAGTGCGCTGATCATCATTGCGAAGTATTTCGACGCTCCTCCGTAAACGTCGTAAAACAGTTGGTGGTCGAACAGTATTTTCATGCAATCTTTGTTTTCGTTTTTCTCTTTTCGTTCCTCAATTCTGTGCAAATATAGCAATTCTTGTTTTAATCTCAAAAGGTAACGGAATTTTTCTGCGAAAAACACAATAAAAACAGATGTAGAGGCGTTTTCTAAACAAGAATGTTGATGCTCCGGCATCAAAGATTAAAGTAAAGGAAATGCCAAAGACTATACTTCACGTTGCCAAATACTACTATCCAGAAGAGGGCGGAATAGAGACCGTAACGAAATATCTCGTGGAAGGACTCACCGATTTCCGAAACATCGTCATCTGCTATTCCACCGACGGAAAGACGCGCACCGACGAGGTGAACGGAGTGGTGGTGAAGCGCGTGGCGCCAATGTTTCAGATAGCGCGCCAAGACGTGCCGCTCAGCTACCGCCGACATCTGAAAAAGCTTATCAAGACCTACCAGCCCGACATCATCAACGTTCACTGCCCAAACCCCTACGTCTATCCGATAGTGTGCCGGCTGAAGCCGAAAAACGCTAAGCTGGTGCTGCTCTGGCATTCCGACATACTCACAAAGGGAGTGCTCTACAAGGCCATAAAACCGGTGGAGAGCATCATCCTGAAAAAGGCCGACCTCATAGTGGCGACAAGCCCCAACTACGTGCATCCGTCGAGCCCTATATATAAATATGGTGACAAGGTGAAGATACTCCCCAACGGAGTGATCACCGAAAACCTCGACTTGCAGCAAGGAGAGGAAGAGGAGGTGAGAAAGATAAAGGAAGGCTACGACAACAAGCCGCTCATACTCTTCGTCGGGCGACACATACCCTACAAGGGCATCGACTTCCTGATAGAGGCCGAGAAGCACGTGAAGCACGACTGCTACTTCCTGATTGCCGGTCGCGGGCCAAAGACGGAAGAACTCAAGCGGAAGGCAAACCCGAAGCGGGTGAAATTTCTCGGCAAAGTGTCCGACACAGCATTGCGACGCTACTACCACGCGGCCGACATCTTCGGATTTTCCAGCATCACCAAGCAGGAAGCCTTCGGAGTGGCTCTGGCCGAGGCAATGTATTGCCGCTGCGCACCGGTTACATTCGAGATAGAAGGGTCGGGCGTCAACTGGCTGTCGCCGGCAGGAGAGACGGGCGAGGTGGTGCCGCTGAAGAATGTGGAGGCCTACGCCGCCGCCATCGACAAGATTCTTTCCGACAAAGAGCTGCTCCACAACTATGCCGAAGCATCCCACCAGAGAGTGGCCGACCATTTCACGTCGGAAATAGTGGCTGCCGAAGCCGACCGACTGCTCAACCAACTGCTCGAAAAGTGATGAAAAGCGTCAGCGTCTTGATGTCAACCTACAACGGTGAGCGGTACCTCCGGCAACAGATAGACTCCATATTGCGCCAGCGCGACGTGGAAGTGGAACTGGTTGTGAGAGACGACGGCTCGACTGACTCCACCACCACAATCCTCGACGACTACCAGAGCAAAGGCCAACTGAAATGGAGCCGCGGGGCTAAGAACCTCGGGCCGGCAAGGAGTTTCATGCAGTTGCTCGCCGACGCACCAAAAGCCGACTACTACGCATTTTCCGACCAAGACGACTATTGGCAGGCCGACAAGCTCGCCGCCGCCACAAGCCGATTGCAGCAGATGGGCGAGGCGGCTCTCCATGCCTCGGAGACACAGCCGGCCGACGAAAACCTCTCGCCCCTGCCCGCCGCCGCCGGCCGACGCTATCTGCTCACCTTTGGCGAGTCGCTCATCTTCCGCTTCGTCAGCGGTTGCACAATGGTCTTCACCGAGAAGCTCAGGCAGACCGTGCTTGCCCGTCAGCCCGAATATCTGCCGATGCACGACGTATGGATATACAACATCGCCCAAGCCACCGGCGCCGACTTCTACTACGACTACTCCCCAAAAATACTCTACCGGCAGCACCAGAACAACGTGGTCGGGCAGACATCGAGAGCCGAAGAGTGGCGGAACAGATGGCAACGCTTCCGCAAGGGCAGCGCCATACGCTCAACGATAGCACGCCAGCTGCTCGACCTCTATTCGCAGCAGATGACCGCCGAAAACAGGGCGGCGCTGCAACTCTTCGTCGGCGGCACAACGTCGATTGCCGACCGAATGAAAATCCTCACCGACCGACGGTTGCGGTGTGCCGACCGAACCACGCTCGCGCTCTTCCGCCTCTCCGTCATGTTGAACAAATACTAAAAAGCAAAGCATGATTTCCGTCTGCGTGGCAACATACAATGGCGAGGCATACATCGCCCAGCAGCTCAATTCGATACTTCCCCAGATAGGGGCGGACGACGAGATTGTGGTGTCCGACGACGGCTCCACCGACCGCACCATCGGCATAATAGAGGCAATGGGCGACCGGCGCATCCGCGTGGTGAGACACACCGACAAAGTGAATCCGCGCTTCGCCATCGACCGCGTTGCCCACAACTTCGAGAACGCGCTCAGGCAGGCAAAGGGCGACATCATCTTCCTGGCCGACCAAGACGACGCTTGGTGCGACGACAAAGTGGAGACCGTCATGCAGGCATTGTCCGACTGCGACCTCGTGATGACCGACTGCTACGTAGCCGACGGCCGACTGAACATCGTTAAACCTTCCTATCTCGCCGAGCGCCCCTTCAAGCCGTCTATCGTCGCCAACATATTCAAGTCGTCGTTTCTCGGCAGCTGCATGGCCATGCGCCGCAAGGTGGTCGAGGCATCGATGCCGTTCCCCCGTCATGGCGTTGGCCACGACCTCTGGCTCGGTCTTGTCGCCATCCGCAAGTTCAGGGTGAAGTGCGTCGAAAAGCCCACCATGTATTATCGCCGCCACGATGCCACCATGACGCTCAGCGGAATGAAAAACACCAATTCGCTTTGGTTCAAGATTTCCTATCGTTTCTACGTCTTGCTTGCGACGCTGCGATTGCTGTGCTCTTGAGCAACATTCTGTGAGACACGCCAAAGCGCCGTCCCTTAAACAGCCAGACGAACCACGAGAGGGGCTTCTTGCGCAGCTCTTCGGCCAATGCGTGGTTGGCGATAATCTCTATGCGCGGCAGTCCCGATTCTATGGCAAGCCGTCTGTAGGCTTTGTCTTCGTCGTCCGCCGGTTCTTCGGCAAGAAAATCCATATACCATCGTCTTACTTCTTTCAGGGCGTTGAGGCGTCCTTCAAGATTGGTGTTGTTTGAGATGGTTTGTCTGTTTTGTCTGTATTGAAATCCCGTCTTGCCCACGTTTATCACTCCTCCCTCTTTTGCGGCAAGATGGGCCGAGATGTTGTCGGCGAACAGTGCCCAAGGCGTGTCGTAGAATCCTCCCCGACGTCTCAATGTGTCGGTCTTGAACAGGAAGTCGCCTATGAACTGCAAGCGCAGATAGCGGTGTTCGTTGAATATCATTGCATAGACAGACTCATGCTCGGGGCGCGTCTCTTGAATGTCAACAATGTTCGATTGTTCGTCGATTATCTCTGTATGGCAGTGAAACAGGTTGATGCCGGGATGCCTGATTACGGCCTCGTTATAGTTTGCAAGGCAGTCGGCCGTCAGCTTGTCGTCGTCGCCCATGCAGACGATGTATTCTCCGGTCGCCAGCTCAAGGCATTTGTTCCAGTTGCCCACCACGTTTTTTGCCCCATAGCCACGCTCGTTCCTGTAGTATCTTATCCTGCTGTCGCTGAATCGGTCCACCACTCCCTTCACGTCGAAAGGCGATGCATCGTCAACAATCAGCACCTCGAAGTCGTCGAATGTCTGTCTGAGTATGCTCTCAATACATTCCGCCAAAAACTGCGTCTTGTAGGCGGGAACGGCTATGGTAAATCTCTTTTCTTTAGGCATATTTTTTTGCGGGAGTTATCGCTTCGCTATGGGAGTTATTGGGAGTTAATTGGAGTTAATTGGAGTTATCTGGAGTTATCTGTATCGGAACATTCCGTTATCTCCCGCTAACTTCCGCTAACTTCCGCTAACTCCCGTTATCTCCATATTAAAGAACTTACGAACTAAAGAACTTAAAAACTTAAGAACAAATTGTCTTTCGCTCTTGGTAAGGCCAATCACGAAGATGAT
>Ga0181612_180981_pt1 | contig 11201 bp, 7 predicted proteins | sample HoacroProtozoa21_FD_119630 | JGI IMG/M metagenome (GOLD analysis project Ga0181612, IMG submission 119630) | Hoatzin crop microbial communities from Cojedes, Venezuel. Combined Assembly of Gp0051906, Gp0051904, Gp0051908 | reverse complement strand
GATGCTTTGAATAAATATAAAAAAAATAACCTGGAAAGGAAAGGAGCTCTGTGAATCAGACTGTGCGGTGATGACTTTATTTATAGCCTAGTTCATTTACGATTGTAAGTAAACTTGACTTCCACACACAGCAAAGTGTGAAATATCCAAATTAATCACAGACATAAGTGCCTGCAGAAAATAGATTTTGAGAGGATCAAAGATATGAAATGAGAAACAGAAAAGAATGGGGAACATGCCATTTATGGATTAACAGGCTGAAAGGTCACTTAGCCTTCAGAAACAAGGCTCAAAGGCAGAGCTGCTATTGATTTTTTTCTTAACCGAAATCCCATTTATACTGAAAAGAATTAAAGCACAGACACAGTAAACAGATTAAAATCTTCTAGATCCCACTTGCATGTGGCCTCTGAATTTATCTGGCTAGTTATAAAAAGCTAGCGCTGTAGTCTTTCCGCCACGAAATGGAGGACAGCGTGATGTGCCCGTTTGTGGATCCTGACCCACTGTGTGGACCCCACAAGTTCAGCAGAGCTCCAGGCAGCAGATGTCAAACTCCAAGTAGGCCTGTGAAATACCCTTCAGTTCTTAGATGGGAGTGACCAATTGTCCACTCAGGATGAAAAAGCTGTAGGTTTTGGGCAGAGCGAACAGTGATACAGAGAGAAACCCTGATCATGGGCGTGCTTCCTGCAAAGCAGCTGAACCGTGAAGACCCTCTTTCTGGACCTGCCACAAACTCTGTTGCTCCGAGAGGAGCTGCAAAGAATGTGATATCTGACAGACATCATGGTGACTAGCATGTCCCAGAAAACCCTCATGACCACAGGATAATCAAAGGAATCTGTTCTATGCTAGTGGCAAAGGCCTCAGTAGTATATTGGGGCATATACTTCCTACTTTTGGACCTTAGCTTCTGTAATGTTATGGGAGAACAGCTAAGGAAAGAGTAGTTAGTGTCCATGACGTGGTGTCATCTACAGTGAAAGTCTGTACCTTCAGCAAACCACAACCACTGGCAGTGCCCTAGGGCACTGGAAGTCCCACTGTTCTCTTCCAGCAGGCACCTTGTAGCTGGAGACAGATGAAGCTGGACTTAGTGATATGCATTGCTCTACTGTGGATCTGAAAGGTTCTGGGATTTTCTGTCTGATTCAGTTTAGCAGAGAATGGTTATATTATTGGCTGTTGGAGACTTAATGGACTAGATAAGTGAACAGTGAAGTGGCCTAGAAGCTGCCTGAACTGCTAAGCTCAAAGGGTTGTTGTGATGATCAGTGGCACAAAGTCCAGCTAGAGGCCAGTAACCAGTGATGTGCCCCAGGGATTGATACTGTTCAACATCTTCATTAATGACCTGGATGATGGGACAGAGTATGCCTTTAGCAGGTTTACAGATGTTATAAAATGAGAGGAGTGGTTGGTACACCGGAGGGTTGGGTTGCCATTGGGATCTTGACAGGCTGGAGAATTGGACTGATAGGAACCTCATGAAGTTCAACTAAGGGAAATGTGAAGTCCTATAATGACCTGGATTTGACTGTGTTTTGCTGGATGACTTTGGGTTAACAGGTAGGTGAGTGTTTTCTGTTCATGTCATAGATGCTCTGTTGTGACCAGTATACCATACCCCTCTTGAGCTCGGATTTCATTCTCAAGCATGCCAAACTCATAGCTGTGCCCTACAGCTTACCTGGTTTCCATCTTTCCCAGTGCAAGAGCTTTATACAAAGCCAATCAATATTTTCACCACAAAGAGCTGAGAAAAAAAAGCTTGTTTCTGTCAGCATTCCTAACCACTTCAAGCGATTAAATCTTCAAGCTTTTGACCTCAAGTGAGGTATGTCTTCTCTGCTGGCCCCCTGTGACTTGAATTGGTGCCTCCCTCTCTCTGTCTCTCTCCCTCCTTATTTTAAAAGCTGTACTCAAATCCTGTATGGAGTACAGATGCTGAACAGCATTCTGTGCCTCCATGAAGCAGGCTGAGAAGTTTTCCTAGCCATTCCTGTTAAGATTTACATTGCTGTGCAATAGGAAGGAATGATAAGCTATTGTTCAATGCCAGAGCTTTCATGGCTTGCTTCAGGGAGGAGGAGATTTTTGGAACTAAAAAGTCTTTGTATTTTGGAGTCTGTTCTGGATAGGATGAGAAAATCTTGTCAATAGTTGTAATTCTGGAGATAGATGACAAAAGTGAACGAACTCTGAAAGAGAAGTGCTTCTGCACGCAACATTTATTTGAGCTATAGATTTTTTTTCCCTTGGGGGATAATGAGTGGATGCTGTAAGTTCTTAGATGTTCAAAAAGTCATTGAATGAATTAATGAAAGAAAAATCCACTGAAGTCAAAAGTTGCCCGCTCTGGATGAGAAAGTACATGAATCAAAAGTTGTTGCATGCTAGGAGTGTATCCATGCTTGCACTTAACCTTCTCTGTGGCCTCCTGGTACTGAGCTCTGTGGACCCTCTGATCTGACCCATACCTCTCTCCTCATGCTGGTCTGTGAACTGGTCCCATTCAAAACCCGAGTCCTGGCTACTGCTTGCAAAGGGACGATGTGGCGGAAGATGCTGCTACTTGGTCTTGAGCATTTGATGCAAGACCCCAGACCTCAGGTTCTGGGGGAGAAGTTGTGAACACACGAGAGTTTTCTCCGTGTGGGTGCTGGGCAATGTCTGGGATTCAGGTGCGGTGTAAGTGGACTGTATCAACTGTGCCATGTGTCAGCATCTGGTCTTACTAGGTCAATAAGGTGCAAGTTTTTCAGATCATGATCAATTTATTGAAAATAGGATGGTTCCAAATGTCTTTTAAAATGTGTCTGCTTTTATGGAGGCCATAAGCTTAAATCTGGAAGCATAATTTCAGACAGCACCACTGAAAACAATGACTGCTATAACTTCAGTTTTTCAAAGAACAAACAGAAGAAAAACTGCAAGCAGATAACATGTTTTACATAAATACCAAAACATCTCAGCAGACCCAGCACAGCACAGGTAAAAATAACTTTCTGGTATCCTTCCAGATTTGTATTTGCATTTTGAATCAATCTGTACACATTAGAAACAAAGTAAAATTAGACGATTAAAAGTGTAAAGCGGGCTTTGAGGGGTTTAGTTCCGATAACAATGTGTAGATACAATTCTTGCAAAGTGCAGTCAACTTCTGTTACACTGTCAACGTGGTATTTGACTATACACAAACACAGACTGCTGCAATGACAATTTTATACCCTATTGTACAACTCCAGTCAGCCCTGGTGTTTCAAAACAAGACAATTTGTCTTGCTGTAAATACAAAAAGAATTATACAAATGCATCTTTCTGCTTTATTATCCTGGAAACCTCATAGATCATATGAAATGTTTGGTGTGTGGCAGTCCAAGGAGGAAAATGGAAAAAGAGATGGCACTTAATTTGGCTTCTTGCTATGTTTACCTCTATCTGATGTGGTATTAAGTTGTCATTTACACAGCTTTAACAACATTTTTATTTCTTTTGAATTTGTGAAATGCAGGTCAGATGAATTGCGCTGTGTTTCCTGAGTTTTCTCAGTGTTCGAAGTCATTAAAAGAAGTGCAGTAACTGCTTGGGAGAGGAAATGCAGGAAAAATAATATACATCTCAGGAAACTAAAACTCCCCTTGCTGAATGTAATATAGAGAAGATCACAAATAGCTGTTTAAAATTGATGCTGACTTCTGAATGCTTATGGTCTTTTTTTTTTCTGTTGGCAATCCAAGAAGTTTGGTCAAGAGGATAAAGTACAGAGAGATATGCCGGTGAGTATCAGCGGCTTAGATGCAGCTCACAGAGCAAGTGCCAGTTCACAGTGAAGATGCTTTAGCAGCAAGCTTCAGGGAGGCTGAAGGTTAAGATGGGAGTATCATTGCAGAAGTGTTCCGGGTCAGGTAGTTCGTTACCAATCAGGGAAGAAATGGCTTGAATGAGGACTAAAGGACGGACTAAGAAATGGTCAATACAAACAGCTGAAGCTGTCTTTATCTCTGATTGTTGCTTTGCTTAGGTTTAGTGTTTCCTCAGTTTTGTTTGACATTATGGTATATTGCATCTTTTGATTGCAGCCTTGTCTTCTAATTTCACTTTGGCCCAGCATAGACTATACCTGTGTCACCAGCTGCTCGATGCTTGAGAGGCACACGGCAGTTGGCCTCCAAGGAGCTAAGAGAGGGAGTTTCTCATTCCCTGTTGGTGCACAGCGCAGAGTGGACGAGAACATTGAGCACAGAGCAGTGGCTCCTTGAGGACATGTGTCTGTTGGCCACAGAAACAGAAAGCCCATCCCAAAGTAAAGCCAGGTGATCAGTAGTCACAGTGGAATAGATCTGTGTTTTCTCAGCTGAAACATTCATCTCTGAAAAGCGTGGCTCAAACCTGCACAGGGCACCTGTATAAAAGACCTGTTGGTTGTTGGCTTTTCCTTACACCAAGAAGAGTTTGTTTACACACTACAGCTAATTTTAACAAGTCTGTTATTCTGCAAAATTCCTACTTGCACTCTCCTATTATTTGCAATGTGCACATAATTCAGTAGCATTAGTAATGTGTGTATAACTGTAATTATTTTTACTGCTATAGAATTTCCATATCATAAATACTCATTTTGCTATCAGGCTTCAGAAGATGTGTCCATAGGATTAGCAATCTTTATACATATCATCAACAGCAAACCAGAGAGATTCTTGTTTGCCCTGATAGCTTTTTATATCAGTCCTGCCTGACTTGGGCTATGGATACTTCTTTGTTGACAGGTTGAACAAGTAACTAGATGGTAATTTTATTCAACTTCCGTGGTTCAGAAAGTGTGTTTCATCCTGGTTTTGAAACATTCTTACACAAAAACAGAAGGATGGACAACTTAAAAATAGATAACCTTACATCCTATAAGCAATGCAGGGTTCTCTCGCATTGTGGGAAGGATGTGTTAAAACTCTATTCCCTTGACTGTGGCTGGCTGTCATCTGCATATGAACTGCATTACTAGGATCCAGGTGAACTTCTAGCTGTATTTTATGTTGCATGTATAAATGAAGAACTGGAAAGCATTATTTGGTGTTGGTTTATAGAGCTGTGAAAAATTGCTGTGACTGGTTGCCTTAATCACGTGCAGTAATCAGAAGACAAAGCTGTGCAACATTAAGACACTGATTTCAGTCAACAACAGTTAAAGAAAAGAAAAAAAATCCTCAAATTAAATCTCTGGAAATGAGCCCTGGCCCTCCATGCACGTATGTATATATAACCTAGTAGCTATATAATTAAATATGGTGATGCATAGTCTAAGTAGTGAAAAGTTGTGTGCTCCATTCATATCTTCGTGCTTCTTCAACGTTAACATAATTACTTTATTTTGGGGGAAAAATCCTTTTACTGTAGGATTGTTTATAAGCAGAACTGTAAAATAGCTTAGGAGATCTTAAAAGACTTCAGGTGACAGTGGTGCCTTTGCTTAGTCTTTTGCCTGTCATCCAAGAAGGCGGTTTCTGATTTTTGACTGATGGATGGGAATAACTAAATAACCTCTTACAAATGGAAAGAATTGCTCTTAAAACCTTGCCTTTGAAAACTTGGAAAGGTTTACAGTTGCCAGATATCAAAATAAGTAGGGCATTCTTGTAATATTTTTCCTAGAGCTGGAGGAATTTGTGAAAAACACTTTGACTGTAGGCTTGCCTTATTTTTCTCATGCTGTCAGGTCCGTCAAGTGTGTGAGCTACTACAAAAGGAGGAAACTAAAACAGAGTCAGGAAAAGAGAGGAAACTAAATGTGCAGAAGTGTTCTGAGCCCTACAAATTAGCAATAAAGTAGATGTAATTGTATCTGTGCTGTATGGTCCTTTTGTAAATCTGCTAATGTTTTTCTATTACTCTTCTTTTATTTGTTACATGGCATTTCTAATATAAGGAAATCTTATAATTTGGGGGGGTCTTACAGAAGCATTTGCGTATGCTAGGTCTAATTTTTCTTGTGCTTAATGCCCAAGCAAAATTGCATAGCTGTAAGCAAAAACACAAAGTAATTGTGTTTGTGTGTGTGTGTGTTATTTATTTATATTTATAATACCTTAAAGACATAGTCATGATACAATACCCCACTGCAAGAAGAGCTGGATAAATGCAGAACTTCAGCCAGCTACCTCTGATGGAGTGAGTTGTTGAGATTCCTGTTATAGATGATGCAGAGAGGCAGACACTTCAGGGGCACAACTCATCTGTCCTCTTTTAAAAGCCGACTTGGGGGGGGAAGTGAATTGTGCCCTAAAAGGATGTATTTCTCTGTTGATGAAAAGGGAAAAAATGACCAGCTGAGTCTAACTGGCTGCATTGTAGACATCTACGGTGCGATGTGTCTAGCATGAGGTGAGATGAATCCCGGCTGATGACACAGATGGGAAGCACAGGTTTTGTAGGAGAAAGATGGGGATCGTGGCAGAGACAGATTGACTCATCTCTCTCCATGGAAAGCAGGACTGAAAGGAAGAGAAAGGCCAGTATAATTTTTTCATTTGGCATTTTTTAAATAAGTTGGCAAGGTTCTGTGTGAAGAGAGAAGTAGAGACAGGAGCTCCTTTGGGATTTTGAGGAACAAATCCTGGACATCAGTAAGGTCTCTGCAACTGTCAGTGTGGGATTGCTTGAGGTTAAAATGAAGCCATTAAAAAGATCTAGAGGATGACTGAGCTAAAGGAGGAGTGGGTGAAACAGTGATGGTGAACATCAATAGGGATACTTTGCAGTATATACTAAAAGTGCATTGTAGAGTAAAAGTAGGCACAGGGGAAGCAAATATTGGAATGATCCAGGCAGAGGGACTGGCAGCATGGGCTACAAAAAGGGTACAAGAGAGAGACAGTTGAAAGATGAACAGTTTCAGCAGCTTTGTTACTGCAGAGGCATGAAGAAGACTTGAATTCTGCTAAAAAGTCACCAGACCTAGTGCACCATAAATCACGTACAAGTTGGATGCAAGGATGTAAGTAGGGAAGGGTGAGGAGGACCACTGGTGGTCCCTGGAAGGGGAGAGTGTAGCTACGGAGGCTTCCAAGAGATAAGCAGTGTATGGGGTGAAGATGAAGGGACTTCTGTGAATAGAGGAGACCGATAAACCACGGCTGCAGGTCAAATGAAGATCTCATGGTGATCAGAACAAGGAACTAAAACAGGTTGGGCAGGTACAGGTTGAAGTCATTAGGAAGAGTGTGGGGCAGCTCATTAATGCTTCAGGCAGATAAACTGTCTCGTTGCTGCATTTTTACTGTGATTTCTGCTCCATAGTCATTAGTGAGCACAGTCTGGATTGCAACAAGTTTCCAAGATTTATGTAACTAATAATAACTCTTACACAGCTTTTTTTGGTTTGGAAGAACTTTAGGAACAACACAGATGAACCTCATTTTCTTTCTATGTCAAGATGAAATTAAAAATACATTTTTCTGTAACTTGGTTTATTTTTGGTTGCAATAACTGAAGCCAGTCAGGAATGCTTACTTGTTCTGTTTCTCTCAGCTTTAATAAGTGTTCCTTGACTGAGGTATTCTGCAGATAGGTATATAAAATGAGAGAAAATGATACCTACCAAATTTATAATTTTTTTTCAACATGTCAGGTTCTCCTTAGTTTTCCTTACAATTTTACTATATGTTTTTCTAGATATTGTTGTTCTGTTGTTGGTAGTAGGTCCTTTCCTGTGCAGAAGCGATCCACCAACTTCTGAATTCAAGCCTTGAATTTTTAGTGACAGAGGCCCGGAAGGGAGATTACATCCAGAATGAAAGCAAGGAAGATTGTCAAGTACTTGTTTCATAATTAAAGTGAAGTATTTAATAATATAGCATTAACTACTGGGATTAAAGCTGTATCTTTTTAAGTATGCTAGGCAAACTTGTCTGCTAACAAAAAGGCTTAAAGTTGGGCAGGGAGGTTTTCCTTCTGGAAGCCTTCAGGGACACCTGCCTCTCGCTCATTGCTTTGAGAAATGCTTTTCTAGGTACCTCAAATGAAGGTGCAAGTTTGGCAGCATGGATCCTGAGAGATTTTTTGGCTTCTCAGCTAGTTGAAGCTGAGAGTAATTTTCATTAAAACAAATTGTTGTCTCTATTGTATGAACCACTATTACAGCTGGCTGCAAATTTTTCGTTTTCTGTAGGTGATATTAATCACAGGGTGCCTGTAATCTGATGCTGCTTATCCTGAACAAATACAATTAAACTATATTAAAATTCAATAAGGAATTCTTTAAATACATTTATTCCTATGTGAATATTAATCTTTTTTTTCCACTTAGGAGCAGATGTTCGCTCTTCCTCTTTGAATTCCTTTTTCTAGCACGTGCTGTGTGACATTGAGGTACAATCACATAACGTAGCACATGCGTTCGGCATGGGTTGGAGCTATTTAGTGAGTTATCACTCACGCCCCTCAGGCTTTGCTTAATTCCTTGTCGTGTGGGACTAAGGTTATATAGGTTCACAGAGTCATATATTGCTAGTTACTGTGTCACTACCACCAACACTTTTGTGTTGGGAAGACTCATCATGTGGCTTTGCTGAGCATCAAAGGTAACTTTTTAGAATGGTGCATCTCGTAAGGCTTGAACTGGAAGCAGATAGCACAGCTTGCGCTTTGTTAAGCCAGCATTTTCCCGTCAGGAAAAGGCCACTCAAGGCCTGAAGGATATTGAGGCAGCTCTTTAGAGAAGCTCAGTTGCACCCTTATCCAAGATGACACACAAAGATTTAAAACTTCAGGCTGCTGCTTAAGGAACCTTATGTCTCTTACCACAAACATGGGTTTATCATAATGTCTCCTACAGTGGAAAAGAAGAGATTTGGTCGTTTCAGTGTGCATGGAACAATTGCATAACCTCACAGTTATGGGGGTGAGTTTCTTTTCCATTGTTCTAACAGAGGATGGCTGTAAAGCTCCTTGAAAAATCAAGTACAGCTATAAAGATTTTGCTAGTATTGTGAAAAAAATTTTTGTCATGTCATCAGACTGATGGGCAGATGGCATTATTTGAATTTTTAAAAACTACAGCCAAAGAATATTTCCCGGGGTGTAAAAAAACCACAAAGCCCTTTAAAAGAACATGTAAAGCCAAAAGAGAAGTTCACAGACTATGGGTTAGTGAAAATGTGACCATTCAGGCTCTTCTTTCTTTTAAATGTTCTTTTGTAATCGGAAACACCAGGCAAAACATAGCTGGCACATACAAGAAACATATAAGATGATTGGCTTTAACTATTAAGAGAAAATAGAGAATTCCTTGCACAACATAATCCATTTAGCAGTTTAAACTGATAGCTTCATAACAATGGTTTCCTCATGTGAAGCTATGAGGAAGGTGGAGAGAAGCTAACTCCGTCAAAATCTATCTGTTCCCAGTGTTCTTAAGGAAAGTACATGGAAATGGCTTTGACAACATATTTTATAGCCACAGAAAAAGGGACAGAAAAACTGGCAGTTCTTGAATGGTTGGCTTCAGTCCCCTGCAATATGTTGATGGTTTGCATTCAGGAGGGGCGATAATGAAGTCCCAGTCTGATGAGCAGCCGCACTGCTTTCCCCAGACCTTTTCTTAGGGTTAAATCTGGCTTCATTCCGCTCCTTCTCAATGAGCATCGAATATGAAGATGATGTGGATGGTACCGTTGTCACCTGGATATTGCATTGCTCCTGGAACAGCAGCCTGGGAGAAACTGCTGACTCAGACGTGAGCCTGATAGAAGGAGATAATGGATGCATGAAGAAGAAATATTTTTGAGAATTAACTAATACGCTGTTCTCACCCTTTGTTGCCAATTAGTGCTCAACATATGCCATATATAAGGAAGGCTGAATAATAACTCGGTGTTATTTTTGCAAATGTGAAGATGAGAAGGGGGACAAGTGAGTGAGAACTCCAAGTGAGAACAGTGGTAGCAACATATGGAGCTTATAAGCGTGTGTTATGAAAAGTACGCTGTAATTCTCCATATTTATGTGATGTAAATGGTATTACACTGAAGTGGCTGCTGCTGCTCTGCAACTCTGCCGTGCCGTGCGGGAAGCACAGAGCTTTCCCAGCTGGCAGCACCAGCAGATAGTGTCCATCAGAAGAAGCCAAAGTGAAGGGGAACGGCGGGGATGAAGGCCGTGACTGGCAGCTGAACACTTTTTCTGAAAGTTGTATCCTGATTCAACTAATTATAACTTTCCTTTCCCTCTCTGTTCACCTTCAGGCAATAATCATTAGGGCTATATGAGTGTGTTTATATTTACTGAGAAACAGCAAATTTGCTGAACAGTGTGATTTGAAGTCTCAGAAGCATTTGAATGCATCAAATAATTGTGGCTGGAAAAAATCCAAGGCTTAATTGGAAGTGTTCTCTTTGTTAATCCCATAACTGATTTGGTGATTAGGGCATTCACCCTTGATGTGGGAGAACTTTATTCTGCTCCTCTCTGTACCTCAGGGGCACAAACCCAAAGTTCCCACACCTGAAATACACCTAAGCACCAGATCTCTTCCACCTCTCCTACTGACATGCTTTCACTTTGGATAAGAGAACAGTCACTGGGATGAGGACTAGGACCCAGATGCCTGCAATCTAACACCTAAATTAGAGAATATTTTTATTCCTGCTGTCTGTTTCATGTGCTGGTAAAAAGGGAACAGCTCCAATAAAGTATCAAGGACACTATTTTAGGCTCTCATATAATATCCTGCTCCAGGAGAGTTACTAAGAAGGGAGAATTTGGCAGAAATTCTTGCTCTGAACTAGTTGGAGAAGGAATTTCAGTCCAATTCTTTTGCCTTTAAACAAATTCACGAGGTTGACAATATTTTGACGTGGCTAATGTTCAGAGACATCTTCAGCTACTTTCTAGAAGAGTGTAAGGGCAGTTCAGGGGCTGTCCTGACTCAAATACCTCTGACTCACCTCCGTCCTGGGAAAGGTGATGGAGCAGCTTATCCTGGAGGTCATCAACAAGCAAGTGGAGGAAAAGAACGTTATCAGGAGTAGTCAGCATGGATTCACCAAGGGGAAATCATGCCTGACCAATCTGATAGCTTTCTACGATGACATGACTGGCTGGGTAGACGAAGGAAGAGCCGTGGATGTTGTCTACCTCGACTTCAGCAAGGCTTTCGACACAGTCTCCCATGGTATCCTCCTAGGGAAGCTCAGGAACTGTGG
>Ga0181612_177943_pt1 | contig 11201 bp, 8 predicted proteins | sample HoacroProtozoa21_FD_119630 | JGI IMG/M metagenome (GOLD analysis project Ga0181612, IMG submission 119630) | Hoatzin crop microbial communities from Cojedes, Venezuel. Combined Assembly of Gp0051906, Gp0051904, Gp0051908 | reverse complement strand
CAGTTTCTGTGGGGGTTTGCTGAGTTGCTTTAGTTTGTTTGTTCTCTGTCAGTTTCTAATAATGCTATTATTTATTTCCACTATACAGAAAAAATGAGTTTGGTGACCTCTGTTGCTTGGTGTCTGCTAGGAACACTGTCTCACACTTGTATCACTACAAACATTTGTATGTTCCTGCCTGTACTGTGGGCAGAAACTTTGGGGAGAAATAAACAGTTAGCTTAAATCAAGATTGTTTACATATATTGTATTTTCGTTTGACAAAGTCGTTGCATGGTTCTGCCTGATGTGATCTTCTGTGAGCTGCAAGGAGCAGATCACGTCGTTGTTATCAAACTGACTAGTTCAGTCGATGTGGTACGTACCACAGAACTTTGAATGGGACCCTCGACTGTTTCCCTGCCTAGTACGTGTTTTGTGGCCCCAGAAAATCTCCACTGATGAGACAGTTTCTAAATAGCCATTTTGGTTATACCCACCACATGGTTTTGTCCCAGTGTATCCTGCATGTCCCTGCATAGCTGTATCACCAGGACAGTATATTTGGGGCTCCTGTAGCATAATGAATATTACAGCATGCCAGCCAGGCTTGCACAGAATGGCACAGCCCATCAGCCCCCCTGTTTAGCTTCTACTGACAGTTCAACACCGGCATTGGCAGCTTCTTGTCCTTCTCGGCCCTTTCCTGACCTGATTCCTAAATGCTGTGCACAAAGAAGCCCTGCACAGCACTGCCTGTTAACAAACTGCCTTGCTAAGTATGTTACAGGTGCCTGCTGCTAAAAGGGAGAGATCATGCATTTTTTTTTTTTTTTAGATAGTCCTTCTCTACCTCCTCATGTTTTCTTGATTTCCTCAAGTCATCCTGTTTTGCGTGCTGTTGACAACTAAATCGCTGAGAGATGCAAAAAGCGGAAGAGCTGAGGAAATGCCCAGTGCATACTGAGAAGCAAATATGTCAGTCTTTCAAGAATGGAAAAAAGGAGCGCCAGAAAGCAATGGATATCTATGGTGATGAATTTTAACATGTACATTGTAATATTTATTACTGTCTCCCCCATGTTTGGGTCACTTGCTGCTGAGGATAGGGTGAGGCATAGAGACGCCGATTTTTGGTACCGCTGAAACAGAGATAGCAAGATAAAATCAGAGAATCATGTAGGTTTGAGGGGGCATCCAGAGGTCACCTCGTCCATCCTGCAGCCCAAATTGGGTCCAACTGGATCAGGTTGCTCAGGTCCATGTGCAGGACAATCTTGAGCATCTCCAGGGATGGAGGTACATCAGACCCCCTGGGCTCCTGTTCCAGTGTTTCACCTCCCTGACAATGAGACTTGTGGGTTTTTTCCCGTGTTATAGAGCCAGATTTTCCCATGTTGCAGCTCTGGCTGATGCCTCCCCCGCCCCCCTCTGTGTGTCTTAGAGGACAGCCTGGGTCCCCTGCTGTCAGGCAGTTGCAGACAGTGGGTGGGTACCCCTGTGCCCCTCGCTTGTTGGGGCTGAGCAAATGCAGTGCTCTCGCCCTCTCTTCTTATGCTCCAGCCCTGCAGCTCGCTGTCACGGGTCGATACGGTTCTGGCACTGGGCAGCCAGTGCTGCTCCAGGCCCCGTGTCTATGGGACAAGCTCTCTTTTTCCTGTGCTGCATCCCAGATGTACTCCAGAGACTGGTTCCTTTTTTCATATCAACTGGTCTTAAGCTCTGCCTTTTTTCTACCTTTTTGTGCAACATCTCCAAAAAAGTAACATTTTCAGATAGTTGCATGTGGTATGATGTCACACCAAATTATATGTATGGGAATACAAAAGCAAAAAGCAATCGTTATTTCTTAGCTCAGTTATTTTTATCTTTAGGAATGTCCATTCTTACAACTAACCCCATCCAGCAAGTCCTGATCCTGACTTTTTTTCTTGAAGAGCTTAAAACTTGTTGTCTAGTATAAATTCAAATATTCTGCAGTCAAATGTAAACATCCAATCCAGAAAGGTGGATGCTACTACAGATCCAGGATCTGGCTGTAAATCATATTCTGTTAATGACTGAAGTAGAAGAATGGTGCTTAACCAGTGTCTTCTGCTGCTTCTGTATTTTATTTTTTTTTTAGATTTGATTGCCCCTGGTATTTCAAGAGCCTTTATACAGATACTGTATACTCCTGCAGCAAATCCAAACACAGTTTAACAGGGCAAAGCACAGTTGGAGACTGGCTCGGTGCCCAGAGTCTGCTTTTAACCTCTGCAAAGGCCCTTCTCTTTCTCAGCAATGCTGAGCATAGTGTAGATCCAACATTTTTTAACTGAGGGAGAAAAAAAATAAAATTTTGAGATAGAATTTCTAAATCTTAGTGAGCCACGTGTTATGGTACCGGCCTGAAAGAAGGTATCAGTTTGTAAAGATTCTGAAATAGGACCATACATATTGTAAACATCCAGATTAATGACCTGTGAGCTAAGGCACCTTATGAATTCTAACGTAATTTTTGAAGATAGCCATTATCTTTCAGGTGAAAATTCACACGCAGTTATTTTTTGTATGTATTCTAAAAGCGTTGTGGTTTCAGAATATGTAATATGAAGCAGGGGTTTCAACTTTTTTTTATGTGCAGACATCATTAAATGTTGTCTAATGTATGTATGAATTCTGTAGGACAAGTTTAGACTTTGGATAATACGTTTTCATCTTACAGGTATTTTTGAGAATTCCTCTGGAATAATCCACGGGCTCATCAAGGAGCTATTGACTATAGATTAATACAAATAGTATGTCGAGAGATTGATAGCTTGATGTTGTTATTTCTCACTGACTAGAAATTGAGTCTGTTTCTCCCTAAAATAGAATAATATCAACACAATATTGATCTGTTCTTGAAGAACTGTTGCTCATAGCATGATGCTCCTTTTGGAACTTGACATAATGTGCACCCCTTTACAAGGTTCATGAATAAACAATTAGAAAGGTAGAGTTTCTGACCTACTTAGGAGTTATGTCCATGATCTCTTTTCCTTGGTTGAACTGAGGAAACAACTAAAGTAGAGCAGAGGGTATCTTTACAAACAACAAAATTTTGGTTTAGTTTCTTTTAGTGAAAGGGGCATTTATGAATGTGTGTGCTCTTTTGATTTTGGACTAAACATAAAGCACCTAGACATCAGAAAACTTAATATGCACAGTGAAATTTGATTAGATAATTGCATAAAAATCAAAGGGTTTTTTTTGTAGAGAGGAAGCAAGAATCCCCTTTTGGTACTAGAACACATATGTAGCTGAGGTCTATTTTCATCTCCTCCTCTTCACCAAGAGGTGTTAGTAACAGATGTGTGTGATCTGCTGCCAAGGGTGAGGGACCAGGGATATTAGGAGGAATGGACTGTATTCCTTGCATCTCGCCATGGTACCTTCTTCTTGTAGCAGAGGTGTGTGAGGTTCAACTTTTCAAAAGGTAGCCTTTAACTTTGTGCGCTCCAGTTTGAATTGCTATGCTTGGTTTTCAGAGACCCTAAGCACCTACTTCTTCATGATCACAGGTTGACTTATGGATGCAAAGTACCTCTCGGAAGTATGTACAAAGCCTCTGAATTTAGGCTTAGTTAACCATTCCATGAAAATACGGACCTAACCTTTCCAGTAACTGAATTCACGTTTTTGTGAAAACTATGCAGAAATGTATCTGTTTATAAAAGCGTTTCTGTATCATATACAGTAACTGCTGGGAAAGGCAATATACTGCAAATGTGCTCCACTTACACGGCTCCAACTACAGCTGCTCATTTCAAAAACTGATTTTCTTTTGTGGTAGATTAGGCAAAACTGAGTACAACTAGACGTGCTAAAACATCTGTTCAACATTAACTCTCAGAATGATAGGCTACCTGCAATTTTCTGTTAATTGTAATTATTGCAAGACTTTTAAAAAACAACAACCGAAAAAAACCCCAAAAATACAAAACCAAGAAAAAACAGAACAACAACAACCAAAAAAACCCAAGCCAAAACCAACACAGCTATGCAAGTGGAGAAATGGAGGATTCTGTCGTGGAAAACACCAGGTTCACTTTTTGAGTGAGGTAAGGAAGTGGCACATCCAGATGTATTTCACATAAGCCATCAAACCTTTTAAGTCATCTTTTGTTGTCAGTACCAAAGCCAGCAAAGTTTCCCAGTGATTCATGAAGGCAAAGGTCAGCGATGACTTGAATTTAATTCTCTTTTAAAAATCTCCATTTAGCTTTTGTGGCTCCGGATCTGTCCTGTGGGTTTGTGGGTTTTCTTTGTTTCCCCCTATTCTAATACTTTTTTCTAAAACAAGCGGTGAGATTGGTATTTTTACAAAGAAAGATGGTTGGAAGGTGTGTAACGCAATTTCCATCTTTTGTTTTCAGTCATGGGAAGTGTGTTGTAAGCGAGCTGTGATGTTGTGCAACTTGTGCAAGGCACTCTGACCACCGTCCATATCGCATGCGCCGTGTGCTTCTCGGCGGGGCAGGGGCTGCAGCCCTGAGCCGCCTCCCCATGCGTTTACAGGTCGGCCAGCGCAGGCACACGGCGTTCCTCTCTGCGTGTCTGCGTGCGTTAGTGTGTGGGATCCTGATTAAGATTTGTTGTCATCCAGGTTGTTCATATAAAGTTGCGTGTGTGGTTTTTGCTTTTCCTGTTGTGGTATTTCTATGGTTTTAATGTTCGGGGTCAAGACTTCACTGAACCTGGATGAAGGCAAAAAGCAGGACAGCTGTAGAAAGCGTATCTAGGTATAAATATTTTAGCTTTTCATAAGATGACAGACTGTAAACTCTAAGATGCTTTTAGTTGGCATGGTGTTGCCTAAGAGAATACCTGAAAGTAGTCTTGTAAGAATTTCGTTCCATTTGTGTTTTGCTTCAGTTCTAATCAGCAAGGGGAAAAAGTCCTTTTATTTGTTTTAATTATTCTTTAAGATTCAGATCTCTGGAGTCTAAACTGAGATAAGTTTTGGCAGTTCTCAAGTTGTGGATATCTCAGGAAAAGCCACGTTCTGGCTCAAGCAACAAACTCCCTGGTTTCTAGCAAGTAAAAAATGGGAAGAATCAGGTACACTCCCTGAATCCTCACCATGGTGTCTTGTGTGCTTACCCCAGACACGGGGCTCAGTGTGCTCTTCAGCTGAGAGCTATTGAAGGACAGACATCCTTGCCAAGGCCTTGGAGAATTGGTTATGAGCCATGTCCCTCTGCAGATAGCATCCAGGGCCAGATGTCTCTTTCATTCTTCAGATATATCTCAAATTTAAGTAATCCAGATGTTAGACTGGCCTCTTTCTCCCTTTTAAAACCCTCACTGGGATCTTGTTTGCATGGCAGATGTCTTGGATGTTCCTTCGTGTAAGATTTTGGAATTTCAAATATGCAATATCAGTCACAATATTCAGTGATCTGGGCCCCACAGTGTTTTTACTCACAGTGTTTTTATTGTAAGGATGCAGAACTGACAAGAAGCCAACTAAAGGGACCACTGGTGGGACAAAGGGGAGTTTTATGGTTCCGCTGATTGGAAGTGTACATGACTTCAGAAGGACCAGGTAGCTTTAGAGATAAGGCTGACCCACAGAAAGGAGCAGGCATGCTAGCCAGAAGGAGAAGAAAATCTTCATTTACATGTTACATGTCAATGACTTCTAGTCCTAAAGGTCTCAACTCCATTACAAAGATATATATTATTTAATGAGTCTTCTAAATGTGGCGTGTTATTAGAACATCCTAGCGCTGCAGATGGAGGGCGGGCTTTGGTCTTGCCAGCACCCAGCCTAGGTGTGGATGTCCTCAAGTTAGTCAGTCTTGGTAAGGAGCATCACTCCTTCCTGGACTCTTTGCATATCCTTTTGCTTGCCAAATGGTCAAAATAATACATATCTGAGAATGGTGGAAATGTTTAGAATTTATGTAGCTACAGATTTAATTTTAAGATCCGTGGATCTCCTTATAGTGATTGTTAATGTTCTTCACTTGACCTTGGTTTCACCAGCAGATGAGAGAGACTGTTGAAATTAGGAAAACGAGCAATTGTGGTATGCCAGCTGCCTTACCATTGTGGAGTCTTTTTTTTTCTAGGCATTTCAGAAGAATTTTTTGGAGAGAAATTTGAATGAGGCTGTGGAATTTTATAGAGAAAAAAGCTATAGAGAAACGTCTGTTCAGAGGAGAATGTGATACTTGACACCCATAAATACTGAATAAATTAATATTTCTGACAGTCCAACTCTAGTCTATAGTTTCTTGTATTGGTTTGGGTGCTTGCTGTTTAGGTGTTAGGCATTTTCTGCCCTTACAAAGGAGAATAAATCCGCCATTTGAAACTCAGGAGCTAAACCACCTTGTAAGTTTGGCTCTGTTTCATGGATTTTTGTGATTTTGAAAAGTCTGACCTCAGCTTTCATTGTGCTGTTTTAGATATGAGATGTTTTAAAGTCTTTATTTCTGTTTCTTTTCTCTCTTTCTCTTTTTTTTTTTTTTTGGGGGGGGCGGCTGGGGAGGATAAGGACAGTTGCTTTAAGGATTCACCTTGAGGCCAGAGTTCAGCTACATCCCATGCACCTGTCTAGTCAGAGCCAGTGACCAATGAATTCTTTGCACAGATCTCAGCTACTGTATCTTCAGCACTGTATCAGCATATCTGTTACTGGTTTTTGAGAGAAGTACTGTGGGACCACTTTTTGTTCCTAAATCAAAGATTGTGGAGACCAGTCTTTCCTGTTGAGGTGATAATGAACCTGCTAGCACTGGCCTTGTTAAGTTACTTAAAGGGGGGAAAAAAAAGCTAAGAAAGAGCGGCAATGAAAAATAGATGGAGCTGTAGGTGTGCACAGTTGACAGTGCATGCTATGGCAGCCATGCCAATGAAGGTGCCCCACTGTACCCTGCCTGCAGGGAGCAGCTCTGTGCATCACCAGAAAGAAGCACTGAGCTCTCCATAGTTGCACATGCTAGGAAACATTTTTAAAGTCTACTGTGTGTCCAATGTAAACCTGTATGGCAACATGCCTAGCTGTATTTTCATCTGAATCGTACATGTGCAGGAGAAATGAAATGCTGGACCTGCAGGTACAGGAAGAAATCCAAGAAAGAATTAAAAAGCACCAAAGAATCAACTGATGTTCTGTTGCCTTGTTGCAGGCTAGGCGTTTGGGTAGTGGTTTAGTCACAAGTACGTGAGGTCTTCCCAGTCAAGGCTGGCCACGTATTGTACTACAGATTCCCCAGAAGGTGCGGGACAGGCACAGCTCTTCCTTTGTCACCTTCCTTCTGCCTTGTGGAGAAGACAAGCGCACGTTGTTTGGTGGTGGCCTTGCTGGGTTGCTCTGCACTGGGGCCAAGCTGGACAGGCAGATAGGTGGGTGAACCAAAAGTTTGTGACAGAGATCTGGTGTAGTACATGCAGAAGGGATGAGGTTTTCTAAAGACATTGAAATTATACCTGTGTGAGCAATTAGAAGTTGAGAAATATTCATATGACACCTCTAATACTAAAACAGTATAATTAATTGGGAAAGGATCGACTGAGATTTACGCTAAATTTTACATTTTCTCTACTTTTTCTTGTAGTTGCGTGTTTATGTTTAAAAGTATTCACTGTAGTGTACCTGGTGTCTCCCAGCTATGTTTAAGGGTGTTGTGTTGATTAAGAAGCTTGTCTGAAACATGTCACTGAAGGGCGCTATGTTGGACTGTAAAGTGCTAGTGGAGATCTGTTACCAGAACAGTTCATCCATTTAAACCAGGGCAATGAATGTCTGGTTCTGCCTTGGGCTGTTCATCCTGCATGTACAAAATCCACTGCTGTCTGCCTGAGGATTTGAGGCACTCAAGACCTCACAGATGGCTGTCTGTGGTGGTGTTTCATAGCTGGTCCCATCTAGGTATGGGATGCGTAGACTGGAGAATATTGTTCTGTCATGTTGAAGAACTTATATAGCACTTGGTCTGACTCCATATTACTTAATCAGCCTTATCCATTAACGTTTTTTTCACTTCATACTCCTTTTGCAGATGCTAAATGGACTTTTTGGTGTTTTGCTTCATATCATGAACATTGAAACCAGTCATGCGCTTGAAAGCTCTGCAGAACGTTAATCTGCTTGGGTTTTGTTTGTGTATCTCCTTTGATCATTGCTGTCCTGGGTCCAGATCCAAGCTCCGTGAAGCTCGCGTGGTGTGTCCCTTCCTAGTGATTCCCCAGTTTAATGCATACCCTTTTGAGAAGCCCTCGAGACCTGGAGCAGTATGTTTATTGTGGAACCAGAAGATTATGGCAACTCAGTGTACGAGAGCTACTCCAGTATTAATACTCGCACTTCTTGTTACCATGACCTCTTTCTAGCACTTAGAAGATGCAATAGGCTACACAGTTTTTAAATAGCATACGCTGCTGTTCACTAGACAAGAATATATTCCACTATATAGTTCACACTGACAGTCACATCATAAACGTGTTGATCCCTGTTGCTGTTTGAATAACGATCTAAAATAAGCATTATATATTTTGAGGAAATGATAGAAACTTTTCTAGTCTTGCCACAATTTTGTAGATATTTATTTTTCTTATAAGTACTACCTCCTGAATAGTTTTAAAGTCCATGTGAATTACTAGTATTGGAGTAAACCATATATATGTGAGTTTTTATGTCTATATACTTGTATCAATAAAAAAAGAAAGCATTTACATGTTGGTATGGGAAGAAGGACAATTTTTGTTGCATGCCCTTGCATGGTGTCTGTGTTTTGGAGATCTCTTAAAACATTGTGCTGGAGAGTATTCCTCAGCTTGGCATTTCTACCCTTCAGCTGGGTGTCGCCAGCCTCATCGTGGTGTTAGGAAAACTGCTTCTGCTCTTACTGCATCAGTGCCCTCCTGCACATAAAGGTGTGCAGAGGAAGGCTTCATCATACAGCAGAGCCATTTTCCTCCAAAATGAATACACTGATTTATTTTTGTCTTACCTGTTGTGCATATGAATATCTAATTACAGGAATATAATCTCAAAATTTTTAAATTATGTGCTATTTTGCCATCTTACTGTATTATAAAGATATTTACAAATGTGTTTAGTAGGTGACGCAAACTACAAAAGTTTGGATGTTTTCTGCATGGATTTTAATAACTGATTTAAATCCGAAAAAAAGTACCTAATAATTTTGGAGACAAAAAGGAGGAGATATTGCATGTGGAATGAAACATGTATGGATCGGCTAGACAGGAGTAGTGTTTTGTAAATACAAGGGGAGGAGGCTAATAAAAAAAATAGCAAAATTCATACTTTTTTAAGAAATTTTATGCCACCAGTTGGATGTTACAGTTCTTCCATGAATCATCACTTCAAATAGATGTTGAAAAGTAAATGACTAATTCCTAATAGACATATAAAAATCTAGTGGTAGTTCTTTGTTGCGGTTGTTGTTGTTGTTATTTTGGAAAATAATCCTGTCATCTCTCTCTAGTTCCCAGCAGCAGGGTGTGGGGTTTTTAAGCACACAAACGTTTTGCTCTTTGACCTTAGCTCTGAATATGGGAGATCACTTAAAAACAGATCATCATTGTAGATTCCATATTTTCCTGTCAAAATCAGCTAGCAGCTGCCCTGAAGTAACGCTAACGTTTACATGTGGATATTTTTCCCCAGTTATATGCAAAGTAGCTGACACTGATTCCATGCTCTGTAAAGATGTATCATGGAAATAGGACAAAAGGGATTGTTTAGCTATAACAAGAAATTAAAATCCACAGTTTTGTGTTGTTCTTCATCAGTGAATTAAAAATTTCGTTTTGAAATTTGACCTTGTTTGCATTTATGCGTTGATCCACAGCATGGCTGCATCTTATCTCGCACCTCAGATACTGTGGCATATGTGAGCTTGTGTTCTGAGGCTTCCCAAATGACTTTTTAATTAGTTGTTGTTATTACACAGCTCGTAGCTTTTCCAGTGTGCAGCCATGTTGATTTCATCACTTACCTCGTCTTTCATGTGAATAGTCCTGGTTGCTCTTGTGCCTGCCTTGCGTTTCTTCCCCTCCCTGCTGGTGGCGTGGACCAGCCTTGGCATCCGTTTTCCACGACCTCCAACATCACAGCAGCACTGATGAGTGTACGCCTGCCATTCTACTACTCTCTTGTGGGTTTTTAAATGCCTTTTTCCATATTTTCTTCTTTTTTTCAGAATCCCCTGGAGCATTACATTCCCCCATTCAGACCGTGGACAAGAGTTTGGCGCTGTGCTTTTACAGGTACTTTTTTGAATTAAAGTGCACATTTTTTCCCTGGGATTTGATAAAAGGAGGGCAATTCCAGAAGGACTTTACCATGTCCTTTTCTGCTGTCCTGGGAGGTATGTTCTGGTAATGACCTTCTCTTCCTTGACCTTTGCTAATTGTTTGGGTTGGCAGATTTGTTGGTTGCAAATATATACTTCAGTACCATTGAAGAAAGATTGAGACTTGCTTTTGCTGGCCTCAATCGTGCAACGATGCATGTGTCAACATGGCAGAATCTGTTTTGGAAATAGTCCAGTAGTTCCAGGCTTTTTCCCATCCTTTATTCCCAACCTGTGACTTTGGTTGTGGTCTTTCCATTCAGTAGATTGCATCAATTTTTCATAACGGAGACCTTCAGTGCACACGAGCGCTTCTAGCCTTAGTCCTCCAGAGCTTTCTGGTATTTATCTGGTTATTACTAATGCGCTCAAAAAGAGAAGAAAGCTTAAACATCTCTGAGTCTATCCACAACAGTCTGAGACTGATTCCAAAGTCTGAGCAGGAGATGAATATTAAAGTTTAAAATCTTCTATTCGTTGTTAAAGCTCCGAAACAAAATGGGAAAATCCAGTGTCAGGAATAATGGAAAGAATGTCACATGTCGAGTAGCTCCATCCTTGGTGAGTACAAGGAAGCCAGCTGAAACCCAAGAGGGCAGGAGGGGACAGGAGCTGTATGTGTGGCACTTTCTTGAAAGTCTAGGAGGAGACTTCTCGTATTTCACTGTAGAAAAATAAAAGAATCGGTGATCAGTGTCTGAGGATGCATGTAGCAAATCAGAAACACACTTCACGGATATTTAGTTTTAGTTCCGCTCAGTAGAAGGTGTTTCATGTTCATCTGTTTCCAATCACCATATTTGGCTCCAGAATGTAAATTTGCATTGTGTGAGGTCTTAAATTAACAGTTATTTCTCCTGTTTTATT
>Ga0181612_120374_pt1 | contig 11201 bp, 4 predicted proteins | sample HoacroProtozoa21_FD_119630 | JGI IMG/M metagenome (GOLD analysis project Ga0181612, IMG submission 119630) | Hoatzin crop microbial communities from Cojedes, Venezuel. Combined Assembly of Gp0051906, Gp0051904, Gp0051908 | reverse complement strand
CCTGGAAACATTCAAGGTCAGGTTGGACTGGACTCTGAGCAACCTGATCCAGCTGAAGACGTCCCTGCTAACTGCAAGGGGAATTGGACTAGATGACCTTTAACAGTCCCTTCCAACCCAAACTGTTCTATGATTCTATGATTCCTTCCTTGATTGCTCACTTTCCATAATGCATTAGAAAAAGAGAGACAGGACAAGTGCATTTGAAAACTGAATTGCCTAGAAATCAGCAAAAAGGGTTGCTATTTTAAGCAACACAGAAAAGTAACAATGTGAAATCTCAAGCTGCCAGCATATTCCATTTTCTTCGCAATTAAGGGATGGAAAGAAACCAACTCTTCATTGATTTTTATTTCACAATGCTTGTCAGGTTTCAACAACTGGTACCAAATATAGAGGAACCCACCCCATCTGGCTACATATTTCTCTATAGCCCCTTCTCTTCAAGCATCCTCATTTGCCTCATTATACTAATTTTGTATAATAAGGATACCAAGATAATGCACTTAGAGTTCCAGGCTCTGCTGGGGGAGGCTGATCTGTAAAAGAGCGTTATTGTGTGAGGTACTGCAAGAATGGCTTGCCTTTTCCCCACTCTATAAGTTGTGCCTCCTACCACACTACTATTGCTGGCAACAGCTAACATTTCCCTGAGCAAAGACTTGGGCACTCCCTTGCAGACCTTCTTGGGTAAAGGTCTGAGCTTAATCTGTTGCAACAGGCTGGAAATTCTATTGTAACTTTATTCAAATATATCTCCAGGTTTCATGGTTAGTGAGTCATTCTGACAGAAATATAACAGAAAATTCAGAAACAGTTGAAAGAGAAAGGTACGTCTTCCTAGCTTCCATATTTCAACTCCCTAGATGTTTCTCATTCTAATTAGAAGAGACATTTCTAATAATTTCTAATCCTGTACTAGCCCTTTACCACACCAGCTGGTCCATGGTTGTAGCAACTTAAGCTTAGCCCAGAAACATCCTCTTTATCTAAGAATCAGTGCAAATCCCCACGCTTTAGTGGTGCAAACCTCTAACACAAAGCCCAGCCTAGAAACCCACACAAGCTCCAGAAGCGACATGGTTACAATAAGCATCAATCCTGTAACTCCAGACATCAAAAATAAATTCAAAACACATCTGAACAGCATATTTTTCTTTCCTCACAAGTGCTGTTACAGCTTCCCATTTTGCCCTCAGTCTCATACTGAAGATAGGAAAGTTTGGAATGGGGGTTAATGTCAGGAAAAAGAAAAAACCCTGTTTCTTATTTCAATGACACCTCCAGAAGTGGAATCAGGAACAATAACTAAGAAATAGTTTAAATTCAAGTAAGGCAAGTATTGTTTTAAAAAAATCATGACTGTTCCAATTTTTTTTTAAAGTATAATGTGCTTTAAAATGCTGGATCTCAATATGAGAGATTGTCTAAAAAGGTAACTTCTTCAAATCCTAAAATACTCTGAAACAACAAACCACTGTCAGAAGCATTCTCCTTTTTGCTTAGATTTACTTGACATGGTGTGTCTTACTTTTAATGCCCACGTAATTGACACACACCGTTAAAGTGAACATCACCTAAAAGGTCATGTAAAATACACCTGAGAATCCTGAATAAAGAAGAATTGCCCAAGAGTAAAAATTACACTAGTGGCCCAAAAGACTAATTTACACTGTGAAGGAATGTTAATGTTGTTGTGATTAGTGACTAGCCAGAATCTGTCATTTCCCTCTTTCAATGGTGTTTATACAGGTCATGGAGCTTCCACAGAGACATTTATCCAACTCACAAGGTAACGTCAAACTTGCAGTTACAGAACTCCTCAAGAAAAATTAATGGACTAACATCAAGATCTCACATTAAAACATTATATTCAGATAATTTAAATGTTTGGGTTCTGTTCCATAAATCAGATGCACCAACCTTTTCAGTTACATTTCCCTTCTTTTTAGCATTAATTACTGAACATAATTACAGCAATTATGAAAATTAATAACTAACTCCTACTAGCATACTTTTGCTTTCCATAACATTACAGAAAGACATCCATTATTGCAATTTCCAAGGTTGTTTCTACAGGCTCTGGTACTAACTGTGCCTTTTTTGTACAATGGTAACTCACTGATTATGCTGTAACTTTAGGGTGGTATTTTAGATTCAAGGCTGAGTAGGTTTTAAAAGGCTGTATGTCAAACAGGTGTTGTGAGCTTCATGCAAATACGACTGCATTAAACAGTCTACAATCTGTATATGAGGACAACATTGACTTCTTATCCTAAGTATCTTGGACTCTGAAAAACAGAAAAGGTAAAGAAGTTGGACAATAAGATGTAATCACGCTGTATTAATGATCTACCCTCTTTTTACTTCTCTATCTTCACCACATTTCCTTTATGTAGAACACTGGCCCCACTGCAAAGATCACATCTAATTTCACATCTTCCCATCCAGGGAAGATAAAAATTCAATCATACACCAAAAAAACACAGATGCACAGAATAGCTGAGGTTGGAAGGGACCTCTGGAGATCGATTAGTCCAATCCTCCTGTAAAAGCAGCATCAACTAGAGTAGGTTGTCCAAGGCCTTCTCCAGTTGTGTTTTGACTGTCTCCAAGGATGCATACTGTACAGCTTTAAGATTTTAACTCAGCTAAACTGACCCCCACTTGCTATAAATGTTGCTGTAAGCTTCTTATAGTCAGCATTTTGCTCCAAAAATTTCGAAGTTATGACAACGGCAGAGCTTCACAACTGTAGTCTGAGGAGAAAGTACTGAACACAAAAAGGAACTTTCTATTACTATGGCTACTCCATCCTTCAGTTAAAGCAGGAATTACATGAGTTTACCGGTCCAGACGTCTCTGCTGTGAGGACTCATTCTGAGACAAGACCATTTGCACAGGTGATCATATAAAAGGTTAACATCTTCATGTTGCTTTGAGGTTATCAAGCAGTCAAGTGTTCTGGACAAACTCAAATGATTTAAGAAGAGTCATAAATAATTCTTTGTTATCTGGGTAGTGTGTGAGGAGTTGTTAGGTTTTTTTTGTTTTCTGCAAATGAAACATTACATATGGGATTAGGATCTGCTCATAGCAACAGTTCCCACAAAAACAGAAAGTAGTTGTGTCATTCCAAGTGTTCTGTCCCTACACATTGGGTGGAAAATTTGGAAAACAAATCTCTTGAACCTGAATAATCAGTGCATTGGGTGGAGAACTCACTTTGCAGCTCTGAATATTCACCTCTGGAACGAAGTTCAAACCCACGTCAAACTGATGTAACAGTAAATTCTCAAAACAGAGCATTAATAATGAAACTTCTAGTTAGAAATCAGCTTCAGAAGGACAATGCCTAGGGCAATCTTTCTTTCCTTTTTTTTTTTTTTGTTGGGTTTTTTTTTGTTTGTTTCTTTGGTTTTTAATTAGCTGTTGAACCCTCTATGGTCAGGGTATTCTAGAGCTGTACTCTGAAAGAGAAATCCTTAATAATTTTTTTTTTGTTTTTCAAGATTGTAACTACTACATTACGTCCTAAGTTGGTTGAAACTTTAGGTCTTTGTTCAGATCTCTGAAGGATTTATCAATTGCAAGTTCACCTTCACGGGGAAAAGAACCAAGGCAAGAGGACTAAAAAAAAAATATTCAAGCCAAATTCCTGTAAGACTAAGTTTTGGGGCACAGAAAAATACATCCCTATCTCATCCTTTCCTGCTCCTAATAATTTTCTCTACCTATAGAAACCAGTTCTGTCCGGGTAAGACAGAGGACTTGAAAAAAGTCAGAAAGGTGGGGAAGTGCCACTGAGCGCTACTTTATTGCACTTTTTCCACTTGCTGGATCCAAACTGTATCAGCAGTGCAATGTCTTGAGAAAGGTGTTCTTCAGTGTATGTTTGGTTTTGCCAGAAAAAAGAAATTCCAGAAATCCTGCTAAATTTCCAACCAGATCTACAGAACCACAGGTTCTCAATAGGTAGTTGCACTTTTGGATGTTAACCTGTAATTAAATACACCTTTGACGTTCATTCAACAACTCCATAGTTGTAAAATGTGTTTGTTTTACTTCTGCTTATAATAATAATGCAAGAGTCACATCATTTAAATGCTGCAGAGTACACTTGAATGCAGACATTGTACTGGCAACAACGGTGCAGCCACAAGTGACCCAGCTGACTACCAAGATATCTTGAAGCCTCCTGGCAACAGAACGATTTCTGTCACTGCAGAAACAGACATTAAGACAGATCACAGACAAATACACAGCATTTAGTCTCTCACTACATCCATGAATAAAGTTTTAGGTCAGCACATTGACAGCTATCAGACAATACAAAATGAGCCAGCGACTTCAGTGGAACAGGTATTACAGTATTTCCAAACCCACAGGCAGAATGGGTGTAAAACCAGATGTGTTACGAACCACAGTCAGTACATCATAGAGCAGTTTGATCAAACCTACACCATCCTCTCAGAGAAATTTGGTGCTTTTCGTCTCAAATTTAAAGCTAAAAAAAGCTCTGCTAAAAACCAGTAGTACTACCAAAAAGGACTCTTAGCATCACTGATGACGTTCAGCCTATAGGACAGATAAATTAAGTACTTCAGTAGTAACAACTTGCACATTAGGGGAATGCTCTAGGAAAAAGGCAGACAAAAAAAATGCAGTTTCCCCCTCCGGTCTGTTGTAAAGATTTCCATTAAAATAATTAATCAGAAACAGTTTAAGAAACATTGTGTCTTTCATCCATCCCATGAAGACTTCTGGTTTTATTTGATGCAGAAAAGAAAGGTGTAAGTGAGTATTTTTTGACAGAGCTTTCTGACAAAATGAAGCGTACGACAAAGTGGTGCTGCAGGTCTGGTGTGAAATGAGCAAATGCAAATCAGCTGAGTTTACAGAAGCACGTTTTCCCTTTGATTAATCTTAAGGCTGGCTGTAAGCAAAAGTGCTTACCTTGCTGATGGATTTTGTATGAGAGTGAAGAATACAAATTTGGGAAGAAAATGCTTCCAAATTCAGAAGTGTTCTGCAAATGTATGTATTTTCTGAAGAACAGAAAATTTCTGCCCTTTCTCATCCTGTAGTCAGTCTCACGGAGCCTGAATGAAAAGGCAGAGATTTCATCCATAAGCCTCAGGCTTATTCTGCCAGGAAAGCTCTACATTTGACATTCTATATTGTGACATTTTATTACTAGCGGTGCTCTGACAGAATAAAATGACATGGCAGAATGATGATTTCAATTCAGTGGAAGATTTGAATAAGATGCTTTTTCCTGGGTGCACCACTTCATATTTTTATTAGTGCGAGAGGCATTAGAGTTCACAGCAGTGACATGAAAAACGTTTTTAAGCTACCGATTTTTAAAGTAATGTGAAGCAGTGGTAATGAAGAAAATAATGAATTTTAAGGCTGATCTCAATTACCTCTCTTCTGGAAAAGTGTTCCATATTCTTTCATTACACTTTCCATTTCTGCCTAGGAGGACAATGAGGAATTAAAGGGATTTCTCAGAAGCTGCATAAGCAGGTAGGGTTTTAAAACATTTTTTAACTATGCACATTAGTTTTCCAGAATTGGTACTGATAAAATAAGTTACCTTGGAGGTCGAGTTATGCTGTTAATGTCAAAAATTTCATGCTCAAGGAAAGGAGGAAGGGAAGAAAAGTTTTCTTGTTATGTGTTTGTACAGTGCCTAACACAAAAGGGTTTGGGCCCATCATAACAGGCCTCTACCTCTTGTCTTCTGACTGTAAAAATATTGTACGTATATCAAGATATCATATACTTGAAGTGCCGTTTTGGTTTGATGAGTAATCTTCAAAAAGGATTGCAGACACTCTCGAGTCCACTGGATAGAATCACTCCACTCACTGTCGTGTTTTTCTACTACCCTCCCCAGTATCCGCTACTAACTAGAGCAAGGTACTGCACTAGGCAGACCATTGGTCTGACAGTTATAGCACTTTCTATATTTATACTGAGCATATCTTAAGCTCTGTATTAATTTGGATTAAACATTATCACATACAACATGTAAAATTTATACCCTGCATATTCAGGTTACAGGGTCCATAGGTTACCATTTTATCTTTCTTAGTTTTATTTGAAATACATATTTTTAAAATAGTGCCTGTCAGAACACTGTAAGATTTACAGTATTTTCAGAAAGTGATATTTTGCCCTTTGAAGAGGGCCTTCTTAATAAATGCAGTGTAATTATTTAAACTGCTTAGTACACGTAACCACGGAGAACAGTCAGTTTGACAGTTCCTGAAATTACCATCAGGAGCAGAGTTCAACTATTTGAAGCTCCGTGAATTATATTCTAATGGCCTGAATCTATTTGCTTCTTTTTGGTCAATTCTTACTGTCGATGAATCTACAAATACCTCATGAAATCGCTTCAATTTATGGAGTCACAGATTAAAACACAATCCTCTCTGCAGAAAACAACTTGTCTTGTTATGCTACAATAGTAACCCTGAATGCACTGTGGAAACAGCCTGGGAAAAGCTTGAGATCAATGGCAACTACTGTTATCTCAGTGAAAACAGGATAAAGCCCCGAGGAGAATTTGCTTGTACTGATCAGTATAAATCTAAAGAGTAATTATGACAAATCGAGTTATTATAAAGGGCTTTTTTTTTATGCCCATGAAATTTTACTCTGAACTAAGCATGTTCCAAGACCTTCCACTTTGCTGACTCAACCTTTCTTTATGTTCTTGCCTCCTCAGTCGCATTGGTTCAACAGTTTGTGCAGCTGCACCCTAACCTGAATAGGCAAATGGTCTGCTTTAAAAACCAAATAAAAAAAACACCCAAGCAAATGTTTTTCTGAAAGAGTGTTTAGAAATTTTTTAAGCTCATTTAAGGCTCACTTCACTGATGAGTTTCACAGCATTTTCATGCTAACACTCAAGTTTGCAGAACTGAGGGGACTATGACCTCCATCTCAGAAGAGGGGAATAAAATGATTAGTAACAAGTGCCAAGAATGTTATAAGGTTAAACTGAGTTTGCCTCAAAAACAATAGCAAGGTGAACCATAGCTAAACTCCATAACATCACATTTTTATGTTTTTTAAGGATGTGCTGGGAAATGCAAACGTTCAACGGAGAACAGAAATTGTCACATTTAAAAATGTACCAGTCAAGATTTGCAATGTCAACTACATCTACTAATAATTGACAAAATCTTACTTTAAAATAGTACTCTTACTTTCATATAAATCATTTAAATAATACTGTTGCTATTCATAATTCACTACAAGAGCAGTGAAGACTCCATATGCTTTAAGATTATTTCAAGAGAAATACAGCAAGACAAATAGCTGGACTTACAGAAAATTTGTCCAGAAAATATGATCAACTGTGATTACTTGTTTCTAATATATGCAATTTCTACTACCCCCTCCAAAAAAAGCTAAGGATTATATGAACAAATAACAAACTTGATTTATACAATGATAATCCCTGCCAAGAATGCTTACTACCTAGGATTTAGACACAGTGGGTGAATTAAAAAAGTCACCTAACAAAAAAATGGGAGTTATAAATTCAAAATATGACATCTGTATAACTTTGTAATTAAGAGCTATTTCACAGCAGAACAATTTGCATTTCAAAACAGAAGCAGTGGTATGAATTTAAAAAAAATAATTTTGTCTTTTATCACATAATGAACACAACATTAAACTGCTCCAAGCTTATTACTGAAAAATCAATAATTACAGTATTTAGAATATTTAAAATTTCCTTTGAACCTCAAATATCACACAAACCATGTGGTGAGGAAGAAAAAAACATGTTGTCTGACTCCCAGAAAAACTAAAAACTCAGAGCACAGCTCTTGCCATACTTTCATAAACAACAGATTTTAGTGCAGTCATTGATTTACAAAAGAATTTCCCAAGTAAGGCAAAACATCTAGCCAGTGATTTATGACAATGGTAGGAAGTGCACTAGGAGCTGGGGCTGCTCGCAGAATTTCTGCAAGTACAGCACAAAAAAGTCTCTTTGATACAATTTGCTTATATGGGTGAGCGTATGTTAAACATCACATGCTCTGGCTCAGTGAAAAGAGAGCAAAGAGTTGGTTTAATGAAACAGAAGTTAATTTAAAACTATTATACAGCTTCATTAAATACTTAAAATGGTCAAAATGACTTACAAGAGTAGCTAGCATTTCTATCAGAAACTAAATGATTCTTAAATGCCATCAGTTTCTGCCAGGGATTCATCTCTTACATAATCATTTTCTTTCTGTTTTTCATTTTTCACGCTTTCCATGATAAATGTAGTTAGCTTAGCTTGCCTATGACAAGAAAATCCACATAATCATACCCAGCTTCTCTCTTTGGTTTTGCACATGAATGCAAGCAATCCCATGGACAAAGTTGGAAGCTTTGAAAGACAACATTCAACTCATACATGGATCTTGCTAATTGCTATTACTGTCGATCTTGAGATTATTACATCTACCATTTCTTAAGATCAGAGCCCTCGTGACTGCACAGGGACTGAAACGTATCTATTATCATTAAAAACAAACATTCAAGTATGAAACAGAAATTAAATAGAAAGGATACCATAAATCGTGCCTATTCAGTTTCCCAATAGGTTGAAGACTGTACTAGAAGAGGGGTAGTTCTGACACGTGCTGCACACGCAGCGCTACAGCTCAGGGCTAGGAGGAATTCTCTGGGGGTAGAAGCTGTGCTTTTATGACATGATTACACTGACTACCAAGTGAATATGCAGTACCCATTCACAAATACAGATGTTATTACAAGAAAGCAAACAAGAAGTAATGGCAATAAAGTTTAAACATGCTATTTTTGAAAGATTCTTTAGGAGAACTAATTGCAAAGAACCTTGCAGCAAATGCGTAGATTTTTTTGAAATGTCCCCTTGTAAATCTGGTACTAAACAGAACACTTGTTTAGTTTTTGACTGATGTTAAGGATTTCGCACTTGAGATTCAAAGTGATGTCCTCACTTATCAGCCAAAAGATGCATCAGAACTGTTCTAATGACATCAGCTTTCTCCAAGACAGAAGTTTACAACTGAAAGAGCCAGTCCACAATTCTCTTTCACTAAAGAAGACACAGTAACCACATTTAACTAATTTAATTTTCATATCAAGTTTTGCAAGAATTTTGTAATGTAATAATACAGAAGAAATCTAATCTTGGACCTAAGATAAGATCTATTACTTGACAGGTTATACAGGATTTAAAAATAGCATCACAGAAATATGACATTAATCTTTCTAATGAATGGTCCCAATGCAAATTAAGTGCAGTTTGCACAGACATTAAAAAGCCAATAGATTCTGTTAATGAAATTGTTGTATTCAAGAAATCCTCTGGCATGTTGATTGATCTAAATCCAAAGTGATGTTTCAAAAGCAATTACTGTAGTCAGTTCTTTATTTTCCTGTCTCACATTAATTCGAAGCAATGTGCTGAAAGTAAATCAGCAGCATTGCGATTTCTTGATGCTATTGTCAGAGGCCAGAAGGCAACATATTCTCCCCATCACAAATAGTTAAATCACTAACTCCTTAGCAGCAGCAAAGAGTAAAACTTTGCAGGCTTTTATATCACAAAGGATATTTTTAGCAAAACATGGATTTACCAGTGAGAACTGGATGCACTGATACCAGAAGATACGCAGCAAGCTATTATTTGATATATCAAGCATTATTCAGTGGGTTCTGTATAAAAGCACCTCTAGGAGCTGCCTTGGCATAGGGGGCACAGAAGACTCAACAAGCACTGTGCAGCGCCACGCACTCCTGCCCGGCCAGGAGACCGGAGTGCACTAACACTCTTCTACAATTTACACCAAAAGTTCAAAATAAGCTATAAGGCAACCATCTACAGCAGATTTTGTGTCCGTATGAAATGCTGAATACAAGAGATGTCCTAACTGTGTACTTACATGCCTAACTGTACAAAGTTTTGGTCTTGGAAGACCACCATGTGAGGTAAAGTAAAATCAAGGAAGCATGGCCCAACACTTGGTTTCTGTGACCTATTATTTGCCAACTGAGTCAAAAAGATGCCATGTGGTTTCAAAGTTGCAGCCTGGGCAGAGTAGAATAAAAAGGGAATGGGGAAAGGCAAAAGACCAGTCAGATGTTTTCCAGTTATTTTTAAATTGTTCTGTAATTATTCTTTTCCTTCTGAGCCAAATGATTTTTTCTGATTTTAATGAAGAGTTTCTCCTTTTTAGCTGTGCACTTAGGTCAGGAAGGAATTATTTGGATGTGCTAGAGTCAGAGGCTAACAGGGCCTCCTTAGCACAAAATACTCTCAACAAGGGACTGGTCCCACGATACGTGGCCCCAGTCTAAATGGAGAAGCAATTCAGACTGGGGCCACATATGCTTCTTCAACCCACATTCATAGCTCTACAGGTTGAGGAGAAACAGTACTGCTACTAGGAGAAGAAACTGCTAAGAGTGTTTAATACTTCCTTAATAAAATCGTATTTACAAAGATTGTTTCCCTGAAAATAAACAACAGAAGATAGAGGACTTATTGCTCAATGTTCACACCATGTTTTCAGCCTATGAATTACCTGAAGAGCTGCCAGCTTTTCCACAAAATCAGAGCATATTGTCTCTGTGCTATTTTCTTTGAATATGCTGTTGGGTTTTCCAGTAACAAACACATATCTCTTCAGCAAAACGTTCTGAGCCATTTGCTGCAACTTTGGCTGTAACTTTGGCAGACTTCCAGGGCTAGCTATTCAACAAATTTCAAAGCAACCCATAATCAGCAGGCAACTTGAAAAGTTCTCAGCCCTTCCTTGGGTTCACACATTGGCCTCAAATGGTTATACAAATGTAAACACAATAGCAGTTTTTTCCACTGTGCTTCTGGAGCACTCTTTCCATTTTGATTTTATTTGTTAGGCATTGGCTGCTCTGCAATGCAAGCCATTGCACAGTGAGGCTGAATAACAGGGAGGGTCACTTCAGAACTGCACTCCTGATCCAGTGAAGATGCACTTTGTACCTTGTTACAGAGATTTAAATACTTATCCCAAATATCTCTGTTAGAGTTGAGACTATACCTGAATTTTTACTTGAATATTCAGGAAAAGTGGAAATCACAAAAGAAACGAGCTGCCATTCAGTCCACAGAGCAGCCAGCCAATCAGTTTAAACTCTTTTTTGGACAT
>Ga0181612_117187_pt1 | contig 11201 bp, 9 predicted proteins | sample HoacroProtozoa21_FD_119630 | JGI IMG/M metagenome (GOLD analysis project Ga0181612, IMG submission 119630) | Hoatzin crop microbial communities from Cojedes, Venezuel. Combined Assembly of Gp0051906, Gp0051904, Gp0051908 | reverse complement strand
TAGATAATCCACTCGCGGTCGATTTCCCAGTGGTGACGGCGGGCAAACCAATCGGTGACGGCTTGGTAGTAGCTATCGGGCACGCGGACGTAGCCAAAGATGGGGTGCTCGATGCGCTTGCGCAGGGCGTCGGTAATGGCTGGCGCTACCGCAAAGTCCATGTCGGCAACCCACAGGGGCAGCACGTCGGGGTCGGTGTTATCCCACTTGAAAGAGGAGGTGCCACGGCGGTCGATGACGCGGTCGAAATCATATTTCATCGTTGCCATGGCTGCTTATTTATTGGTTTCACGCGTTGTAATCTCGCAATCGGCTGGACCTTTGATGTTTTGGTCGATGATGATTTCGCCAATCGAGTCAGCCACTACCCTTCCCGTGGCTGGATTCTTGATGCTGATGATGTGGCCGCGCACGTCGGCAGTTACCGACGAGTATTCAAACATGAGGTCGGCATCGTCGCCGAAGGTGCAATTCTCGAGCACCAGGTCGTGGGCGTAGCACAGCGGTTGCTGACCGGTGATGTGGCAGTTGATGAGGCGCAGGTTGTGGGAGTGCCAGCCCAGGAACTCGCCGTTGAGGACGCTGTCGCGGATGGTGACGTTGCGCGTTTCCCAGAAGGCGTCCTTGGTCTGGATGCGGGCGTTCACGATTTCGACATCGCTGGCGTACTGGAAGACATACTTGCTGTCGCTCTCGAGGCCGTCGATTTTCACGTTGCGGCAGCCCATGAAGGGATAGGTGCCCTCGTGCAGGGTGACGTTGCGCAGGGTGAGGCCGTCGATGTTCCAGAAGGTCTCGTCGGCATCGTTGATGGTGACGCGCTCGAGCGTGAGGTTCTTCATCTCGCGGAACAGTTTGGGAGCGTCGATGATGCAGTCGCGCATGGTCATGTCGTTGCTGTACCAGATGGCCGAGCGCGAGCCGGGGGCAAAGTAGCAGTTAGTAATCACCGAGCGGTCGACGTGCCACAGGGGGTACTTGCCGATGAAGCGGCAGTCGTCGATTTCGAGGTCGCTACATTCTTTCAGGCCCGATTCGCCCTCGGTGATGGTGACGCGCTCGAGGCGTGCATCGTGGAGTTCAAACAGCGGTCGCTCGCCGCCAAGTTGCTGGTCTTTAATGAGTTTCATGATTCTATAGGGTTGGTTTTGTTGGTTAGTATTCGTTCTATTGTTTCACGTTGCAAAGTTAGGTTGGTTCTGGCATGCTGCAGTTACACAAATCACTGAAAAAATTACCTCTATTCACGTTGTGCGAGGCTCGTTTTCATCCAGCGATTGGTGAACAAGCGGGCGAGGAAGATGAGGCCGCGGAAGCACAACTCGATGCACATGGCGGTCCACACGCCAGCGAGGCCCATCGAGCCCACCAGCAGTACCGACAGGGTGATGCGCACGCCCCACATGCTGGCGAGGTTCATCACGCAAGGAGCCACCGTGTCGCCCGCGCCCACAAACACGGCGTAGCAGACGATGGCGGCGCCAAACAGCGGCTCGGCAAACGCCTCGATGCGCAGGCACTGAGCGCCCAGGTCGACGATGGCATCGACGGGCGAGAGGATGCCCATCATAAACGGCGCGCCCACATAGAGCAGGATGCCCATGAGCGTCATCACCGCCATCGCCAGCAGCACCGTGATGAAGGCGAAGTGGCGGGCAAGGCGGCGACGCTGCGCCCCGATGCTTTGCCCCACGAGCGTGGTGGCGGCATCGGCGATACCATAGCCAGGCATGTAGCACAGGCTCTCGGCAGTGACGCCAAAGGCGTTGGCAGCGATGGCCACACTACCCAGCGGCGCGACAATCGCGGTGATGTAGATTTGCGCCGAGCACATCACGATGTGTTGCAGCGCCATGGGGAGCGAGATGCGCACGGCACGCGTGAGCGTGGCAGCATCGGGCGTGAAGTTTTGCTCGGCGTCCTGCGACAGGCGCAACTCGGGCGAGCGGCGCAGCAGGTAAGCCAGCATCAGTGCGGTCACCACTGCCTCGGCAAGCAGCGTCCCGATTGCGGCGCCTGTCACACCCAGTCCGGCGCCAGGCATGGTGAAAGTGACACCCAGCACGCTGAGCGGCCGCGTGGGGAAAATCAACATGAAATTAAACAGCACGTCGAGCACACACATGAGCACGCTCAAGATACTGGGTATCTTCATATTACCGCTACTACGCAACATCCCGCTGGCAAGCATGTCGACCACCAGCAGAGGCATACCGCACATGAAGATAGCAAAATAGGTCGTGGCGGCGGGGTTAATGGCCTCGCTACCGCCCAGCCAGCGCGGGAGTGGTCGCGCGATGCCCACCCCGAGCAGCAGCAACGCGAGCCCAAAGACCGTGCACGCCACCAGCGACTGCCGCAGCACGCGACGAGCGCGGGCATTGTCGCGGGCACCGATGAAGTGCGCCACCTGCACCGAGAAACCCATCACCGCTGCCGAGCAGATGCCGCCAAAGAGCCACAGCGACGTCGACACCAGCCCCACCGAAGCCGACGCATCGGCACCGAGCGACCCCACCATGGCAGCGTCGATATACTGCATGGCGATGCTCGTGAGCTGTGCCAGCATGGCGGGCACACTCAGGTAGGCCGTGAGCAGCAATTGCTGCCGCGCGGTCATGGGGCTATGGTCGCGGATGAGTTGCAGTAATGTATCCTTTGACTGCATGGTCGAGGGCACGTTGGGTTTCTAAAAGCGAGTCGTGACAGCGAGCCAGCGTGGCCCCCAATCACGGCACAAAGATACACAAAAAAAAGCGTCCCACCATAACAGCGGGACGCCCAATTATTATTGCTTAATGCGATATCTCGATTAGGAGAAATTATTTGCGATGGATGGTGACGGCACGGTCGAGCGAAGCGCACTTGGGACCGTAGTTGGTCAGGTTACCATCGTTGATTTGAGTGTCGAGACGGCCAGCGTCGATACCCTTAGCTACGAGAGCGTCCTTCACACCAGCAACACGGCCCTTACGCAGGCGAGTGTTGATCTTGTCGTTACCGGTGTAGTTGTCGGCCCAACCAGTGAGGGTGTAGCTGTTGTTCTCATTAGCCATTACCTCAGCAACAGCCTCAACAACGTTCTTCTGAACGCCGAGGATTTCGGTGCGGTTGATGGGATAATAGATAGTTGCCAGAGGAGCGTCGCTGCTTACAGCCTGAGGTGCGGGAGCGGGCTTCTTGTCCTGGAGGCACTTGCGGAGTTGGTCCTCGAGGTCAGCAATCTTCTTGTCGGCAGCAGCCAGACGAGCTACGAGAGCGTCGCCCTCGGCATCGCTGTACTTCGACGAAGCGCAAACGGGAACAACGGGAGCATTCCACTCGCTCTTACCGAACTTGTAGTTCAGACCGAGGAGAACACCAGGATACTCGTTCCAAGTGCGGATGCCGATACCATCGGTGTGCTCCTGGAAGAGCTCGAAGCGCAGGTCGAGGAGGAGGTCAAGGTGCTTGGTCAGGCCAAAGTAGTTGAGCAAGCCAGCACGGAGTGCCATGTGACGGTCGTGGTCTTTGGTCTTGTCCTTGTTACCACCATAGACCCACTTACCATCGTGGTTCTCACGCTCGTAAACCCAATCTACACCACCACCAGCGTAAACAACAGCGTTGTAGAAACGTCCGGGCTTGTAGCCACAGATCCAGTTGGTCAGGTTGAACATAACGTCACCACGGATACCAACATCGTTGAAGTGCTGAGGAATGCAGTTGTTGTCGAGCTGACGAGGCCAGTTACGAGCACCCAGAACAATCGAGTTGTTCAGGTTCGAGGCCAGAGTAGCACCCTTCATCTGGTTGAACTCACCACCGAGGCGAACACCCAGCAGCGGCGAGAACCACTTACCGATGAACAGGCCAGCCTTAGCACCGAGGCGGTGTCCGAACTTTTCGTTGCGGTCGTAGGCCGACATCATCATGCCAACGCCACCTTCGCCCTGAATGAACCAGTTGTCCTTCATGCTGTTGAACAGGTAGCCTTGTGCAGGATCCTCAACATAGGTCACCTCCTGTGCGTTAGCAACAGCAGGTCCCATAAGCATTGCAGCAGCAAATGCCAGTAAAGTAATCTTTTTCATAGACTTACGTTTTTTTTGATATCTGTTAAACAATAAGAAATTAAACATTCGTATTCAAATTATTGTGCAAATGTAAATCTTTTTTTTAGATTATTAATAACTTGCACCAAAAAAAATCGCAAAAAACACCAAAAAAAAGCATTTTTGGTCATTTTTGACCACTTTTGTGGTCTATTTTGACACCTTTTTTACGTATTCGGTGATGCGAGCCGCCACTTGAGCGGGTGTAAAACCGAATTTTTCGTCGAGCACCTTGTAGGGTGCCGAGGCGCCGAAGTGGTCTAAGCCATAAATTTCGCCGTGGGGAACGACGGCACGCAGCGTCGAGGGCAGCCCAGCGGTGAGGCCGTAGGCGGGTACTGCGGGCGGGATGACGCTATCGCGGTAGTCTTGCGGCTGATTGAGGAAGAGCCCAATCGAGGGCACCGACACCACTTGCGCCTTGATGCCGCTGGGCGCGATGAGCGCGGCTGCCGCCACGAGGGTAGCGACCTCGGAGCCATTGCCCACGAGAACGACATCGGGATTTTCCACATTATTTATAATATAGCCACCGCGCTCGGCACCCAGGGCATCCTGGTAACGGTTGCCCGAAGCCGAGGGAAGGTCGTCGATATTCTGTCGCGAGAGGATGAGCGCCGTGGGCGTGTGGGTATTTTCCATCGCCATCTTCCAAGCCACGCTGGTTTCGGCAGCGTCGGCGGGACGCAGCACCAGCACGCTGTTGCGGCCGTGGTGGTTCTTGAGTTCCTCCATCAGGCGGATTTGTGCCTCTTGTTCAACGGGTTCGTGCGTGGGTCCGTCCTCTCCTACCCTGAAGGCATCGTGCGTCCAGATGAACTTCACGGGCAACTCCATGAGGGCCGACAGGCGAACGGCGGGCTTCATGTAGTCGCTGAAGACGAAGAACGTGCCGCAGGCTGCTATCACGCCGCCATGCAGCGCCATGCCGTTGATGATGGCGGTCATTGCGAGTTCCGACACGCCAGCCTGCAGGAATGCGCCCTTGAAGTCGTGGTAGTTAAACGCGCCAGCCACCTTGAGGAAGCCGTCGGTCTTGTCGCTGTTGGCCAAGTCGGCCGACGAAACGACCATGTTGCCCACCTTGCGAGCGAGCTCAGCCAGCACGTTGGCCGAGGCAGCGCGGGTGGCGATGCCGGGCTTGTGGGCGATGGCTGCGTAGTCGACCTCGGGGACGCGGCCGGCGATGTAGTCCTTGAGTTGGGCAGCGAGCTCGGGATTTTGCTCGGCCCATTGTTTTTGCTCGGCGCGACGCTTAGCCACAATCTTGCGCAACTCGTCTTGACGCTCGGCGTAGAGTTTAGCCACATCGGGGAACACCTGCCAGGGGTCCTCGGGGTTGCCGCCCAGGTGCTCGATGGTGCGAGCGAAGTCTGCACCCGATTTGCTCAAGGGGTTGCCGTGGGTGCTGCATTGACCCTCGAAGTTCTCGCCGTCGGCCTTCACGGCACCGCGGCCCATGATGGTGTGACCCAGGATGAGCGTGGGTGCATCTTGCTGTGCGTGAGCAGCCTCGATAGCCTCGGCCATCTCGACGGGGTCGGTGCCATCGACCTCGATGACGTTCCAGCCCATGGCGTGATATTTCATTGCGGTGTCCTCGTCGGTCACAGCATCGCACAGCGTCGACAATTGCACGCGGTTGCTGTCGTAGAACATGATGAGGTTGCTCAAGCCCAGGTGGCCAGCGATGCGAGCGGCCTCTTGCGAGATGCCCTCTTGCACGCCACCGTCGCTAATAAAAGCGTAGGTCTTGTGTGCAAACGCTTCGCCAAAGCGCTCAACGATAAAGCGCTCGGCGATGGCGCAACCCACTGCCATGACGTGTCCCTGTCCCAGCGGGCCCGAGGTGTTTTCCACGCCGTGAGCCACATCGAGCTCGGGGTGGCCCGGGGTAACGCTATCCCACGAACGGAACGCCTTGAGGTCGTCGATGCTGTAACGGCCCATCATGAAGAGCACGCTATAGAGCATGGGCGACATGTGACCCGGGTCAAGGAAGAAGCGGTCGCGGGCAAACCATGCAGGGTCGTCGGGGTCGGTCACAAGATATTTAGAGTACAGGAGGTTGGTGAAATCGGCACCACCCATGGCACCACCAGGGTGTCCCGATTGTGCTTTCTCGACCATAGCAGCCGCGAGGATGCGGATGTTGTCGGCAGCACGTGTCATCAGGCCAGAATCAATCTTCATGTTGTGTTTTAAAAAACGAGGTTAATCTCAACTATTATTTACTGACCACGAAATTACATCAAATTTATCAACCGCCCAAAAAAAATCCACAAAAAAAACGCACATCCCCACGAAACCGATTACCTACAACGCCTGCGCCTAACAAAAAATAGGCTTTAGGCGTTAGGCTTTAGGCGTTAGGGACTTGGCACCCAAAAAAGACGCTGGCTTTCGGTTTCTTTTTTTTTGGTGCCAAGCCTCCAATATCTAATGCCTAACACCTAATGCCTAAAACCTAATGCCTAAAACCTAATGCCTAAAACCTAAAGCCTAACACCTAAAACCTAAAACCTAACACCTAAGAAACTGCGCAGGCCTTTAGCGGGATGCTAGAGGTCTGCGCAGTGTAGTTATGGGAGTGGAGACTCCGCGACAGGGGTTACTCTTCGGCCTTCTTGGAGGGCTTGCTGCCGATGAGGGCGTAGAAGAGGATGTAGGCAGCGCAAGCGACGGGGATGAAGTAGCTGTAGAGGTAGCCAACCTTGTCGGCGGCAACGGCTTGCAGCCATACCATCACGGCGCAACCAAATACCATGGTCATGAAGATGCCACTGGCGGCTGCGGTGTACTTGCCCAGGCCTTCGACAGCCATGTTGAAGATACCACCCCACATCACCGAGGTGCAGAGACCCACGAGGATGAATGCGAGCACGCCAATGGGCACTGCGGTCCAAACGACCTTGAGGTTACCCCAGTCGATACCGGGCACGTTAACCTTGGTGGTCTCGGGAGCGAAGATGCCAAACAGTAACAGCAGGATGGCAACAAAGGCAACGACCGAAACCATGGTGCGGCTGCTCACCTTGCCACCGATGCTACCACCGATGGTGCGGCCAATGAACATCATCAGCCAGTAAACCGAGGCGATGAGTGCGGCAGTACCAGCGGTGACACCCACTTCGGGAGTCTGCAGGTAAGAAATCATGTAAGTAGGAGTACCCACCTCAACGCTCATATACAGGAAGATGGCGAGTGCGCCCAGTGCGAAATGACGGAACTTGAATGCGCCCGTAAAGAGGCTGGCATCGACGGGAGCCTGCTCGGGCTCGTCGATGGTGGTGAAAATGAGCACCACAAAGGCAACGAGGAAGATGGCAAGTGCAATCATCAGGGCAGGCGTTGCGTCGGCAATGCTGGTGTCCTTGGTCACCTCACCGATGAGGGCACCCATGAGGATGTAAACTGCCACGGCTGCAGCCGAGTTGAAGGCGCCACCAATCTGGATGAGCTGGTTGCCCTTCTTGCCGCCACCACCGAGCACGTTGAGCATGGGGTTAACCACGGTGTTGAGCATACACATGGTCAAGCCGCTGATGAAGGCACCCAGCAGGTACACCCAGTAGCTGCCAACCTGGCCGCTGAGGTACTCAAAGCCGAGGCCGATGATGCCCACCACGAGGGCGATGAGCGCGGTTTTTTTGTAGCCAAACTTGGTGATGAGCATGCCGCTGGGGATTCCCATCACGAGGTAGGCGATGAAGTTGGCGTAATTACCAATCTGTCCGGCGGCTTCGCTGGCGCCAAACTGGTTCTTTACGATGGTTGCCATGGGCGAGCACAAGTTCGTCACAAAGGCAATCATGGCAAACAGCGCTATCATCATGATAATCGCTGCCCACTGTGTCTTTTTGTTTACAGTTTTGCTTTCGGTAGTCATATTAAAATGATTTAATGATTGATGTTTTTTATTTTACGCGCCAAAATTACTACTTTTTTCTTGTCAATCGGCAATTATGGTTGAAAAAAGTTAGTAATGCAGGTTAATACTGGCGTGGTCCGAAGATGGCCGAGCCGATGCGCACCATGTTAGCGCCATGCTCCACGGCGATGGGCCAGTCGTCGGTCATGCCCATGCTCAGGATATTGAACTGAGCGGCGTCGAACACGGTGTCGAGCAGCATGTCGTAGACGCGATGGGCGATGTCGAACTCGCGGGCAATCTGCTCGCGGTCGTCGGTGAGCGATGCCATGCACATCAAGCCGCGCACGGTCACGTTCTCGAGGCCCTCGAGCTCGCCCACCACGGCAGCGGTGAGCAGGTCGGCCATGTAGAAGCCCGTTTTGGTGGATTCCTGGCTCACATGGAGTTGCAGCAGCACGTCGATGTGGCGTCCTGCGCGCACCGCCTCGTGGTCGATGAGGTGAAGCAGTTCGACCGAGTCGACGCTTTGAATCATCGATGCCACGGCAACGACCTGGCGCACCTTGTTGCGCTGCAGGTGGGCGATGTAGTGCCACTGCACGTCATCGGGCATGGCCTGTGCCTTAGCCGTCAATTCTTGCGCCCGGCTTTCGCCGAAGATGCGTTGCCCCACTTGATAGGCCTCGGTGAGTGCCTCGATGGGGTGAAACTTCGACACAGCAACGAGCTCAACGCCAGCGGGTAACTGCTGCTTGAGCGATTGCAGGTTGGTAGTGATTGTCGACATGGTTATACGCTTATCGTGTGGGTTCTTTATTCGGTTTTGGCGGCAGCCTTGTCGGCCAGCGTCTTGTCGAGGTCGGCGGCAAACACGTCCATGAGGGGCGTCTCGACAATCGAGGCGATTTCATAGTCGGCCATGGTGCCTTTCATGCCCTCGAGGTAGACCTTGAGCGCCTCCTCGAGTGTGCCAGCCTGGACCAATTGATAGGAAGCGGTGCGCTTTTCGGCAGCCGTTTTTTCGTCGATGGTGATGAAGTTGGTTTTCACCTTGTACCACTTGTCGCCACCCTCTTGATAGAAGATGTCGCTCAGGTTGACGCGCTTCACGGCAGCCACGGTGAACTCGCCGCTGACGTAGGGTTGCATGATTTCGGTGATGCGAGCCTCGGCCTCGGTAAAGGTGAAAGCATCGACAAGATAAGGTTCGGTTACGGTTTTCATCGCGCCCGTTTCGAGGGTGCGGTCATATTTTACTTTACATTCAAACCACTGTGACATAGTGTATTAATTTTAAATAGGTTGATGTTGTGCCCCACCCTGCGTGCAAGGCGGGGCCACAAAGGTAGCGTTTTTTTGCGACATTGCCGCACGATAAATCACAATCTCTCGCGAGCGTGCTCGTACTGCTCGAGGAGTTCTTTCATGACCTCGGCGACCGTCTGGATGGGTTGCCCCTTAAGCAAGCCGGTGACCTGACCAATCTCGAGTTCGCCCTGGTCGAGGTCTCCCTCGAAGATGCCCGCCTTGGCCTTACCGCGTCCCACGATTTCGCGCAGCGCATCGGCATCGGCACCAGCGTCCTCGGCATCGATAACTTGTTTCATGAAACCGTTGTTAATGAGGCGCGTGGGTGACAACTTCTTAAGTAAAAGTTTAGTATCGCCTTCCTCGAGATTGAGACACAATTTCTTGAAATCCTCGTGGGCCGAACTCTCAGCTGTGAGGGCAAATCGGGTACCAATCTGCACCCCCTCGGCACCGAGCGCCTGAGCTGCAAGGATTCCCTCGCCCGTGGCAATGCCGCCTGCGGCAATCAGGGGAATCGTGATGGCGCGGCGCACGGCGGGAACCAAGCACATCGTGGTCGTTTCCTCGCGGCCATTGTGTCCGCCAGCCTCAAAGCCCTCGGCTACCACGGCATCAACGCCCGCTTCTTGACATTTTAAGGCAAATTTCGTCGACGATACCACATGCGCCACCTTGATGTTGTGCTCATGCAGCCAGTCGGTCCACTTGCGCGGACTTCCAGCCGAGGTAAAGACGATGGGGACCTTGTGGCGGGCGATGATGTCCATGATGGTGTCGATTTCGGGGTACATCAGCGGCACGTTCACGCCGAAGGGGCGGCTGGTGGCTTGCTGGCACTTGACGATGTGCTCCTCGAGGGTCTCGGGGTGCATCGAGCCGGCGCCGATGAGTCCCAGTCCGCCAGCGTTACTCACTGCCGAGGCTAAGCGCCACCCGCTGCACCACACCATGCCGCCGGCAATGATGGGATAATCGATGCCAAACAGTTGGCAAACGCGATTCGTTGTAAAGCAACTCATTATTCTTTTTCTATTGGGTTAGTAAAATTATTGTCATTTTCAGTCAATTTCACAGCGCGGGAAAGGATGAGCAGGTAGCCCACCCAATTGGTGTGGGTGGTGACAATCTCGAAGCCGTGGCGCTCGAGGATGGCGGTCAGCTGCTCAGGCGAATAGGTGTGCATCTCATCGATGATGCGCGTCCACACGTTGCCGTCGGCCACGCCCACCTCGCAACAAATCAGGAACTGCCCTTGCGGCTTGAGCACGCGATGCACCTCGTCCATGGCAGCATCGATGTCTTCCCAAAAGTAGACGGTCTCGATGGCTGTGGCAAGGTCGAAGGTGCTGTCCTCGTAAGGCATGCTGGCGACATCGCCCTGTTCCACAAACGATTGCTTGCCCAGCGTGTCGCTGTTGTACTGCCGAGCAAACGCCACGCTGTCGGGCGAATGGTCGAGGCCGTGCACGATGCCGCCCGGGCTGCGCTTGAGCAGCCGCCGCAACGTGGCACCGCCCCCGCAGCCGATGTCGAGCATCGTCATGCCGGGCGCGAACGACACCATCGCGAGCCCCTTGCGCGTGACCACGCCGTGCTCCACATTCATCGAGCGCAGGAACAGCCGCCCCACGCGCCCCATGGGCTTAGAATAGTTTCTCGTTAACCGTGAAAAGAACTTTTTCATATCTGCCTGCAAAGTTAACCATTTTGCCCGACTTTCCCAAACGCTCCCCCACCCCTTCCCCACAAAAGTTCCCCTACAAGATTATTTTGTACCTTTCCACAAAATGTATTATCTTTGTCCCATCGATTAAATTACCCACACTATGAGCCGTAAATATCCTATAGGAATTAAGTCCTTCCCTACTATCATTAAGGAAGGATATGAGTATGTCGACAAGACAGCCCTTGTCTATCAACTC
>Ga0181612_102389_pt1 | contig 11202 bp, 6 predicted proteins | sample HoacroProtozoa21_FD_119630 | JGI IMG/M metagenome (GOLD analysis project Ga0181612, IMG submission 119630) | Hoatzin crop microbial communities from Cojedes, Venezuel. Combined Assembly of Gp0051906, Gp0051904, Gp0051908 | reverse complement strand
TTTTTTCCCCTTCCTTCCCCACTACCCAGCATCCAATACTGATTTTTTTTCCAGACTCCACACTTTCAGAACACTAGCACAGAACATACTTAAGCATTTTATTTACCTGAACAAGGTTTAACACTGATCAAAATAAACACCTTAAAATGCATTTGCTTACAACAACATGGATTTAAGGTCACTGACATAGGTTAAAAAATAGCTTGTGTCTGATCAAAGAAAATGGAATAGCATCTCCTCCTGCAGTACCAGACACCTGAAGGGTATTGAAGACACACCAAAGCTAAGGGATTACTTTAAAACCAGCTCTATGTTGTTATTAAATTGCTGTTATACACTGAAAATGCATCATGTAATAATGCCACAGCGGACCATCCATTAATTCTTAATCTCCTCTTTTAAACAAACGCAGTCTTATCATATACCAGGTTCTCTAGCAAAAGTCCTACAAACTCAAAGATGTATCAGATGACCACCTTGGATTTTTCTCCTCGCATTTGCCTCACTAGTTGGAATATCCCATTACAGGTAGTGACAGACAACCAGGAACAAGACAAGTTGGTCACCTGTTCCTAGCATGAGTACTTTGGACTGCAAGAAAACCTTAGCAGGGGCTGGCGCAGGGCTGGGTGCCACATTCAGAGTGCGGTTGCGGTGATGAAGCAGAAGCAGGCATGCAGTTCCCCCCACTCTCCTCAGCTGTGCCGGCTGTCAAGGCTACCAGGATTAAAAGATCTACTTAACATAGATTTATTCTTGTCATTTTTCAGATTACACCACCCTGACTCTTGCTCGTCTCCCTCTGTCGTTATAAAAAGAGATAATATTTGGCTAATATGTATGAAAAATGTGATTCTTGCTTATCCTTGTACCTGTGCAGTATGCATGATCTTCAGTTTGCAATTATTCCTCCTTTCAAACCATTATTCTAAGGAACTTATGGCTGGTATATTCTATGACTTGCAATAATAGTGTACTTAAAAGACAAACTGTGCAGCTTTAAATAATGCAAATGCTAAGAAAGCAGCATATATTCAAATTCAAGTTTTTAAATACTTTTAGTTAGTCAGACAGGAAAGTGCACTTTTTTAAAGCAAACTACAAACTGGCCAGTAAATGACAAATGGTGAAACATTAACCTAGAAAATATATCTGGTAGGTTATACTAGAGAATATAGTTTACAATATGAAATGCTACTAGGCATCACAGAGTAATTGCTAAGAGTAATTACTAAGCAACTTAGTCTATTTAGGAAGACAAACTTAACTTCAGTTTAAAAGAAAACATCTCTAAATTATTTCTTTCTGGATGCTGGAAGATACATATAGTTCAGGTTGCACTGGAATATTCAACAATTTAATTTCTATTTTATAGAGGGAAGGGCAAAATCTGTGTTACTTCACTCAATCTTAGGATGGTTTTATGTCAGATAAAACAAAACATTCACTAAAGTCAAAAGAAATTTTAGCGAGACAAACAAGAAAGAAGGTAGAGAAAGACAAAGGGTTATAACAACAAAATACCCAGAAATATTCAGACTGGCATACATGGATAAATGGAAAGACTTCAGGAAAACAACTGGCAGGTGTTCGAGGGCAGGGAAGAAGGGACAGTACTCCTTCTAGCTGGGAGAGAGACTGGGTTTTAAAGCTGAGCAAGCTTTGTTACTTGGGGTTTCAAACCCGACAGTACCTTAGGAATAATCCCACAGCAGTAGCCAAAGGAAGGTAGTGAGCCAAGAAATCAGTTTCGATGACAACGCTGTAGTTCATCTGACTTTGTAGGACTTGGCAAGTCGCGTAGATTTTTAACCATTTTTGCCCCTGCTATTTTCCATCATGCCACGTTCAGATGATGAAAATTTGCTAGTTGAATTCATTATAACATGTTTTCAGCCAGTTTCTCTTTCTAAGTGTCGTAACGAAACAAGAATGAATGTCTGAACTCAACCATGCTGTTTATTACAGCTCCCTTTTCCCCACACCTCTTACGGGCACACAGCTACTCATACAAACCCGTAAGACGTCTAAAGACACTTGGCAGTGTGCACCTGAGAGTCACGTCAGAGAAAACATCTGCTGCACTCAACTCAGTTTCACAACTGCAACAGTCTCTAACCTCACCTAATGATAAAATGTCAAATATTAACACTAACAGGACATAGTTACCTGTGTCCTGTTACTCATGCACAGCACACACACTGCCATAAAAAGTGCCCATTTCTCCTACCCTCTGATTATAAATTCACTAAAACTAACCATAACCTGTTTGAATTCAACTATGGGTCTGCAGATTATGCATGCAAACTCTACATACATTCTATATACTTCTGCTTTTTGGCACTTTCACTTACCAAGTAGACAAGTAGCAATCACACTTTCTAAATAATTAATTATACTGATCTGGTTCTTCTGCATATTTCTACGGTCAATTCATTCAAACGTACCACCATCAGTTACGACCTCATGATAGCATGACAGCCACAAGAAATAACCTCTACTCAAGATTAACAGAATTGCTTCCAGTTCTTCACAAAAGAAGTCACTCCTCTTCCAGAATCCTCTTCAGAAACTCCCAAAATAATTTTAGCAAGGCCCTGATGAAAGTATTTTATTTTATAAGGTTTCAAATTGTATAATAACGCTTAACAAACAGCGTAGTGAACAACAAGCTCAAACACACAGACATCTGTGGAAGATCTGATCACAGACACACCAGTGCCAATACAGACAATGTGGCCTGATGGGGGACCAGGGGAGGGGACAGAAAAGACATAAAAGACAGTCATTGGTTAGAGAGGCATAGTTATTACTTAATGCACTCTGCTTTCAAGATGACTCTTTAAATTGAATGAATCTAAATAACAGAGGGTTCTAACGAATAAGAAATTGGGTTTGAAACAGCATTGTGAAGGTATCCAGCAGCACCGTAACAAAGTCGTTTCTTTAGGGGCCAGCTGTAGCTTCAAATGAAAGATTTGCCTAGGGCAGAAACTCAGTACAGAATCTGCAACCCTGATTTTTAATTAGGAAAATTTTGAAAGCAAAAACCTTTGCTATTCCAAAAAGAAATTTTCTACTTTAAGGTAGATGAACTGATAAAATAATTGATCATTCTCGGCTGGTGATAACAGTAGCTAAAATATTTAGATATTGGCCTGTTTTCAAAGCAATACCTCTGGTAACACTAACAAGAGCTATGCTTGCCAATCAGCAGCACCTTGGAGTCCACAACACTGGCAGGACAAAAGCCATCTTTACAATTAAACCTCTACTTTCAGAAAGCTACTTACAGGTAGACTCTTCCCATAATAAACACATAAAATACCTGCAAACACCACCTAGTTAACCTTTGACATCATGAAATGAGCAAACACAGCAGCAACAGAATTCAACAAACCTGGTTTCTTCAAGCAAAGTGTACGTCCTCTTGGGTCCATTAACATAGTCAGATTTATACCACAGCCTTGCACAAGAACAGCAGCAGAAGGATGGGAAGAGAGGCACAGCTACAGTCATTCTGTGAATTTTCACAATATTTTAAGGAGTTTAATAACACTAAGATCTCTAACTCTCTCAAGATTCAGCAGAAAAGGGTCTATACAGCAAAAACCATTCAGGTGACAAGGAAGGTGGAAACGCAGACAGACAGGGAAAGACGGCACATTGGGAATAAACTAGGCTAAACTTAAATGTCTAATCATTTTGCCTAGCCTAAAACAGTTTAAAAAATCCAGAATATCGGGTAGTAACAAGAATTTTGTCTGTGAAAAGGAAGGCAACTCAAAACACTTCAAGAGGCTTCAAAAGAAGCACAAAGACTGACATTACTCTAAGGGAAGCCACCGAACCCTTCAGCATTTGATGGAGTGCAGGTTAACAGCTGGTTTTCTCCACGCAGCACTGCAGCAGGCAGACACCACTCTGGGCTTCAAGCAGCAGTGGGAGAACAAGTCTGCAAACCAACCACCACCATTTTTAAGCCAGTGTGTTTAAGCCAGTCTGGCACAGGATTAGGCAAGACAGCAGTGAAAATGCCAGTGGCTCATTATTATCCACAAGTCCATATTCTGCTGAAACCAAAGCAGCTACCTCAGAGTTAGGAGAAGAGTATTTTCAGGCAAAACTTTGCGTGATGCTGAATCAGACTTGTGCCCAAAAGCACGCTATCTTCAATGCTGGCCCTGAAAATCAGAATCCATTTTCAAGAACAAACACACTATGTCATCCACTTGGCTCCAGCGAGGATACTTACACATCTTTTTTGGATTTCTCCATGATGTGAGCTTTAGAGAGCTTGCAAGCAGAGGAGATGGCAAAGAACACTGATGGTGAGGAAGGAAGTGAGACGGTGTTTTAAACTAAAGGCAGCGGCATCATCTCCGGCACACAGATACATGTGCACACTTTTGCTTCGTATTCACACATATTTTGTGTATGCATTACAAAACCATATAAAACTTGCTCTAAACATTGGGTTTAGAGCAGCTTTTCATATGCCTCAGAACTTCTTTTGTATAATTTTGAAAGTTCATAAAGACAGCACACTCAGAATATGATTAAGTGCATAATAAGGAGAATCTGGAAGCAGGTACAGGGAGTACAAAGACAACTGAAAGAATATTGCTCCCTTTTTCATACAATAATTAGGTATTAACTCTGATCCCTATGATATAGTTTAGACATGAGCACGCCAGCTGTATACACAGGCCTGTTACTCCTCAAACACTTTTGCAACACTAAGATCTTGTATTTCTGTCATCACTAGAACTCTGTGTCCAGATCTCTGAGGTAGAGCTGCAAAGAATCATTCAGCTCGCACCTGGAACGCTTACTAGAGCTGTGGTCAGAGAGATCTACGAGATCTGACAACACCAAGGACTGCAAAAGTTCCATTCTCATCAAGCATCTTCTCCTGTTGCTGTTCATTAATTTTATACAAGAATGAAGGTACCAAAAAGGTCTTTCTTGGTTCATGTCCAACACTTCTGCAGCCTCACATTATCAGACTAATTCACAAAGTCCATACCTACTGCATCCATTTAGTGGCTATTAATTTCATTAGTGGCTACTAATCCAACAGACAGGTGCTCTTTCCAACCCTTTTGATACCTATCCAAAGAGGAACACAGGCTAAATTCTGTATGTACAACTGAGGAAAGAAGATACAATGAATATGAAGTCAGAGCTGATAAATCCTTCTGTGCTATAAAAACAACCATAATACCTAATGTATCTAGCCCTCTGAGGAGAAGTTATCAACTTATGCACATAATTACAACAAAACAGGCAAAGAAAACCAAGAATCAGTCCCCACAGCTAGGTTCAGTCCAACAAGAAAAAGAAACCGAGAAATACAGACCTTAAGAGACCAGCTACAGGTTTTCTGATGCATGTTACAAATGCATAAATTGATCATGCATCAGTACATCATGCACAAACCAGGTACTACATAAGGAACTATCAAAAGGCACAAGGGAATTGGCACCACAAAAAGGAAATGAGCCTTTAAAGTCTGCATTAGCCACCGCCACACTGCTGAATAATACATCATCTTAGAAGTATTTGGTAAGGTGGTAACTAATCAGCGTTATCAAAACAATGCAGCAATTCTTCTGGTCTCTTAATTAAACTTGCAAAACATCCGTATGGTCCTTTACTGTTTACAGAGGAGTATTACCCTGGGATTTTGGAAGACATTATTCGCACAAGGCAAAAATAAGCTTGGCTTCATTGCTGAATCTCTGTCTTGGATGAGGATTTCAATTCCACATTCTCAGGGAAGAAGAACAGTCGTCACCCCCCCAGCCCCAATTTCAAGTGATAGTTCAAAAGCTGGAATTTCCACCGTTTTGTATATCACGTATCCACCAGTTTATTCAACTGAAAATACATCAACTCGTCCTTACCCTAGTATTGTAACCAGGACTTCATTTTTGAAAAACAGGCCTCATTCTATTGAATGCCACCAAACATGTACCTTATCCTTTAGCTCAAATATATTTTGCATGACCTTACATGAATTGCTTAGATAAAAGCCTTTTTTCTTCTACTTTTGTTATTTTAAAGTGCAGATGCATTTGAGTCATTTTCCTCTTTTGTTTCATATCCTTAAGATCCACAGCTTCAAAGACAAAATGTCAGCATGCAGTCGATTTATGACTGAACTCTTGAAGAGACACTGAAGAATTACCTTGTCAATCACCCCAAGGACTCTGAAGGCCTTCAGTTCCTCGGCAGGGCTCCTTAGGTTCCAAGAGGGCCTTGAACTTAGTGATCCTGGAGGCTAATGGAAGATATCAAAGATTATACATCAATCAGGGTGGTACTTGAAGGAAGACTGCCTGCTGAAGCAAATGCCAGGCCGAAGGAAACTAAATTTATCATAAATCAGAGAGAGTGAAGATGAAAGGAGAAGTTTTCTGTTTGTCCTTAGTGGGGAGAAAAAAACAACTTGCAAGTAAATAAAAATTGAGATAACACTGAAAACAAAAATATTAAAAATAAAAAATAATGAATTCTTATACTTTCTATGCTTAATGGAACTTGGAAATCGATTACTTAATTCTTACCCCATCACAATAATCAATCAAAGCCTTACAGGTATTCTGGATACAAAATAATTCAGAGATCACTGAGGAGGAGAAAGCAAATTAGAGGCTTTTTAAGGCTGAAGAACATAAAGTACAGAATTATAAACACAGTTCTCTTGCTCTCTGGTGAGCTTTATGAAATCCTTTTAATAACAAGGTGCACAACAGAAACAATTCCTAAAACTGCCTTTTGTCCGTGCTACGTTTTGTAGTTTCTCAGGGCAGACACAAAGCTTGCATGTCAGAGGAGGGAACAACGTTTCAACTGGAAGTCTTCTGGGACAAAGATCAACCTCTTAAGCATCATATATACCTCTGGCACGCTAACAAACATTTTCAGAAGTTTCTAGCTGCCAACTGAGAGAATTCATTAGATCCTCCTCCAAAAATTCAACATGCAGCTTCTACTAGAACCACAGACCTGGATCTCTTCCTCACAAATAAGGCAACTTCATTTGCAGAGTTGTTGATTGCCAAACTCCTTTCAAGCATAACCCGGCCTCCTCAAGTACACTTCTATTGCACAAAGGTAGAGGAAGGTGAAACTCCTCGATTTTTAAGCTTCTAAGAGGCAAAAGCTGTTTATCTAATTTGTCAGCATCCTGAGGCAATATTTAACAAATATGTCACAAAGGAAAACTGCTGGTAAGCACTTATGCTGTGGATGAAATGTTTCAGTATCAGGAAAAAGAAAGAAGTTTTCCCTTATGATCAGAAACTCCTAGAAAAACTGAAGATCCTGAACTAGGTAATTCTATTTGCTTCCCTCCCTATTGTTTCCCCTCTGGCATCCTTACTGTGCTATCCTCAAAGTCCAGAGGGCCTCCCCAAAACTGGTTCTCCTTCTTGTTGCCAGTCAACCACCTTCTCTCCTTCCAAATTACTTCCCAAAAAATCAACACTTATTTAAGCATTGCCTGCAAAATTCAACAGAAAGGGTCACAAACACATGTTCAAAAAGCACGGAGAAAAGCATGCCTCTTTTGTGTTCACCTGCGGGGCTCAGTGTTTAACAGTTTATTATTTATCTTTATTTGTCTGGGTCTTACAATTGTCTTGTCATGTAAATGCTGCTGAGCAAGAGTATCAACAGCCGTTAAGAGAAAACAGCCCAGATTCTACAAATCACTAAACATTTTAGCATGAAGAAGAAAAACCCCTACATGCAGTTTTTTCCTCCAAACCTAATTTAGGTTCCACATTCTAGCACGCTGTTGGAAGGTCGAAGGAGTTCTTTTGTTCACTTCTATTTTAAGAGTGTGCAATTTTTCTGCAATAATGAAATACTTGCTTTGAAACAAAGATTTGTGCTAACACAGAGTTTATTCGTGACAAGATTTCAAAAGCATTCTAAGGAATACATTTAATGAAAGAGAGTAGTTCCAAATCCTCTAGACTACTATAGAAGATTTCCACTTCTATTTGCATGCTATTATGTTTTATAACCAGTCCTCCATAATCAAGCTTTTAAAATTTTCTCTTATGCATAACATTTCAACCATTAATTAAGTTCATACATCTCTACAGAAGTTAGTAATTGTCTAACAATGCTACAGAATCAGAATTCTGCACCCATCATGTCTGAAGATCCCAGAAAAACAGTACATATTTTTGGGTCCCTCTCTAAAATATCACCAATCGTGGCACAGTCAGTAATACTGTGTACATGCACTGTTTTCCACATACACGTTCTATTGTCACTTCTTACCTTAAAACAATTAACAATCACTACCACATCTCCACAGCTCCCAATAGCTTCTCCATTTTTGTCAGTTGCAGGTTATTTTTTGCTCTTTATAGTACTTTAGTTTCACTGTTGCAAAGTCTAATAGTGGAGCCTGGTGATGGGGAGGCTTCACATTCTGTTCTGAAGCAAGCCGGAAGCAAACTCTAAATACCCAATTCCCAGAACTACGGCAATTACGCACTCTATGAAGCCGCCTGCTCCTCTGAATAGAGTGAAAATCCAAACTCAGCATCTAGCCAGCAATAAAAAAATAACTGAAAAACAGCGCTCTCATCAAACATAGAGGAATAAAAAAAAATACAGGAAGGAAGGTAACAAAAACTCAAAGGCTTAATGTGCCTTTACAAATAAGGCATTTATATTCTAAAGAAAGTGGCAGACTACCTCTGCCTGCAGAAGGCCTTCAACAGCCTGTCCAAATGCTCCCGCGTGCTGGTCGGGTATCCCAGGATCTTCTCTCCTGCAGCTAGGCCCTATGTGTTTTGAAACTGTTTCCAGACTACACTCTGGGCTGCACAGCTGGAGTTATCCGACTTGGTATTGGTGTCACCAATTCCTACAGTTCATTTCCCCCCCATCAACTTTTGGCTAGCCTGTGGTAATATGAAGTGGAGAAGGATGATGCCGGTTGCGATGCTGACCTCTGCAAAGACCCAGCAGCTTGGGGCCACCACTTGCCTTCAGAAGGCTCTTGTCTTGCAAGCTACACAGTGAAATACTTGCCTCAGCTTTGGCATTACTGCTGGCAGTTGTAAGAGCAGGGGTAGAAAGAGAAGCACACCACCAGCCAAGCAAGCAAGAGGACAAGCCTCTCATGTTAACCTCTTTTAGGGCAACAGCACTATCCCTAGCCCAGTGACACAAGCACCATTGGACGGGAAGTGATTCCAATGCTGATGCTGCCACCTTTGACACCAGTCACCTGAAAACCTCAGGGTAAAAAAAAAAAAGCACTTTCACAAACATCAGTGCAGAGCTGCACATCAAAGCGTGATCTTCCCTTCCCATTTTGAGGTCTGTGCCTGATGACTTCAGCAAGCATCCCCCTGAAGCACGGCCAGATCCTTGATTGCAGCAAGGAGATGCCTTGTTTTGAAGCAGGTACTGCTGGCCTGGAGATGCAAGGCTCCACACCATAGGTGTGAAAGAGCTTCCAGCTCTCCTGGTCTGGCAAAACATCCTGGTCCCTTCTTCATTATGCACCACAGGAAAACAAGGTTGCACCTCTGCACGCATCTGAATGCAGACAGAGCAATGGTGTGCTTCAGCAGGCCTCCAGGGAACACCACTTTGGGACTGCATCTTCCCTGAAGCTGGGACACGTCTAGGGTCACGCACATCTGGAATCAGCAGCAGACAGAATGTGATCTTGGAAGCCTTGAGACTGAAGTTCTTATTTTATGCTAAATTTACATCTCACGGAACTACAGCAATGTATTTTCTTTATGCTTCATGTAGTTTTCATGCACATTTAATGAGAATTTTAGGAAGTAAGACACTGTATGGAAACCACAAAACATGAAGACTGCTTTTCTTGTTTGGGCATCTAGCTTGCATGTACCTCTTGTTACTAAATTGCTTTGAAAACAAAAAACAATTGACATTTTAAAAGACAACAGCTATTATAATGGTGCAAAACCAGACAATTTTGAATATAAAAAATTAGGCATAAGTAGAATCAGAAATAATTTCAAAAATTGAAGAAAAGCCATGCATTATCAAAGTACCAACAAAGCTTAAACGGACCCACACCCTGCACATGTAGCTGGGCTGGGCCTTGCAGCTGACAGCTATGTAAGACTGCAGCTTTCTGACAGTCAATCCAGGGTGATTCAAAGGCTGTCGTTCCAACTCCCACTCCGACTTGGAGGGGCAAAGGAGAAAATACAGCTTGAGAATCTGCAAAACGGCCTGCTGCTGCCGTTAGACAGCATTCTTGAGCGTTTGCTGTCGAGAAGGCTCTTGAGACCGCTGTGCTGTGCCAGAGCAGAAAGAGAAGGACAGTGTTTGCCGCAGCTTGTTTTTCCAGAAGGTCTACATGCCTGTTTACAATCTCCAGAAGCTATCTACACTTCTCCTACTGGTCACAGCAAGGCTTTTCTCAATGTTTACAAGAGCCTGTCAAGTGAGTTCCCAGTTCACGGGCAGTCACAGTTGCATCAGTTCCCTGTGCTTCTTATCAGCCTTAAGAAATTTTCTGTCAGTCCTTAAGCCCTCTATCTATAACCTTTTTTTAACAGTGCCAAGGGTTCTCCAAACACCTCCTCTTGAGCTCACCTTCACCACTCAGACTTGCCAGCAGCAGGGTGGTTGCTAAGGATGCTATCCTTGAGGGCTACACTGCTGGCTTTTTGTTGAGGCAAGAAAAGTAACAAACTACTATTGTTCTTTGGTTTCCATGGCATCAAAGATAATTTTTGATTCTCAGCTCTGAAATGCCAGGCCTTTGCCTCTAGGCAAATCTGGGCCTGGAATTTCGAGCCGTATAAGAATGGCTCACTTCCTTCTGCCCCAGGCTCCCAGAGAAAAGCCACCATGGTTTAACTTCACATAATGGGTGGCTTGGGGTGCATTTAGCAGGCATAGTCTTTTGCGATTGCAGCACATGGCTCAGCATATGGCTGGCACCCCGACCCTCCGGGAGATATGAGAGGCCAAGGGGTGCAGGACAATAATGGAACCTGCACTTCTGAGCTTACCTCTTCCCTTGCTGGCCTGGTAGAGGAGAAAGAGGTAAAATGTCATGTCTAAGAAGGACAGGTGAGCCTAGTTATGATGCTGATCACTGTGGTTGTTCCTTATAACGGCACAATAAGAAATACAAAGCTATCTACACCAGACATGGGTGACAAAACAATTCTG
>Ga0181612_154472_pt1 | contig 11203 bp, 10 predicted proteins | sample HoacroProtozoa21_FD_119630 | JGI IMG/M metagenome (GOLD analysis project Ga0181612, IMG submission 119630) | Hoatzin crop microbial communities from Cojedes, Venezuel. Combined Assembly of Gp0051906, Gp0051904, Gp0051908 | reverse complement strand
GCAAATGTGGAGCTCCCTGAAAAGCATTCTCTCTTTTTTTTTTTTTTTTTTTTTTTTTTCCCCCAGTTGCACTGCGACCTAGAGTGCAGAGCTGCCCCTTGCAGGAGTGGTTGCCTTCCTCTGTAAGGCAAGAGCTGGTCCTGGGGTCAGAGGGTTGCAATCTAATCTAAATATGTGAAAATGGAATTGGGTAACTAAATCAACCCCATGACGTTCCTCAAACTAGCAGAGACCTGGCTTCTTTCTAGGGACTGGAGTAAAACAACAGTGGGATTTCTATGCCTGAAACATGAGTGTTAGGACACTGGCTTGGCAGGGAGGGAAAACAGCAGAAAACTGTTAAAATAGCCAGACAACTTTCAATCACAACTTTCAAACCCTCCTTTGACTTGTGTTTCATTTGCCTCAAGCTTCCCAGAGGTCTGCCCTGCTCGAGGAGCTCCCCTGGGGCTCATCACGCTGTCACTGGGCAAGGCTGGGGACAGGGAGGCAGGAGCCTGGTCTGAGGATCCCCATGACCTGCTGCTTGTGGCCTGGCTTTGTTGATAGGAAGCTCTTGGCAGTCTGTAGGACCAACCCTGGATTAGATTCCCTGCAGGAGAGGGACAAAGCGGTGCCCCTACCCAGTTTGGCCTTATGTTAAAGCATCAAGTCGAAGCAGGAGTCGGGCTGCGGGGGATGCTGTGGGCTGACGGGTGAAAGCGTGTGGCTGGCCAGGAGGGTCAGGGTCTGTCTCCTCATGCTCCTGCCCAGCTCCGAGGCTGCAGCAGCCCATTAGCCAGGGCTTGCGTACTGCTGAGAGGTAGTGAAAAAGGTTGGGAGCTGCAGTTGCAGAGAAAAGCTGTTGCCGAAATAGGCCCAAAATGCTCAAGTGGTGACTCTTTCATGTCTGTGTGTTTCAGGGGCACTTGCAAGAGCACTGTTTAAAAAAAAAAAAAAAGGGGGGGGGGGGGCAAGTGAGGTTTCTAATCTATTATTCATTCAGGAAAAATCATTTTGGAGTAAAATAAAATATTTTCCTTCCCCACCTCATTGTTAATATACTCTTTTCTCTTTCTCTCTCCCCTGCCTTCCCTCCACCCTGCAGGGCTCCAGTGAAATTATTTTGTAAAATCCAATAAAAATTTTAATCGGGTCAACATCATTACAGGAGAAGAGAGGGATGGAGCTGCTCTGATCCATTAAAAAAAAGTAAAGGAAAAAAGTGATGTAAACAGGCAATTGTAGAAAGAAGTATGCCTGGACTCCATGCAGTGCTGCCTCCTCCTCCTGTCTCCATGAAGCACAGTCTCACTTTCTGCCACGCGCGTGCCAAGTCTGTGGCTGTTTGCTGCCACAGCCAGAAGCACGCATACGTGCCTTATCCCCTTGCACATGTACCAGATACACTCCAAAGCAGGAAGGTGCAGGCAAAAGTCTTTGGCTAGTACCGTTCAGGTGAAGACCTGCCCCTGCCTGGAGATCTTTACAGAACCTTAAGCCCCCGTGTCCAGGTATCATCTTTAACCAGTGGTTAGCAAAGCAGAGGCACCAGCTAGTTGTGTGGCAACTTCCCTTTTTAATCCTTGTCTCTCCGATTACCATGGAAGGGAATAAAAAGCCCTGGCAACACATGGTCATGCTCTGAGGATTTGCATAGCGTATTAAGGCTTGCTAAGATCTCATTCCTATCCTGACATTTACAGAAACTGCAGCTGGTGAGGCTTCTCTCCATCTTCCCTCTTTCAGATTAAATGTGAACTTCTAAATCTGCCAGGAGGAGCGAAGGGAGGGCAGGGGAATGTAACTGTCTCCCACCGACCTTGGTTCATTACTGCCATCAGAAACGTGGAGCTAGGCCAAGCGATAGGGCTGATGGATGTCCATGCAGGTCAAAACACTGCTGGGAGAGGAGCAGACATACCAAGCCCTAAAAGTGATATACTGTTGACTCCAAGGGATTTGGAAAAGCCTCCAGGAATGAGGCAGTCAAGGCTTGGAATCACGTCTTGACACCGTCAGGTTCCTTGGGAGAGTGCGGAGGGGGCTAGCTACCTATCAAACCCTTCTCCACCAAGGTCAAGGTGCTGACTGCGGCTGACAATGCTGGCTCTGGAGATGAGCAGAGCACTCTGAGGAACCCACCCATGCAGTGGGAAATGTAACTCCTGAGAGCAAGGCAGCTGTGGGTAGAGATGCCCATCTCTGCACTGTTAGGACTTCTTCTGTGGAGTGATCTGCCACGCTTGGGGAAGCAGGGACCAATGGAGCAACCATGGGCCCTTGTGCTTTTCTGACTTACCTGGGATGTGGAGTTGTCATGGCAGACTGGGAATGTTTTGGTAACAACTCGGAGAAACTGGGGTGGGGGATTTACTCCTTAGGGATGAGGGTGCCTTGTGTTTTCAACCTGGAGACAGTTGAGGTTGAGCGGTGGTTGAGCTTACTGAGAGGGTAGCATCAGTGGGAGTCAAGCAGGGGTTGCCAGGGCCCTGAGCTGCCCTACAAAAGGTGGCTGAATCCTACCCTAGGGCAGGAGGTGTACGTGGGGGCTGTGTCCCCAGCCAGGGTCAGACCCTGAGGTGTTTCTAGTGACGTCAGGGTCAGTGTGTGTTGTGGTTCATCACCTCAACGGTCCTTCTGCGTGGTGGTGTCCTGCACGGCTTGTGGGGACATGTGGCTGGGCCTGCGAGCTGGAGCCTCCACTCTCTGCCGGCAGATGGGCTAAAACAGGAGCCGAAACATTCAGCACTTCTGGAAAGAAAAAGAAATGCCCAGGCAAGTGCCGACTGCAGCAACCATTTTGGCAGAGCACCGTTGTGTAGGGGGCTGGGGGCAACAGCCTCATGGTCAATGGGAGCGTCCACAAGTGGAAGCAGCCCCCAGGTAGGCTCTTGCACCCCCTTGCAGTCCGCCCAGCAGCGTCCAGGCTCGTGCCTTTGCCCCCCACAGACGTGGGCTGCGCGGCTGGAGGCAGGCAGAAGGCACCCTGCCCACGGCACACGGGCTGGCACCTCTCCTCCTACCCGCAATATTTCTTTGCCACCCTCTGAGTACATGCGCACGCACATCCTACGGCTCTGACGTTATTCCTTGGTTTATGTGAAGGACTGAAAAATGTCCATTTTGGGGTTTTTATATTTTGGGAGCCAGACTGAGAAATCTTTTCACGGTCAGTGACGAGCGGCTTGTGGGAAACAGATGAACAATACTCCCAGGAATTCCTCGTATTGCTGCCTGTGTTTAAAATCTAAAGTTAGAAAAGGAACCGGGAGGAGAAAAATAAAGTTTTGTAGGCTGAATTCCAGTTGCATGCTGTGAGACGGTCTCTGCAGCTCTCCCTGTATGGATGCAGAGCTCAGCTGTAGAAGTGGGCACGGAAAGCTTGGCCGGGTACAGATCTGATTTGGAGCAAGGCCCTGCTCCTCTGACGAGAAGCTGCTGATTCTCTCGAAGGGTTTGGTCTTTCCTAGAGCCCAGAAAGCACTGGCAAGGGCACCCAGAGGCTGACCTGCCGTGGCAGTCTGCGTGGCGCACCCCGGCCAGGCCTGGTACCTCTTTGCAGAGGAGACCACGTTCTTCTGGTCTCTCCCACCGTGGAGAAGTGATTTGCTTCCAGGCAGCCTGACGGTGACGGAGGACTTGGTGACCGCCCTCAGCCACCATTGGTGCCTCCAGCAGGGTCCGTATGCCCAGCTGTCACCTTTCCCAGCGCCGTAGATGGGGCTGGGTAGGTCCTACGGGATCGATGCCTGGACCTGCCCAACGCCAGCTGCTGGGTCTTTTCTCAAAGCCTTGTGCTGCTGCCTGCAGGGCTGTGCCTGGTTGTGTCGGCAGGCAGAGCCATGCCTGAAGCTGTGAAAGGAGAGCTGCGGCTCCCTGTAATAGATGGCAGGAGCGAGTGATGGCCCAAACGGTCAATAAATCTTGTGGGCTGGGTGATATAATAAAGCGCTTGACCTTTGCCCTGGTGGTTTATTTTGTAATCGGTGCCCAGCAATTGATTTATAGGATAATCAATCTCTCCCTCTCTCCCTTCCTCTGGCCTTGGCGTTGCCTGCACCATGGTCCTTGCTTCTGAGTGATGGCTCCAGGTTACAAACAGCATCCAGGGCCGAGGCTGCCCACCCCTGCCCCCTTCTCTCCCCCATGCCCAGCTCGGGAGCGGGCGTGCCATTTACAGCCTCATCTGCCCAATAAATGTTTATTAGGTGGCTCTCATCCCTCTTGCAGGGGCAGCCCTCTCCGCCTTGCCAATCTGCAGTGCTCCTGGCCCGGCAATTGGCTTCCCAGCACCTCAGTTTATAACTCCTGCAACAAATTGTCCTGAATGAAAACCTTTCATGCCTTGTGATGGATTTCCCTCACATAAATTGAGGCTGTGAGCATCCTTGCTCTTTCTAGGGATGCTCTGCACTGGGAAGCTGCAGTCAGAGCACTGAAGCTCGGGCAGGGGCAGAAATCGTGCCCAGGAGAGGCACGTCTCTGCTGCGTGTTCATAGCGTGGCTGCGAGTCCCCAGGGCTTCAGACCCACTCAGTAACATGCGAGTAACTTCCTCCCTGGCTGCAACGCACAATTTTTCATCTCCATGGCTGTTATTCTCCTTTCTCTTGTGCTGGCTTGTGTCTTCTCTACTCAGTGCTATGCTGCCATGTGGATGGGGGCAGGTGGGGGGCAAGGACCGTGGTGTGCCTTGGGATGGGGACTGTGTCCCCCTTTGCTGCCCAGTAAATCCGGTCTTGCTGGGCCCTGGTTCTGCTTTGCTCCCTGCGTCAGAGTCTGACGGGATCCCTCCTGCTCCGACAGCTGCTGTGCGGCCAAGGCTGTCCAAGCAATCGATAGAGACCTTGGAGGGATCTCATATATATGGTTCTGCGAGGGAAAAAAAAATAGAACAAGCGAGGGAGCTCAGTGTGTAGCGGGCCTTTGATGGGGAGCCAGTTCACCCAGTCAGCGATAGCCTGAGGAAGGCATTGAAGTGCCAGTTCCGGCTGGGTGGCATTTGTGATGAGCCAGTGAGATACGAGCAAAGGAGAAAGGATCTGAATCTCACCAGGCTTAACTGGAGGAGAGGCAGCCAAAGCCCTAAGTTCCTGAAAAGCACTGGAAAATACTTCCCAATTTTAACAGCATTAAATTTGGACCTAGATTTCTATCAGAGGCCCATCCTAATGATGTGCACTTACCAAGACCTGCACGTCTCCCACCCGTCGTGAGGATGTGATACCATGTACCATACTTCGGGCAACCATGGTGAAGTGGTGGCACCAGGAGAGCTGCCTGCGTTGGCAGGGACCCGCGGGACAGACCAAGGGGAGCTATGGTAGAGATAAAGTGCTCTGAGTAGGAGGCTGCTGGGAAAACAGAGCCCTGGCCCCATGGCACGTAGGGCCCAGGTCTGTGTGTGAGGGACGCTGTAGTCCTGGGATGATGCTGGGTGGGATGTGGGGCTGGGCTGGCTGTCAGCATTCCTAGTCATGACACCTTTTTGTAGAGGTTTATTTAAACATCTCCCCCTTCCTTAGGGGAAGACTTTCCTTATATCTATTCTACACTTGCCCTTCTCTTATTTAAGGCTGTTTCTTCTTGTAATACATCATCCTTGGTCAGCCTTAAAGGTTGGCAAACCCTGAGGGAAGAAAGGAAAGAGTTATAATGTCTGAGGGACTAAAGGTTTGATTTGGATGCAACCACATTTATTCAGCAGCAAATTACATCTTCAATCAAACCAATGCAAATCAGGCTTCCACTTCAGTCTATTTATTTGGACTTAGTGAGTGCAAGAGGATTCATTATTTCTTGGTCTTCCGTCCATCCTGCAAAGTTCGTGTGCGCATGTACGGACTCGCGGGCGCTCCCCTGTAAAACCCTCTTCCCCCCATGGTGTTGTGTGGCTGGGAGCAGGTATGTGGTGATCTCTGGGTGTGGGTAGAGCCTGTATCCCTTGGGAAAGCGGCGGGAAGCCAGCAGTTTCTGCCCAGGGTGGTACCATGCGAGGGTGCCTCAGAGCTGCAATTAGAGCTCTCTGCGTAATTCAGTTTTTCAGCGTGGTGTCTCAAGTAGAACAGTTAAAAACATTTCTGGGAGACTGATAGCGATCCCTTTCCCCTCACACCCACCCGGAGGAAGAAACAAGCCATGAAAATCCTTTTAATTTTTTTGGGGTCACTTTATTTTGCTTCTTGTTTGTGCATGCTGGCTCGCTTCCTAAGTGAAAAGCGCTCCATTTCAGAAATGTCCATGAAAAAAAAAAAAGTCAGGTCTGAAATTTTCATTTTCACTGCTTTTTCTGAGGTTTGTCTCTGACTTTGACCTGTACGTCTCCGGCAGTGGGGAGGTGGGTGGGTGCAGGCCGTGTCCCGCAGCACTCCCGGGCTGCCTGCGTGCTTGTGCCCCTCGCACGCCAGGGCCCTCCTCCTGCACACACTCACCCGTGGCCTTAATTCTTTGCACTCTCCCTTTCGGTAACACTTGACCGGTAAAGCTCCGGAGGTGTCTGCGAGGTCTGGACTTGCGGTGGTAAGCCCTCCGAGGCTGGATGTGTCTTCGTGTTCTATGTGTTGCGTGGGGGTTTTGTTCCTGTGTGCAGGCTCCTGTTCCCCTTGCCTACCAAGCCCAACCTGGATTCACCGCACAGAGCGTTTTGAGCCGAAAACAGCTCAAAGCACCTCCTGGAAACGGTAGGAAAAATTTCTGTGCTGAGGATAATGAACAGGGCGAGTGCAGAGGAGGGACACAGCAGGAATTCCTCTCTCCTAGGAAGGTGCTCCAAAAACCTTGGAGGATTTAGTACATGGGTCTGGGTCTGTTGTGTGTTTTTCACTCCTGAATTGTGTCAAAAAGCTTTGCCTCTTTTTATGGATCCAAAACTGTGCACAGTATTTTTTCAGAAACACTGCAACTGTCGTTTGCCTGATGGTCCCCAGCTGCCTGGGGGTGGCTGGGAAGGGGACCAGCAAGCTTCCCATGGGATGTGTTCACGTGCCGGGGCTGGTGTTGTCTGGCCATGATGCGTCTCTCAAAAATGGGTTCAGGCAGTGCCAGGGAGGATGGCAGGGAGAGCTGGAGGCAGGGAGCCTCATAGCTGGTACAAAACACGTGAGGCTGTGATGTTTGCCCTCCTCGTGAGCTGAAACCTGCTGTTACGGGTAAGTGGTGGGTTGGCCAAGCCCGGCTTTTATGGGTGAGCACAGACCTCTAGCTGCTGGACCTTGGCTCCTCCATCCTGCCCAGGCTACCTCCTGGCCGAAGCAGAGCTGAGAACTCGCAAACCTTCCCCCTGACTGCTGGCAAAGCCCTCTGCAAACACCAGGTCCCGCACAGAACCAGCTCTGGGCTGGCATGTGGCAACAGAGAGAAAGACGTCAAACGACTGCTCGTGCTTTCAAAGCGGTTGTGGCCCCCTGTGCCCGCGAGCTGCCCGCGTCCCTGGGCCCATCCGTGTTTGCTAGGGACCTTGCTCACTTTAGGAGCTCGTCTCCAAGCTCCTGGTCTCTGTCCCAAGCAGCCCAGAAGTTGTTTCATTTATCTTTTGTAGATTCTCTGCCCTGTAGATATTTGCTTGTAAAGCCAAAGTTATAGACAGTGTTATTTATGTGGAGGAAATACGTATTTAAGGCTGCTCCACTTTGTTATTGCCCACATTATTTTCTGAAGGTCAGACCTCCTTTTACTGGGAAGTTGCTGGCATTACCAGGGTTTCTGAGCTGGCTGGTTTAGAGCTTTGCCCTCCTGATGCCTCTCACCCCGAGGGCCTGCAAGAGCCTTGCTGGGGGCCGCACTGACTTTTTCCTTGCACCGTGATTCCCTACTGCTTTCCCCTTTGATCTTCCCTTCCCAGACAGACCTGCTTTTTTTTTTCCCCTTCTGCCTTAGACCCCACCAGCTCTCCCCCACCCCTTTTTTCTCCCCAATTCCCATAGATTTTTGAAGGTGCTGTCAGTGACTGCTGGCTGGCTCTGCTCCTCTGGTTCCAGCACAGGGCTGGCCCTGTGCCCTGCTTTCCCTGATGCTGATAAGCTCTCCCTGGCAACAGCTCCACACTGGCAGAACGTTTCCCTCCTCCTGATCCCTCATCTCACAGACCTCTTGAAGACCTGTTCTCCCTTGGCAACCCAAATGGTCTTTCCTGGTTTTCTCTCTACTGCTTGGTTCATCTTGTCTGCCTGAAGATCTTCATCATGCCAGCAGATGACTGGGTTCAGAAATGGCTCCCCAGAGCCCGTTCTCAATTGCCATCACCTCCTGGACCCGGCTCTCGGCAGCCGTGTGCGAGCTCCGCGTGGGCAGCTGCAGGTTACCCCAGCCCAAGGGCCGCTCAGCGTTGCCTGAGGGCGAGGTGGCTGTGCTCGTCCTGCCGCCTTCCCTCGCGTCGGGTTGCTAAGGCACAGCTAAAGCTCTCATCTGGAGTGTCATCGTCTCACGGCTCAGTTCCTGCAACATCCTTTTCTCCGGCCTTGACAAATGCAATCTTCTCCCACTCCTGCCTGTTCAGAGCTCTGCTGCAAGCATCATTTTCCTCACCTGTCATTTTGCTCGTGTCACCCGTGCTTTACTTGCTTTTGCTGGTTCCTGCTGGCAAACAGCAGTTACCTGTCTCTGCTCCCCGGGCCTTTCACAGCTTTCTCTCCTGTTAACCTCGTAGTCCCTCTCGACGCGCGGTTTCTCGCTGTCAGTCAGCCTCTGGTGACAGCCTCTGCCAGCGCTCGCCGGCTCTCCCAGCACGCAGCTCTCCGCTTTCTGCCCCAGCGCCTCTTGCTCGGAGAGCAGCTCCTAGAGGCACCCTGCAGCCAGGAATGTCTCCCTGCCCTCCACCTCTCCTTTGCCAGCCTCTGTCCCCAGCTGCTGACAATGGCTTGGCTGCAGATGGGAACCACGTGTCTGTCGGGCAGCAACCCTGCTTCCTCCATCTGGTTCTTCTCACCTTCTGCTTAGGTTGAAACCTTTGGAGCAGGGCCTTTCTAAGCAGTGGTTGCCTGAAGAAATACAAGCTCATGAGATCCTCCTGGCTCCATGCGTGTGTGTCTGTCCTGCTACTGTGCTTTGTGGAAGCAGTGGTGAATCCAAGCTGAATTTGGCAGGCTGGGTGGGGATGCTGGGTTCCTCCAGGTTTAGTAGAAGGACGTGTTTGGATACCGGAGAGGGCCCTTCCCTGCCAGCCGGAGATGGAGGCTTGGGTCTGCACAGCTCAGCGCTGGTGGAAGGAAGGTTGAGCCCCTGCCTCTTCCCGCTTGATGCCTGCCCCATCGTGCCTGGAGAAAAGGGCTGCAGGCAGCCGGCCCAGGGGAGCGTCCCCAGCCCTGAACCTTGCTGGTGGCCAAGGGACAACCCAGGCCAGCGTTTGCTGTCACAGACAGGGTCTGGCCCCAGACTCGACCTGCCTGGGCTAACCCAGACCACGGGCAGGGTGCGGTGATCCCGAGCAGCACGTGGAGCCCCGCTCTGTACCGCGGGTGCAGGAGGGAGATAAAAACACATCAGGCCCTTCAATGTGCCCATATGGATTTTTCCACCATATTTTATAAGCGTTCATTTTTATTTATGTGAGGTTAAAGTCAGTCCAATTTGGAAATCAACTTGTCTAAGGAGCTCCCCTCAGATCTCATTAGCTTCACGTAGTATTTCTATTCATTTTTGCTAATACCATTCACCAGGCTGGCCGTGGTGGTGGCTGCGGGAAGTGGTAACCCTCTCCTTGCCAGCCCGCTGCGGCCCTGGGGACGGCCATGGGAGCGTCAGGATCCGGCCGTGCAGTGAAGGGCTGGGGCTCCTGGCTTTCCAGCTCCCAGCAGCAGGGTGGGGGACAGTTTCTGACATCTGCTCCTGCGTGTTCACCCCTTGCTGCACCCAGCATCACCCGCAGCCCACCTATCACTGCCAGCACAGAGGGTGTCTGCACCCACCGTTGCTGGAAATCAGTGGCTGGTTTGGACAGAGAACAGTTACGAAGTGCTCGGGCTATCCTGTAATTAGAGAAATTCCTGGAAGAAAAAAGTAAAAAATAAATCCATTGAGGGCTTTTAAAGGAGAGATGGGATGCCTGACTCCAGAAGCCCTTCAGCTGCAGATTGCCGGTGGCTGGAGGAGCGTCCTGGGGAGGTATCGGTGCATGCTAGGCTGGCTTTTACACCCGTCCCCTGGCATTCGCTGCTGGCCCTTGCTGGGGAGAATATTGGCAGGATGGACCTTTGCGGCTCCGCTTGCCTTCGAAGGCGTTATTTTGGTATCAACAAAGGAGCCGGCTGCAGCCAGGATTACGGCGTGAAGGTGGGGGTCAGATGTGAGCCCCACGCAGGAGCAGCGGTGGCTGCCAGCGTGGGATGCCTGACTGCCCCGCGTGCCTGCCCCGCACACCTCCCCGTGCCAGCAGCATGGCGCACGTCTCCTCAAGCATCACCGCTGCCCTGTCTCTCCTCTGCCTTTGATTATTTATTGAAGCGGTTTGATACTGGGTGACTGTAATTAAAAGAAGAAAAATACACACAATAAAATGATTTCTAAAATGGCAACACGCTGGATGCAGTGAAGCAAGGAATGTATTAAATATTTATTGCCACTGGTCTGCTGGGGGGGGAAATTAAAATTATTCAGCCTGAGAAAAACATTTTAATTATTTAATTTAAGGGGAAACCTCCCCCACAGCCCTCCCTAGCATTAAGCCCCAGACAAATGGCAGCATAATGTAAGGTTTGATTAAAATCTGAATGGGATGAAGGTCTGGAGATGGGAACAAGGGGATGGGGAGCCACGTGGTTGCCGTCCGAGCCTGAGGCCCCCCCTGCTCTGCCACGGCAGGTCTGTGCCTGTGATCCTGCATCTTGCAGGGCCAATTCTTCCTCTCAAGGGGTGGTTCGTGCTTGGCAGCGGTTAGCCGGGGATTTGCTCCACACGTGGGGGTCTGGGTTTAGGATGGGAGTTGCTGGGTGCGTCAGTCACGATGCAGGCTGGGTTGCTCCCAGGAGCTTCGCTGGGGCAGGAGCTCTGGCATGTCTGTCCCAGCAGCCCAGCTCCACCATGCAGGCTCTTCTGGGCTCACCAGGCATCCGTCTTGTGCGTGGCACAGGGTTCGCGCTGTGCCAATGTCCTGGGTTTGGCGAGGACAGGGTTAATTTTCACCGGACTCCAGGAAGGGGCACAGCTGGGGGGTGGGGGCTGACCCCACCTGGCCAAACAGAGCCCGGTATTCCATACCCTGTGACGTCACGCTGGGTTCCGGTGGGGGG
>Ga0181612_137789_pt1 | contig 11203 bp, 6 predicted proteins | sample HoacroProtozoa21_FD_119630 | JGI IMG/M metagenome (GOLD analysis project Ga0181612, IMG submission 119630) | Hoatzin crop microbial communities from Cojedes, Venezuel. Combined Assembly of Gp0051906, Gp0051904, Gp0051908 | reverse complement strand
TTTTTATGTGCTCTCTGAATAACAGAAATTCATGGCTGTCAAGTTTTGAACATTGTATAGGAATCAACTTCACTACATCTTAAAGATAGGTTTATGTTATTAGACAGGTAATCACCTTTCTCCCTTTCACTCTGGGAATTCCAAAGGAAAAGATTGTTGTGTGAAAGAGAAGCCATTTTCTTGGTCACTTCATGTGCAGCTCAAGCCGAAAAACCCAAAACATAAGGAATAAGCAGAGTATATCTATTGCAAATTACCTGAATATTTAGATCTGCTCAGTGTCTTGCTGATCTCCCTGACACTCGGGAGTCCCACATGAATGGGAGATCTCAGTTGTGTGTTCTGGCAGGGCTCAGGAGAGCTTGTCTTTATTGAGCTGCTGACATAGGATGGCACTACAGAGCTCTGTGATGGCTTTTTTTGTACGATCTTGCCTTAGTAGTGGAGACAGTAACTTCATCAACACTAGCATCCTCATCAAACTTCTAGTTTGTCATTAACATACCAAATAAAAAAAGCAAAAACAAACCACAAACCACTTACAAGCCTTCTTACTATCAACTGCTGAAATTCTAATCACTTTCAAAAATGTTGCTGGTTTACACTCCAGCAAGCTGAAGGAAGATTATACTGTTCTTCACATTTTATCAGAGCATTACAAATGCTATTTTGCTGAATTCTTGTGAAGAAGCTTGTCTATCTTTTCCATAAATAATTAGTTTCCCCAAACGGTGGATGCGGTTTCATTAAAGCTTTGTTATACTGTCTCTTTTATTTCACACTTGTTGAGTTTATGTGTGGAATTCATTTCTTCTATGCAGCTGATCTGCAAACAAAATGGATTGCTAATTTGACATGTACAAGAAAATTGGAAACGGAGCTGACATAAAATACTTGACTGCTTCCAAGTGTTTTGTTTTACATGCTAGAAAACATCCATACAGTAAGGCGTGTTAATCAGACTGGTGTGTCATTTTGGAAATGGAGCCCCTTTTAACGTGATTCTGAATTACTGACCGCATCACCACAATGGTGCTTGTTATTCTGCTGTTGTAACTTACCTGTGGTATACATTATCACATTTTCCTTTTCACTGACTTTCATAGCCTGGCTAGCTGACTTCTACTCATAATCATATGAAAATATACACTCAAAGGAAGATTTTTGATATTTAATTTATGTAAACTTTTGAAATTGCCTTTTCCTTATCTTCCTTTCTTATCATTCTTGTGGACTTGCTACTGTTTTAAAATTCTTGCAATGTTGCTATAAATCACAAATCTTCTCTCTTGGATAATCCATCTTTTCTTTGATCCAATGGCATAAAGTATGGTTTTGTCATATTTACATAGTCTGCCTTACAATGGTCAGCTTCAGAACGGTTCCCCTAATGCTAACATCTCTCCCTTGAAAATCATGCCAGGTTTCTCTGGCACTTCTGTAAGAACTCACAATATGTGCCAGCAAGTGATAATTATTATTTTTTAATCTGGTCTGAATCTTTTCAGTCTGCATTCAGACCCACAGAGACTAGAAAAAAACTTGCATTTTCATTTCTGATGATGGCAACCTCGATTGTGCTACCCAACATAGCTATGAGCTATTTGCGGAGATGATGACTATCAGTGTGGTAGGTGGGTAAGGAAGATGAAGGAGAAAATGATTCTTAATGAGATAATCCGTAAGATTCTTTCTTGACCTCTAGATCCATGATACTACAGCTCATCCTGTAGCTTCCATTCAAAGAATTTTCCTTTTACACAGAAGGGTCCCCGCTGAAACCTATTCAAATTTCATTTCAGAGAAGGGTTGATGCTAAATGACCTTTGTGATCAGGGTCCTTCCTTGGTGTTCCACTAGGAATACAAACCATTTTCTTGCCACTTAAAATGGGCTGCTTTCATCCTGGTTTTTAGCATCATTTTTCCCTGTCAATTCTTTGTTTTGCTTAATGCTCTCAGTTACAGACTGTTCTGAAGATTACACAGAAAACTAATGCAGAATGATCTGTTATCTGCACTATCTGTTAACAGCAATCTGTAGGAGATGGGGTCTGTACTTGTTATGAGGGAACTGTACCAAGTGCTGAATGAAGTATTAGTATAGTTTGTTAATGGCTAGGCGCAGAATGTTTGTCTTCATCATTTCATATAAATAAGATCTGATGACCCTTGTGTAGCATATTGCCTGCAGACGGTGGCTGGCCCCACAGCTGTGCGTGGCTTTTTCCCTTGTTTTACATCCCATGAGGTGCGTGGCTTTGGTGCTGGGAGAAGCCTTTTTTTTTGAAAGCTGCCACAACTACAACTGAAAAAGAAGGTCTTCCAGCCAAAGGACCTTCCTATGTGGAGGATTTCTCAAGGGGGCATCCAAACTATCCGTGAAGAGCTTGTTAGTTGATTGGATTAGATACAGACCTCTGGAACTGGAGTCTCTCTTGTCCGCACTTGCAGGGTGTCCCTGTCAGCCATATCACATTTTTACCGTGGAAGCCCTTTGCTATCCTCTCAACCCTGCTGCCCATCTCCGCTCACTTTCATTCTCCTGTTGGTCACACTCGTCTCCTCTACAGTCCCATCCACCTTGCTCCTTCACCTTTTCTGCCCTGGACTCGCTTGCTGCTTCTTTTAGCTTTATAATGAAACACAGTTAAAAGAAAGTATACGTTGCATGGCATCAAACTGATGCTTTGATCATGGAGTCAGTCTTTGGTTTCTGCCCACAATAGAAATCTGTCTGTGTCGTACGCTTTTCCACTGGTTTAATTAAAAGCAGCAGTGCCAGAACTGGATACCCCAGTTTTGTTTTGGGTATTTTTTTTTTTCATATTTGCCTGTTGCTATTGTTTTCTCCTTTCCAGTTACAAGTTCTTAAGGGCAGGGACTCCAGCATACATAAACTTGAAAAATAGCAGCAGAGAGGTGGCCTGGCTGTGACAGAGCAGGTTCACGCTTGGAGGACTCAAGTCGTGGGGAGACCAAACCCTGTCTTGTCTAAGAAGCCAGAGACTTCGCCTCTTTTCTAGCATGTTCTTTTTCTCCTTCTGTCCCTGTGCTTCTGCAAACACTAGAGAAATTAGTAACTTTCTAGATCAAATTTGCTGAAATGCCAAATGTTTTCAAAAGATGAATTACTGGGCCTGGGTCTCCGGTGGGCATCATTTTCCCTGCAGTTGCTTGCTGTGGCTCTGAAGATCCAAATTACCTCAGCATGTGCATCATTTGCAGTCCCTGTTGCTGTGAGTCACCATAGTTGAAAAAGTGACTTAACGTGTATCATGGGTGTTTTTTCACGCAGCTCAAGTAAAAATGTGTTCTCTCCTAATTGTGAAACTCAAGTAAACTCCTACGTTAGGAGCATGCAAGGACTCCTCTGCTGTGACACAGAGTGCGTTTTGTATTTCAGAAGTATGAGGGAATACACTACTTGTTCCTTTGCAATTATCTCAGGATAAGCCAAATGGTGGGAGGACTGGTCATGTGGGATATTTAGGTCAGGGACAAGTGGGCACAGATAAGTCTTAATGGCTCAAATCAGCCTCACCTGGGGCCTTTCTCACACCCCTGCCCACGTAAGCATGGGGCTCCTGGGGGCTAAGGTTGGTGACGGACAGCAAGGTCTGCTGGTACCATCAGCCTCCTGATAAATCTATTAAGTGCCTTTTTTTTTTCCTCCCTCTAATAACAGTTTCTAAAATAGCTGTACCTTTCCTATAGTGTGCGCTGCCTTACTGTATTTGAAAAAAACTTCACACAACACAAACATCCTCCCATGCATGAGCTGGGTGTTGTGGATATTTTAGGTAGTAAGGCTTGCAACTATTGCTGCAGAAATCTGATAATCAGAAAGGAGACAAGTCTTTTTAGCTTACATTGGACTGTAGGTAAGTCTTTTAATTGGTGCATAGCTCAGGGAAGATAGCATAGATAGGCAACTATTTTTCTAGTTAGTGCTGAGATATTTTCCCTATTCCTAAGGCCTATAGCTAAATGTATCTGTGTTTTGTTATGTACAATCTTTTGCAATAAGCTTATGAAAACACAGGTTAGCATTAAAAGACCATTTAACATTAACACCTAGAGCTATCAGCAGCAAATGTAATACTCTGTTTTCTTTGCATCCAGTCTGGGTATTAAAGAGATATGTTAGTTACAGTCTCATACCTGCAAACAGTTTTTTCTATACTTTTCATGGGCTCTGATTAGTGTGGCTCTTTATTATGGCATTTATATAATGATCACATGATATCTTCTGGCCACAGATTTTCTATTTCAATGCTTTTCATTCTCTTGTCTGTAATTTTACCTATTGGACTTTAAAATGTAGATACTAAGGAGCTGGTGAATCGACAGACTCTGGTTTTGTGTCTTCCACCCTGTTGCCCAGTATTCTGAATAGGGCATGTCTTGCTCAATTTTTATGTTAGATGATGCAAGGTATCAAAAGAGAGGATTAAGGTGAAGTTTGAAAAATAGGTCAGACTGGAGAAGGAAAGCCTAATAGAAACTGTTCTGCGCTCCCTATGCAGTTTTAGCTATTTTGGTTATCTTGTAGTAATGGTAAGACTGAGATGCAAGGGAGAAAGTGAGGAAGATGTGTTGTGACAGGTTACTTGTCTGAGTCTCAGAAATTAAAGTCTGTGTAACTTTTCCAGTGCCTTAATCAGGCTGTAGCAGTGATACCTCATCGTTTGCTCCTATCTAGCTACAGAACAGGTTTCTGCGTTATACCTGAATCAAAGAGTACCTGTTTTTGTGGTGGCTGTTTGAACACAGCAGCAGCTGTCAGGGCTGATTTGCTACTGAAATCCATTTTCGTCATTGTCTCAGTCTCATGTGCTATCAGCTCTGCTCCTCTGAGTGCTCCTGCAGCTTGAGAGAATGGCAGGCAGTGAAACTATCTGTCTTGTCAGAGACTGCTAGGAAAAAATAAAATGACACCTAGAGTTTACTCCTCTCTCTTTTCTTTTTTTTTTTTGGTGTGTCTCCATTCCATCTCCTGTCAGTTGCCATTTCTGTTTCATACCTCCTGCCTGCCCTCCTGTATCTGTCAGTCTGTGTGTTGTACTAATACTGTTGTTAAGTGTGACCTAGCCTTAGAACAGAATCAGTCCTCTTGATAAAAACTTGTGGTCTATTCTTTAACAGTATTCATCCTGTAACACTCAAATTTTTTAAAAATTATTTTATTAAAATGCATCTGAAAGCATCTTGGATCCACCTACAATTTTTATTAGAAATACTTTTTGTGGAAAATTACTTCCACTGTTAATAAAATTGGATAGGAGGCAAAGCTGTTTTCACAGTTCAACAGGCAGAGAAAATTGTTTGTCTGTTTTTCTTACTGTTGTTGCTTTCGTTAAAGAAATGCTCTCACTGGAATATCTAAGTATCTATAATATTTGCCTAAGGAATCATCTTTCTTTATTACAGTGTGAATCAACTCTGAGCACATTTTTGAGTACTAATACAAATAAGATGCTTCAAAAAACACCACTAATGTAAGTTGAATCTTCCAGTGTTACATTTTGAGCAGACTGTGTGTGGAAATCATAAATGGGACCAAATTTTATTCCACCTTTTCCCCTGGCCTGAAGCCAGAATTGCTCCTCACTCTGAGGATACGTGTGCCTGAGCTGTAGGACACCAAGGAGGTCTGAGAAGGCTCTTCAAGGGGACGGATCATGAAGGATGGTTTGGGGAATGGGAGGAGAGTAAGTCTGCTGGGATCATACAGAAACTCATTTTCTTGCTCTCACAAGCACTATGCTTTGTAAAGCCTCTTATGAACTTGCTGTGAATTTATGAGTTTATGCGCCTTTTATGACCTTGCAGAAATTGCAAGCAGGTGTTCAGAGCACAAGGTTTTCTGTCTAGTTGAATAGCCTACTTCGTTTTATTAACTGGTACTTCCAATTTATCTGATACCCCTTTTGATACAGAAAACTCTTGTTACCAGTATTAATCTATTTTATTTATCTTTTACTTTGAAAAAGTTTGAATTGCTGGCTCCAAAATTACTTTTGCAATGCTCCTCCTAAATTGTCCTTATTGCTTACTGCAAGTAAAGGTGTCAAACACGGTCATCTCCCGTAGGCTGTGATTTTTGATGAAAAAAAACCCCAAACACAACCTTGTCATCTGTCATGATGTGGGACTTCTGGGTCCTGGCACTATCAGCAGCAGCTAGACCATCGAGGCTTTGTGTGCCACAGTCCTACAGTGGAGCCAACAACTGAAGGATTGCTGCAGGGCCTGGGCTCAGCCTGGCTCTGGGGTGGTAGTGGGACAGAGCAGCTGGAGAGCCCGGGAGCTTTCTCTCCTTCAGCACTTGTGGTGCAAGGCTGGGGGGCAGCACGTACCCTCTCTTGCACCAGGACAGCAAATAGCTGGGATCTGCATATCTGCTCTCCTGTGTTCATAGGTATTCTCCAACTGATATAATTAAAAACTTAATCATGGAGGTCTGAGATGGAAAATATATATTAGCTAATATTGCTCACTGCCTGGGGGCCAGCACAAGATTGCTTCCTGTAAAACAGTTCACTGATTTCAGGGGAAGTTGAGGTCTAAAAGCAACATGCAGGCTCAGGCTCTTATTGAAGAGCTGCAAGGCTTGTGTATATATATGTCTTTATTAAAACTTTTATTAAAAAAAGAAAGGCATTTCCATGCCCACTTGCTCTTCCAGATTTCAGCAGTGCTCCCGTATTTCTCTGTGGTAAAACCACATTTATTAGTTTTGTATGCTCAAAAGGAAGTATGAAAAAAATAATAAAATAAATTGGAAATGAGGAAATACTTGGCCTTACTGAGTCTGTGGATGCCTTCAGGTGGCTTGGAGTTTCACCCAAAGCCTCATCCTTTTTCCAGTTTATTTCATTGAGATATAATAGTTGTAAAAGGGTCTTACTTTGTCCATCTTATTTAGAATTTTAAAGAGGTGGCATATAATCCATAAAAATCTCAATTTTTAGGGTAAATGAGTCTCTTCATTCATTACCAACATGAAGTCCCAGGCTGTTTTAGTAGTCACAGCCATATCAAGAAACAATAGACACTCGGCTCTCTGAAAATCCTTCAGCTAAATTCACTAAATGATTTTTTAATTTTCCTTTCTGTCCTTAAATTACAAATCTTCAGGAAATACACTTTGACTCCCTTTCTGTCAACCACACTATAAGCTGTGATCCTATATTGTGCTGCCTTTATGGTAAGTATTGCTGTGCAGTCTATCCCAGATCTTGCTGGTGTGGAGTTGTGCTGAGGCTGTGGTATTTTGTCAGACCAGACTGAGAAATATTCAAATCCCTATCGAATCCTGGCAGTCCCAGGTGCTCTTTCCACACCTTGCTTCCCCATCTACCCACTCTTCGGTAGCAGAGTTGTTAGAAACTGCCATACCACCTTCACATGCAGCAATGGTGCTAAGATTTCTGTACAGCCACAGTCACCAATTAATCTCTGGCCTAAAATAGTGAGGTACTCCTCTTTTCTCCAGAAGGAAAAAGATCTCACAAGGCACGTGTAATCACCTAATGCAGCCTGTAGGTCACCTACTGAGAAGCTCTCTCTCCTACCCATCAAAAGTTTGATTGTTACTAAAGTTTAAAAAAGAAACGAAAACCAATGAAACACTTCTGCTGTGAGCAACACCAAGGCACCGTGCTGTAAAGAGTAGATTAAACAGGTGCAGCCCCAAAGTCCTTTAGGTAACCTGGTGTTGTCAATGTCCCTGGCTCCATGGCTCTGCTGAGACACTCTGAACAGCAGCGCTATGCAGTGCGGTGGGGGTATGTGAGGGCAAGAAGCCTGAGGACTCGATGAGGAGCAGATGTAAGAAAGTCCTAGCAGGTATGAAAATGAGGAGGATCCCTTCTCTCCTGAAGGAACCTGAAAGCATTAGCAGCTTAAAGTATCTATCTTTCTATTCGGAGTGATGCAGAAGCGTAACACGTCTAAAACTTTGTGTACTCTGAGCGTCACCAAAGCTTAAGAATAATAAATCATTTGCAGCAAATTACTTCGGTCTCACTACTAGGAGAAGCCAGCAAACTGAAAGTTTCTCTTTTCTAAGGTACTGCTGTGGCTGGGATGCTAAGTCAGAGGTTTCAGGTTAAGTAATATTGTGGCCGGATGCTGCCTCTAAGTGTTTGCGCTGAGAGTGTCCTTGGAGCCAGCAGCAGGCAGACACAGTACTCCTACCCTTTCCAGCTATATATGATGCAATTTGGCATATGGGCTCTCTGAAGCTCCATCGTAGAGCAGGACCCAACGAGACCTGTGGCTTCCCTATGTAGTACAAGTTGGACTCGATTTCTTTTCATGTTGAGGTAGGGGGCTTGACTGCTGGTGGAGAGGGTTCATCTGGATCGTCAGCCTGTAATTCATATACTAAGAAGCTTCCTCCCATAATCATCAAGGCCTGATTGTTACAAAAGTTAAAATAAGTGCCTCTGCTGTGAGCAACGGCAAAACGTGACACCAGAACAGCTTGGCACTTGCTAATGCTTAATCTGCTGTGTGTCAAAGGCAAGTTAAGGCTTAGAAATCAAGCCTATTAACAGAGCAAACTTATCTTATTACATGGATCAGTTCCTGTAACCTGACAGACCAAAAATATCCCAATGAAGCAAGGATTCATGACCTTTATAATTTGTTGTCATTTCATGAAGTTAATAACAGCACTGGAATTACAGAGAGAGATTTGCTCCCTATTCTGTTCAATATCTTGAATCTTTAAACTAATTAGAGAAACTTGACATTCCAAACCAATTTGCAGGTTGTGTACAAAAGTAGAGATTGGAAATTACTGCTGTTTAGAGTAGCTTTAGCCTCAGTCAAGTCTTTGTGGCAGTCTAAATTGTGATGGCCATACAAGTGTGTAACAAAGTACCTCTCAAAACTTTTTGAAAATGCTGCCAGTATCCATTGGACATTTTCAGCTTGCTTCAGTACTCTGTAAAAAGTAGTCTGAAAAAGTTATTTCTCTGTTCTCAACTGGAAACTCATAGAATAGTTAATATTGTACTTTGCCTGTAAGGTTTTTGTTAATAAATATAGAATCATAGAATCACAGAATCATAGAAAGTTTTAGGTCGGAAGGGACCCCTAGAGGTCATCTAGTCCAACCCCCCTGCAGCGAGCAGGGACACCGCTAATTAGATCAGGTTGCTCAGAGCTTTGTCCAACCTGGTCTTGAATGTTTCCAGGGATATGTTGAAGAAAAGTCTCCTCTCTGATGAGACAGTGGTATGCCGAGTTGTATCAGTTAGGAGTCTGGGCCAAAAGGCTCCTGGTCACTTGCATATGATGCCTTTATAGGTGGCAGTGATGAAAAAGCAGAACTCTGAGATACTACAATACCAACAGAACCAAGTGAGGGGTCTGGAGAACAAGTCTTAAGATCAGCGACTGCAGGAACTGGGGCTGTTCAGTCTGCAGAAGAGGAGGCAGAGGGGGGACCTTATCGCTCTCTACAACTACCTGAAAAGAGGTTGTAGTGAGGCAGGTGTTGGTCTCTTCTCCCAAGTAACTAGCAATAGAATGAGAGTCAATGGCCTCAGGTTGCATCAGGGGAGGTTTAGATTGGATATTAAGAAAATTTTCTTTACTGAAAGAGTGGTCAGACGTTGGAACAGTCAATTCCATGATTACTCTTGCTGACTTTATATCTCAGTTCTGAACCCAAAACACAGAAATTATAAAATTCTCTTTCCTCAAATATAAGCATACTGTTATGGATAAGCCAAATGATTTTTGTGAGATGAAGAAGGAGAAAAAAAAGACTAGAAATTAGGTGCAAAGATATATTGACTCAAATGGAAACATGGCTTTGCTCCAAATAGGTGAATTTGAAATGTTTTCTGTTGTGAATCTTTAAAAGTTTCACACTTCTTTTTGTAAACCAAAATAAAACATTTCTTTATGCTTTTGTTTTATGTCAAACAATGTGAAGTGATTCAGACAAGACGCAAGTCATCTTCATGAGCCTAAACTGATTTAGGAAGACAATTTTTCTTAACTGGTTCTCAGTTAGCAACCAAGATGTCTCCTGCATCGGAAATTGTTCTTTTTGGTTTAATTCAGGAAAACAGCCTTTACAAATTATGATTAAACATGTTTAAATCCACTAAAATTTATTAGAAGAGTTAAGACACGTTCTTAATCTGAGTGCATTTATACATGGTCCTCCAGTATTATATTTACAAATTCCTGCATTTTACGACAAGACCAACAGTTATGCCATCTGATGCTAATGTACTGATCACATTAATCTCTTTGATGGTAACATTGCTTCCAGAAAACCATCGACTATTTGTTTTAACGATTGTGCTTTATTCCAAGTTAAAAATTGTCTGACTTTCACTTACAGTGTTGTATCTTATTATGCACTTCTTGTTGTGCCCTTTCACCATCAATGAAAGTGCTGAGCAACACTGGGCTATGCAGTAAATGCTGTGGAAGACTTAAATGTTTTAAAGTGTTGACAGCAGTCTCAGTGTGAGACTGCAAGATCTTTTGTGACAAGGAAAATGGAAATTCTTTACCAAGAACTCCTCAAAATACCAAAATGGTGCAATTTATGCCTGAACATAACTTTCTTTTTACAAGGTTCTTGTGGTTTGCTTCTGTTGTGTCATGTTTATTTTTGCTTTCTACATTCAAGTGTATCTTTTTACATTTAAATTTACGTTTAAAGACAGTGTCTATTAGCTTAATAACAATTCAGACAATGCCAAGCTGCTAAAAGAAAGTTCCATGGTCTAATTTTAAGGCTCACATCCTTTTTTCTTTGAATAGTAGCACATTTAATGTAGTCCAGCATTTCTGTATGATTACAAATGTTATTGAGAACAACAGTACTTTTATTTATATTGCGTCCAAAAGAAGAATATTTTATCTTTTTCAGGTATCCATGATCAGTAAAATACAGTTCTAATTCATAAACTTAAGATCAGGAGATCTTCATCTATTATAGAGTCACAGAATAGTTTGGGATGAAGGGGACCTTGCAGACCATCTAGTTCCAACCCCCCTGCCATGGGCAGGGACACATTCCACTAGACCAGGGGGCTCAAAGCCCCATCCAACCTGGCCTTGAATGCTGCTGGGGAGGGGGCATCCACAGCTTCTCTGGGCAGCCTGTGCCAGTGCCTCACCAACCCCACAGTAAAGAATTTCTCCCTTATATCTAATCTAAA
>Ga0181612_126810_pt1 | contig 11203 bp, 8 predicted proteins | sample HoacroProtozoa21_FD_119630 | JGI IMG/M metagenome (GOLD analysis project Ga0181612, IMG submission 119630) | Hoatzin crop microbial communities from Cojedes, Venezuel. Combined Assembly of Gp0051906, Gp0051904, Gp0051908 | reverse complement strand
TTTTGCTGGTTTTTTCTAGTCATTATCTTACCATTACGCCATAACATTTTCAACATTTTTTACTGCCTCCAACGAGTAATTTCGAGTCCATCGCCAACCTCTAAAATTTCCGACTCCAAGCGCTCGTCCTCAGTTGATAATTTTATGTATTCGCGCAAATGTGTAACTGCCGTACGTTGTTTATGTTTATTGTAATCGCTCATTACATAGCCTTTGTATAAAATATTATCTGCAAAAATAATTCCGTCCTTTTTTAACATTCTCAACGCTTGCTCTAAGAAAAACGGATACTTTCCTTTAGCTGCATCAATAAAAATCATATCATAGCTTTCATTTAGATTAGGTAAAATTTCAACCGCATCGCCCTCATACAAATTAATTTTCGAAATACAATTCATCTTTTCAAAATTTTCCTTAGCCTTAGCAATGCGTTCAGCATCGCGCTCAATTGTATCAATCTTTCCATTTTCACTTAGCATCTCCGAAAAGCAAATGGCTGAATAACCTGTGGCAGTGCCAATTTCAAGAATTCTATCCAGTTTTTTATTACCAATCGTTTCTTTAATTTTCTCCAATGTATCATCCATAATTATTGGAATATGCGCAGCTAAAGCTTCTTCTTTAATTTTATCGATCATTTTTTTCTCCATGTGTTTTATTTTATATTATATCGTCTTGTTATATATTTTTTATAAATTTTATAAATTTTACAAATTTGCATACAGTTATTTCGAGTGTCTATCATTGTTACAATATGTTTATTTTTTATCGCTTACAATCTTTTCAGTCAAGGTATGAAGAAACCGCCTTGCATATCACTCAAGACGGCCTAGCTTATTTATTTTCGTTCTTCATTGTTGAGCATTGTATGTTTTTTGTTTTTTGTTTTTTGTTCTTTGTTTTTTGTTCTTTGTTCTTTGTTTTTTATTCTTTATTTTTTGTTTTTTTGTTTTTTTGTTTTTTCGTTTTTTATTCTTTATTTTTTTGTTTTTTGTTTTTTTGTTTTTATTTTTGTTTTTATTTTATAAATTTTATTTACTGCTCGTCCTTATGAAGTTGAGCTCTCTTGAACTCTCTTTCTCTTGTCTTTGTATCAAGAATTTTCTTTCTCAATCTAATATTTTCAGGTGTTACCTCAACAAGCTCATCATCGCCTATAAACTCAATTGATTGCTCTAATGACATTTGAAGTGGTGGTACCAATCTTAATGCATCATCAGCACCTGAAGCTCTTGTGTTAGTCAAATGTTTTTCCTTGCAAACATTTACTGATATATCTTCATTTCTTGAATTTATTCCAACAATCATTCCCTCATACACTTCAACACCAGCTCCAATAAGCAATTCGCCTCTTAACTGTGCATTGTATAATCCATATGTAATTGATGTTCCTTGTTCGAATGCAACAATAACACCTCTTGTTCTTGATTGAATATCACCTTTGTATGGACCGTATTCTTTGAAAACCGACGACATAGTTCCTGATCCACGAGTATCTGTTAAAAATTCGGTTCTGTAACCTATTAGACCTCTAGCCGGAACTTCAAACTCAATTTTCGTGTGTCCTGGCTCAGCTGGCTCCATATTAGTCATCTCGCCTTTACGTGTTCCAATTTTTTGAATAACTGTACCTACGCAGTCATCCGGCACATTTACTGACAATGTTTCGATTGGCTCACACTTTACTCCATCGATTTCCTTGAAAATAACTTTCGGTCTTGATACTAATAATTCGAAACCCTCTCTTCTCATTGTTTCAATTAAAACTGATAAGTGCAACTCGCCACGTCCCGAAACTTCAAAACTTTCAGCACGGTCGGTTTCCTTAACACGTAGTGAAACATTTCTTTCCAATTCCTTGAACAATCTATCTCTGATATGTCTTGAAGTTACAAACTTTCCTTCTTGTCCTGCAAATGGTCTGTCATTAACCGAGAACGTCATACAAACAGTTGGTTCATCAATGTTTACAAATTCAATTTTGTCCGGATGTTCAGGGTCGCAAACTGTTTCACCAATGTTAATTCCGCTTAGTCCTGCGATACATACTATATCTCCTGCTGAAATACTCTCAGCTTCAACTTTATTCAATCCTTGATATGTAAATAATTTCGAAATTTTTCCAGAAACATTTCCATTCTCACGGCAAATTACAACATTGTCGCCGTTTTTTATTGTTCCTCTTTCAATTCTTCCAATAGCCATTCTTCCAAGATATTCATCATATTGAATATTCGAAACTAGCATTTGCATTGGTCCGTCCGGATCAACATCAGGTCCTGTAATTTTGTCAATGATTGTATCAAAGATGCAATTTATATTGTCCGACTCGTCTTCCATATGCATTTTTGCAATACCATTTTTTGCTGAAGCAAACACAACCGGGAAGTCCAATTGCTCATCGTTTGCGTCCAAGTCCATAAATAGTTCCAAAACCTTATCCACAACTTTTAGTGGTTCTGCTCCTGGCCTGTCAATTTTATTTATTACAACTACCGGCTGCAAATCAAGTGCTAGCGCCTTTTTCAAAACCTCTCTTGTTTGAGGCATCGGTCCATCAAATGCATCAACTAAAAGTAATACACCATCAACCATTTTCAAAACACGTTCAACTTCGCCCTCGAAATCAGCGTGTCCCGGCGTATCAACAATATTTATTTTAACTCCGTTATATTCTACTGAAGTATTTTTTGAAAGAATTGTAATTCCTCTTTCCTTTTCAAGATCATTTGAATCCATTATTCTTTCTGATACTTCCTCATTATCTCTAAATACATGACTTTGTTTCAATAGCGCATCAACCAATGTTGTTTTGCCATGGTCTACGTGCGCAATAATTGCTATATTTCTAATCTTGTCGTTTATCATTTTATTTTCTCTTACTCATTATTTTGAGAAGATTCATCTCCTTTCATTTCATTTTCTATTTTTTCATCATTTTCATTTTCGCTCTCTACCGCGCTATCAGCTACATTTTCATCTGCATTATCGATTGCAATTTTAGACGCATTGTCAGTCACAGCTTTATTTTCATCGACTTTAACTTCGCTATTTTGCTTTTCCGAATTCCACAAAACCTTTTCCCCACTAGCTGTCTTTTCAACTTGAATTGCGTTGCCGTCTTTATCTACAACTTTTTCTTCTTCCAATTCTTTAATTGATAATTCTAACTTGCGGTTCTCACGGTCGAACTCAATAATTTTAGCTTCAACTTTCTGTCCAACTTTTAATTTATCTTCAGGTTTTGAAATTTTATCAGTGCTAATTTGAGAAATATGGATTAGTCCATCGATTCCTGTTTTAACTTTAGCAAATGCACCAAACGGCTTCATCGACTTGATTGTAACTTTAATTACATCTCCGACTTTCTTGTCAAATGTATTCCATGGATCTTCGCCCTTACCGTCATATTCCAATTGTATGCGCTTATTTTCTTTGTCCAATTCCTTAATTTTAACTTTGATTTTTTGGCCAACCTTGAAAATATCTTGCACGCGCAAATCTCTATCCCAAGTTATTTCACTTATATGTAACAATCCTTGCACGCCGCCTAAATCAACGAATGCGCCATACGAACTAATGCTTGTAACTGTTCCGTCGTATTCCTTTCCAGCCTTAACTTCATTCCAGAATTTATCTTCCTTAGCCTTTTTCTCTTCTTCTACCAAAACCTTGCACGAGCCAATTACTTTGTTTTCTTTTGGATTGTATTCAATTACTCTAAAACGTGCTTTCGTTTTTTGGCCGGCCGAAAGTGAATTCGGAATAAATATTCTTATTCCGTTGTATTCAACAATAATTCCATTAGCGTTTTGGCTCGTCACATTCTCTTCGAAAACCTCATTATTCTTGACTTTCTCTTCGAATGCTTTGCGCTCTTGCTTTGCTTTCATCTTTTTATACGATAGCAACACATTGCCCGAGCCATCATTCATTTTCAAAACCTCAGCCCTAATTGTATCGCCTGGTTTGAATTCATCTCTTGGATTAGCATTCTCATCATAAGAATACTCTGACTTCGGAATTATTCCGTCAGCTTTATAGTTAAGGTCAACAAAAATTTCATCATTTGATGTGATGTTAATTACTGTACCTTCAACTTCCTTTTCAAGTCTGCTTTTTCTTTGATTCATCGAATCATTTAACAATTCTTCAAAACTTTTTTCTTCCATATTTACCTCTTTTAGCACTCTTCATTATTTGTATTCTTTAGTTTTATCTATCATTTATTCGTCAGCTTGTTTTGATTGCTTGACATTGCGCTTTTTTTGGCGCTCTGCTTTTTTTGACTCTCTGCTTTTTTATTGCTTGCTTTTAGTTTATGTTGTTTATTAGCTGTTTATTTTATTTGTTTATTTTGTCTATCATTTATTCACCATCTTGTTTTAATTGCTTGGCGTTGCGCTTTTTTTGACGCTCTGCTTTTTTGTAATTTTTATAATAATTGATATCCGATAGCCTTACTACTTGTTTCATAACCTCTTCAGTCGCGGTGTCTAGCCAGTTTGGATTGTCATCAGTTTTGAAAGAAGCTACATCAATCGGCTCTCCATAATTTACATACACTCTCGTAAACGGCTTAAATGTACCTGCAACGCCTACCGGAATTATTCTGACTTTTCCTTTATAAGCCATGTAAGCAGCTCCATTCTTTAAATCCGAGCCTTTATCCATTCCATGGCGCGTTCCTTCTGGAAAAATTCCAATGACTTCTTTATTTTTTAATCCTTGCAAAACCAACTTAATCGAAGCGATGTCACTTGAATTACGCTTAACCGGAATTATATTAAATAAATGCCCCCAGTGATTCAATATTGCGTGAGTATATAAATCATCTTTTGCTACAAATCTTATTGGTCGCGGATTCAACAAAATAATCGCAGCCGAATCAATAAAATTTACATGATTAGCAGTTATTATAAATCCTTCATCAACATCAAGTACGTCCATGTTTGAACGACGTATCCTATATACCAAATGATAAAGCGCTGCCATATACCATTTAGTTAATTTTCTTCTAATCTTTTTGCCAGTTGTTTCTTCAGTCATTACGTAACCACTAGCAATCATTGCTTTATCTTTCTTAGCTTTCTTCACAATTTTAGAAATTTCTTTAACAGTTTTTCTAATTGATTTATTGGTAGTGTCAATATATATTGCATCTTCAGCTTTCTTAAGTGCTCCAATATCAGCATGTTCATCATTATAGTCACGTTGCTTCATATTCTCACGAACATCTTCCTCTGACATCGCGATTCCTTTTTGGCGGTTCTGCTCAATTCGGCGCTTTACACGCTCGTCAAAACTTGCGTCCAAATAAATTTTTACGTCGGCATTTGGAAATACATTTGTTGCGATATCACGTCCCTCAAGTATTACATCTTTTCCCTCAGACATTTTCCTCTGCAATTTTACCATCGCTTTTCGAACTTCCGGAATATGCGAAACCTGCGAAACATTTTTCGTTACGTCTTCTTCACGAATTTTTTTAGTAACATCTTCACCGTCAAGGAAAACTCTTATTTCATCTTTCAAAGCTTTTGGGTCATCGTGCTGAGATTGTTTGCCGTCATGTGCTGTTTTATCATCGTTTGAATTCTTTTCATCATCAACTGAAATCTTATCATCAGCCAAATCGTTATAATTCTTGAACTCGATTTTAATTTCGTCTAAAGCTTTTTCAATTTTTTCAGAATCATCAAAAGAAATTTTTTCGTTTAATAATTTTAAAGTCACACATCTATATGTTGCGCCCGTATCTAAATACATTAAATTAAACTTCTTCGCTATTTCAGGCGTAACTGTCCCTTTACCAGAACCCGAAGGTCCGTCAATTGCTACTATAAAAGACATCTCTTCCCTTCTCTCTACCAATTGTATCTTTTTATTTTTGCATCTTAAAAATCAATATTCATTTTTTAATCTAAAAGTATTGATTCTTCATTTTTCAATAAAATCAATATTCATTTTTTTAATCTAAAAATATTGATTCTTCATTTTCCAATAAAATCAATATTCATTTTTTAATCTAAAAATATTGATTCTTCATTTTCCAATAAAATCAATATTCGTTTTTTAATCTAAAAATATTGATTCTTCATTTTCCAATTTAATTTTCTTTGCAACAACCGTAATTGCTGAAAAAGTCATTGCTGTTTGAGCCTCCAACTCCTTTTGTACTTTATGCTGGAAGTCCTTAAGCTCCTGCTTTATGTCGCATCCAAAATTAACTTCAACCTCAATATATATCGATGGCGATACGCCATTTTTGTTTTTATCAACATTAACTCGCAAAACCTCATATATTGCTTTGTTCTTGCTAGCTAAATATTCTATAATTTGTCTAAAAACAGTATCCGAAATTGTAAAATTTCCTATATAACTGAAAGTCGGTCGAATAATCGAATTCTCTGCAACATAAGGATTTTTATTTCTTCGGGTTTTGAAAATTTGCAATGGATCAAGCAAGTACCCCGAAAAATCTTTCTTTATCTCAAAGGTTGGAACCGGTATTACATGCTTGCCCTCATTTGTGCGTGTACGTTTAGCATTTGCAATTTCTTCCTTAGTTGCAACATCAGTAATGTATATGGTTTTGGAAATCTTTGGCAATTTCAAATTCTCCTGAATTTTTTGAACCATACCATCAGAAGTACCAAGAATCAAAATAGATTCCGGCTTACATCTTCGTATCGCCTTTATCATTGCTTTTCGCTGCTCTTCCTCAATAAAAATTGCTTTCTTTACAGTCTCTATTTTTGTGCCTGCACGCTTAGCCGATTCACCCTCAACAATATAATTGTCCCTGATTAACAAACCATCATCAATTATATAACGAATATTATATTCATTTGCCACCATTTGCGCACGATAACTTTTACCAGTACCCGAAGGCCCTACAAATGCGTAAACTTGCGTGCTAACAAATATACTCAAAACTCTTCCCTCTTTTCTATTTATTACTATTTTGCTTCAACTGCTCTACATTGCGCTTGTGCTCAATTTTGTCCCAGCTCGTATCTTGCACAAATAAGCATTTCAAATTTAGCAACAACCATGAGCCCATAAAGACTGGATACAATACCAATCCTTTCCACATTCCTTTAAACGACTTATGCTCAATTATCATCGTAAATATCGCCGTCAAAACCGGCAACAAGAATGTTGGGAAAACGTATTTTGCAATGTTTATCAAGAATACATTCGTATCCATACCCTTGTTCAAATACACGATTGCATTTGAAACCAATAGCATTATTGTTATTATAAACATTGGTATACTGCCAATTATATATAAAAGACCATCTAAGTTAACTAAGGATTTGATTTCTTTCGTTGATTTTATCAACGGTACTGTGTATTCTTTAATAACTTGCATATGGCCTACAGTCCACCTTGTACGCTGCTTCCACGACGGCTTAAAATCAACTGGTTCTTCATCATATACGATAGCATCAATAGCCCAACCAACCTTTCGTCCTTCTATAATTGATTTAATTGAAAATTCAATATCTTCAGTTAATGTATCAGTGTCCCAACCGGTATCACGAATACAGTCAAACTTAACCATAAAGCCTGTACCATTTAACAACGCTGATAAACCAGCATTGTATCGAGCAAGATGGTAGAAACGATTCATCATCCAATAAAATATTGCATACCCTGCTGATATCCAGCTGTCCGTTGGATTTTTAATATCACGATAACCCTGTACAACTTCTTCGCCTTGGCATATATGCTTGTTCATTGCTTCCAAAAATTTGCTATCAACTAAATTATCTGCATCGAAAATACAAAATGCATCATAATCCATGTTCTTGTCAGCCAACAATGTTGCAATATATTTTTGCAACGCGTAACCTTTGGTGCGCTTGGCTTTGTCAGGTTCTTCCCTGACAAAAACCTTAACGCCCAAGTCACGTGCAATTTTTTCAGTGTTGTCCGTGCAATTATCAGCGATTACACAAATGTCATAATATTCTTTCGGGTATGTTTGGTTCTGCAAGCTCTTGACCAAATCGCCTATAACTGCTTCCTCGTTGTGTGCCGGCAATATACATATAAATTTGTGCGGCCTGTCATCTACCAATGGTTTTTCTTTTAACTTTACAAATGAAAATATTGTAATTATCATTTGATACAAGTAATAAATTGTTATAAGCCAAATTATTGCTTGTTGAAAAAAGTACAACAATTGCATAACTTATTTTCCTTTTTGTTTTAATTAGTGTTCTTATCTCTTGGCACCTTAACTTCTATTAGCATCATATGTTTCGCTTGGTGCCTTAATTTTTAACATTTTTATATTGTTTGCGCTTATTTAGCATCTTTGATGCTAAGTTCGATTTTATTTTTTTCCTTATCATTTTTCATTACTTTAACTTTTACTTCGTCGCCAACATTTAATACATCTTCTACTTTTTCGATACGTTTATCTGAAATTTTAGAAATATGTACTAGTCCTTCTTTGCCTCCGCCGATATCAACGAAAGCTCCGAAAGAAGTAATTGAAGTAACTTTTCCGGTATATACTTCACCTGGCTCAGGATCCTTTACTATTGCATTTATCATTTCTTCAGCTCTTTTGCCAGCATCTTGATCAACTGCGTAAATAAATACTCTTCCGTCTTGCTCGATATCAATTTTTACGCCAGTCTCGTCAATAATCTTATTGATTGTTTCTCCACCTTTTCCAATAACATCTTTAATTTTTTCAACTTCAATATTCATGAAAGTAATGCGTGGAGCATATTGAGACAATTCTTTTCTCGGTTCTGGAATTGCCTTTAATATGTAATCATCAATTATCATATCACGTGCAACTTTAGTCCTCTCAAAAGCTTGCTCGATAAAGTCATATGTCAAACCATCAATTTTGATATCTACTTGTATTGCTGTGATGCCGTCCTTTGTGCCGCCAACTTTGAAGTCCATGTCTCCGAAGAAATCTTCGATATCTTGAATGTCAGTTAATAAAATGTAGCCGCTTGGATCATCAGGATTTGTAACTAATCCACATGAAATTCCGGCAACTGGCTTTTTAATTGGCACTCCGGCATCCATTAAAGCTAATGTCGAACCGCAGATTGAAGCTTGTGATGTTGAGCCATTTGATTCCAAAACCTCAGACACTAATCTTAGCGTATAAGGAAATTCTGATTCATCTGGAATCACTGGCAACAATGCTCTTTCAGCTAATGAACCATGTCCTATTTCTCTTCTGCCTGGCCCTCTTGAGGCTTTAGCCTCTCCAACTGAATATCCAGGGAAATTATATTGATGCATGTATCGCTTTTCAGTTTGGCTATCAAGACCATCAAGCAATTGTGCATCTTCTTTCGTTCCCAATGTACAAATTGTAAGTACTTGAGTTTGTCCTCTTGAGAATAATCCGCTACCGTGAACTCTTGGTACTAATCCAACTTCTGCATGAAGTGGACGTACTTCATCAAGTGCTCTTCCATCAGGACGTTTATGCTCTTTTAATATCATTCTTCTAACGCAAGCCTTCTCCAAATCATGGATAGCCGTTGCAATATCAAAGGCATGCTCTTCCTCAGCATCATCACCCCACATTTCAACTGCCATTGCCTTTATCTTTTCCGAAACTTTATCAACGTCAGCATTTCTTGCTTCTTTATCAGTGTTCTGAACAGCCTCATACATTTCTGCATCCAAGCTTTCAGTAACTTTTGCAAAAAATTCAGGGTTAACTGCGAATGATTGATATTCAAATTTTGGTTTGCCAATTTCATCCTTTATTGTCGAGATAAATTTGCATAAAGCCTTGATATCAGCGTGTGCGGTTTTGATAGCTTCCAACATTTTCTCGTTAGAAACTTCCTCAGCGCCAGCTTCAATCATTGTTATTTTTTCTTCAGTTCCAGCAACTGTTAGATGCAACTTGCTTTTCAAGCTCTCCTCTTCAGTTGGGTTGATTATAATCTTGTCATCAATCAATCCTACTTGAACAGCTCCTGTTGGGCCGCCCCAAGGAATATCTGAAATTGCTAATGCAGCTGAAGTTCCGATGTATGCGCATACTTCAGGGTTGCACTCCGGGTCTACTGACAAAACCGTATTAGTAATTACCACGTCATTTCTAAAATCGTGTGGGAACAATGGACGAATCGGTCTATCAATTGCTCTTGCTACTAAAATTGCTTTGTCAGAAGGTTTTCCCTCGCGTCTTGTAAAGCTTCCTGGAATTTTTCCTACTGCATACATTTTTTCCTCGTAGTTAATTGTTAGCGGGAAAAAATCAATGCCGTCCTGTGCTTCCTTAGCAGCGCAAACATTAGTCATGACCATTGTATCACCGTATCTAACGGTAACTGAGCCATTAGCTTGAGCTGCGAATTTGCCAGTTTCGATTGATAATTTTCTTCCAGCTAGTTCGGTTTCATAAAATTTAACCATAAATATACCTCCATAATCATTATTTTGTGAAATGACCTAACTGTAACCTCTATAAAATTTTTATATTCTTTAAGTTCTTCATATTTAAAATCAATTTACCTTTTAATAAATTACAATATCCACGATACTTTTGCGTTTTTTATAAATTGCAATCATATTTAAAAACTATAAAGCCAAAAATTTTATACAAGCTACACTAAATCACTCACAATAATACCCGTGTATTTTATCACAAACACCTTTTATTATCAATAAAAGAGCGGCATTTTTTGCCGCTCTTTTTTGACATTTCTGTCACTCATTCTTTGACATTTCTGCCGCTCTTTTTTCGGATTCTATAATCTTTGCCTAATTGATAAACTATATTTACCACTTCAAACTTTTAATTTTGAATCCATTTCTTAAATTTAATTAAGTCTTATTTTCTTAAACCTAATTTTGCTACGATATCTCTATATCTTTGGATATCTTTTTCAGCTAGGTAGTTTAAAAGATTTCTTCTATTTCCTACCATTTTTAACAATCCTCTTCTTGAATGATTATCGTTAGGATTATTCTTTAAGTGTTCAGTTAACTCAACAATTCTCTCTGTTAAAAGAGCTATTTGAACTTCTGGAGAACCTGTATCTTTCTCATCTCTCCTATAAGTTTCGATAATTTCTGTTTTTCTTTCCTTTGTCATAATTACACCTCCATAAATTTTTTGATAATAATTTCGTAATCAATTTTCTAAAATATTTTCACAATCATTTTCTAACTTACTTTACCCTATCAATTTCTTCAA
>Ga0181612_159830_pt1 | contig 11204 bp, 7 predicted proteins | sample HoacroProtozoa21_FD_119630 | JGI IMG/M metagenome (GOLD analysis project Ga0181612, IMG submission 119630) | Hoatzin crop microbial communities from Cojedes, Venezuel. Combined Assembly of Gp0051906, Gp0051904, Gp0051908 | reverse complement strand
TTATTTGAATTGCAATGCCAAAAATGATGGCCAGTAATATTTTCTACAGAAGTTGTTTAGATCCGTTGTTTAAAAAGAGGTCGGAAGGCTCTGACCACCAATGCTTTGACAAGAAGGTGGCATCATCTTCTAATCAGATGGGAAGAGTAAGGCTTAATTTATAATAGATAAGACAATTTCCTGTATTCTTGTGAGTCATCACACATCATTAAGTCTTTTTTGTATTATGCTAAGAACTGTGGGTTTTGGATGATTTCACTAATTAATCTTGAAGTCAGAGTAGAATGATTTTTGGAGCACTACACCACTTCAAGATTCATCTAGTTTTATTAACATACACATCTAGAGAAGAGAGTTGACCACCTCATCAGCTCTGCTCTGGCAGCTTTATTATCGCCATTCTAATGCTCACACAGTCAGTGACTTCTTCAGCTGCTCTTCCTGACACAGATGTCTTCCTCATGCAAGTGTCACATCTACTATGCAGATTTCTCAACATACCCCTTTCGAGACTTTTTAGGTGGCTGCTCCATCTGCATCCTTAGGAGACTTACCAATATTTCAAGAGAACAGCATCTCCCATATTTCTGTTTGTTTATGTTTCTTGTAATTACACATCACCCCAAGCAAACAAACTGTTTGAGCATTGTTTTCTAACCTGTAAAGCTATGCAGTATTCATGGAAATCATATAATTAATACTGTTATTATGAAAGAATGAAACAACAAGGGTAAAATTACAACTCATCATTAACTAGAAATCTGGCATAAAACCTGAAACTAAATTAAATCTTATCTAAATGCCAGAATCAAGGAAAAGTAAAACAACACCAAAGGCAAAACTAGATTCTCTGTCCTACTTCTATTTTTTTGCATATTTACAGAACAGAAGGACAGGAAAAAAAAAAGGTATCTGAACAGTCACAAATGAATCACTTGGAACAGTAAGTGGCTGACGTGTATGAAGGGAAACTTCTCTCCACCAGAGACTCCAAAAGATAGAGCTTTCTAAATCTGCTCCAAATCTAGAATCTGAGAGCTGGGAGAATACAGCAAGATTTAATTCTCTTGATGAATCATAAACCGTATACTGATCAAGACCAATGCAATTACACAAAATGGAATAATTTTCACCATATCCAAGGAGATAAGAAATCATTTGCATGGGCAGCACTTGGTAACAACTGAACTACTGTCCATCCACCTGCGAGCCAAGACAGCCAGAAATGTAGGTGGCTATATTTCTGCAGCATCAACTGACAGCAGAATTTAGGAATTCTGTGAAAACATTCACTGAGACAAGAGGAAAAGTTTTCACAGTTTTTCAGCTGAGAACTTGAAAACAGAAGATGGGATTCCAGCTACCCTGCAGAATGAAATCAATTGGTTTGTCTTGCTCAACGGTGCAGGATGCTGTTCTGTTGACATCTGCTGCTCCAGTTATCTGGCCACCATCCTAGACATCTTTATACATAGTTCTTCTATACCCACAACAAAGCAGCTCATCTACTAGGTAGCAATACCAGAACACTAGAAATTAAAGTTTCCCAGGAAAGACATTTTCACTTGCGCCAATTCTAGTATATAAACCTTCAGATAATAAGCAGCTCAATACATCTAATACAGCTGCAATTGACTCAAATAAGCAGAAATGACATGCCTTCAATCCAGAACGACTGTCAGGCCAAGGAAAGGAAAGAACAACTGGAATTGCAGTGTAAGTCACAGTGTAAATTGCCACTGAACGATCTGGGAAGTCTGCATGATACCACCGGTGACAGTTGTTGAGCTGGCAAGAAAAGAGTTAGAAAATAATTGCTTAAAGACTGAAGACCACAGACCCGAGGACAAAGATTTGAATAGACTAAACGAAATAAGAATGGAGACACAAGGGCCAAATACAAGTTCACTTCCTAATGATAAAGAGAATAGTAGTACAAAACGTACAATCACAATGGTCAGACTCGGTGGCAAACATTGATCACTGTGATTCAATACAGTGAAAACATAATCACCATCAGGGCTGAGTTTTCGCTGAGAGTAAGGCTCGAAACGCCAGTGAAGTGATGAACGTGCCCATCTGCGGCTCTTCAGAAGCCTTCACACCACAGGACAGTGGAAAGCAGAGAACAAAGCCAAGATTATCGATTCCAACAAGAGAATTCCATTCAGTGACTGGCAGAAGTAGAACTACTATCACAACAAACTGACTTTGGAAAAGAAAGTGATTAAATCATGAATATTTAAAGATGCAAGGCATACAATTTTACATTTCACTCACCTCTTGAGAACCTTCTACTGCACCTAGCACGGCTTTCTTTGGACAACAGAAGCAAACACAGTAATTCCAAAGCACCTTACTAAATTCACCACAGGTTTTCACACAAAAGAACACTAATAAAAGTAAACTCTTGGGTTACACCGGCCAAGATGGGGTAAGTGTATTTTAAAATTTTCTTTTTAAAAGCTTAGAGAAAAAGAGACTGCCTTAGCAGCAGAGAGGGAGGAAGCATCTAATAGCAGACATCTCTCCTGATCTGGGACAGACCAAGGACAAAATCCTCTTGCTGCTCGTACCACTGAAAATTAGAGCCTGCTACTGCAGAATGTGGGCTCTCCCGAAGTACAGCGAAAATCAAACGTGTACCAAAATCTGTGAGTTGTTCCACATAGATAAAGTCCAACACTTTAGCAGAGCCCTTATACTGGTCATGATCTTACTTTTCTTACTGCAGGTCTTTCAGTTAAGGAAAATACAAATTTATAACGGTTGATAATACTAATTTCTTAAGACACTTATAACTAAATTATCCACTAGAGAGCATAGCAACATTTTCGAACACACTCTGCTTATGTCTCCAAGTGGTAAGCGAGGTCTTTGTGGCACTCAGTGCCACTCTCCTACACAAGAAATACGCTAAACAATCTGTCAGGCAAAAGAAAGATAAGAAACATACTTTATACAACGCTTGAAGGAAAGAAGGTCAACAGACCATGAACTTTTAATGAACAAATTTCAACAGTTTACAGCCTGGTATGCAGTTCTCGGACATTCATGATGAAAAAACTTTTTTTGCCTCATATACCTTTGTGTGTGTGTATAAATATAACAAAATATTAACAAAGAGGGAGAACACATCCTTCATTCCTACAGGAGAAACCCATAGAAGCACTGCTTATCAGCATGCTGGGCAGGAGCTGTTTTCCTTCCTGTTCTGCAATATATTCTGGTGAAGTCATGACATTTTTACGTTCCATTAAAGGAAACTTTTATCATTTATTATTTCACATTGTAATGGGCGTCCTGTAAAAGTCATCTTTCATTTATAAATATAAATAAAATGATTTTTTTGTTTTGCTTTATTTTTCCATTGCTGAGAACAAAAACACAGTACTCTGGAATCTCTCCTTTAAAACACTTGTTGAAGACTGTCATATTCCCACAGGCCTTCATCAATACATTGGTAAAGGTGTCCACAGCATCCACAAATCTGAGTAGTGCATCTCGGTGCCACAGGCAGACCAATTAGCTGTACCTCAGATTTTTGCTAAAGATGTTTTTCTTCTTTTTCTCATAAACCACTCAAACTAATCATTGCAGTAAAAAGACTAATAGCACAGGACATATTGCATTACCAGACAAACACGGAACTTGGGCTATCTAGTCAAAGTCATGCTATGCCTAACTTAGCAGTGGCCAGCTTCACACACTGAATGGAAAAGTCAGTGAAATTCTTTAAGTCTGAAATAAGCCACGTATGCGAAGCCTTGTTCCAAATATCATCAGCTACTGCTTTATAAACTGGAGAAGAGGGATTTTTATAGGCATTTCTCATTTACCTTAGCATCATGATGAAAATAAAGGAAATTAGAAAACTGACACCTACTACAGCATACGAAGGGCAAGTGCTAGGAAAGCACTCACTGTCCATGGGAATCGTAAGCAGCAGAGTCAGCTGTGAGCATGGCAAGTCACTTGACAACCATAACTGCAAACAAAGAGGAACGCATAGCAAGGTGGAGAAAATCCAAGTTCAGCAAAAAGGGACAAACACATAGCACGACAAAGTTGCTTCTTGAGTATAAAAGCTAACAGAGATTTCCACCTCTCAAATTAACAGGGCATTAAAATACCATACAATAGAGATTACCTAAGTGCCAAATGCCATATAAGCACTCAGTGCCATTTCTTTGGGGTTTATTTTTCAACAGTAGGTATTATAATTTAACACGTCTGATTTTAAGCAGTTTTAATGGCAGCATTCACATAACATTAGAATCATGTTTAAGTACCATAATCAAACCCTCAAACGAAAAAATTATTTATTTAGGTGGCATGATGTTTCAGAGTTAAGCTATTCTAGTAAAAGTGATCACTCTCTGCTAATTTATTCATAAACTCACATATATTACAATCTAATTTTCATTTTCTGAAATCTCAATTTAAAACCACTGTCGCTGCGGTTTTTATTTTAGGTATTAGTATATGCCTATACAGCTGGGAAAAAATACAGATAAGTAGAAGCAAGAAACATGAAATACGAGGTTTTATCAGTACAATCTACCATTATGAGTAACTCACGATACATGTAGGTTAACCAATTTATCAAATCCTCCTCTGCACCAAGAAATATCTTTTAATACTCATAGACCTGACTTCCTTTTTCTGCATTTTAAACATACTCATGGAATCTCCTTAGTCACAAAGGGTGGGTGTAGGGGTGGTAGCTGAAGTGGCTTACTCAGCAGCACACTGCAAAGTAAGGCTAGAAAACAGCAGCAATCGCCAGACCCTACTTTGAGAGCAGGTTTGCGATGCAGGCTTCAGCGAAAAAGCTCAGCCTTCAGCTGATTTCTGAGCACTAGGTAAAACAGTTATTTGCAACATAAAGTGTCCAGGTCACAGGAGCAAAGCTTCTTTGAAGGGGGGGAAAATTTACCGGCTGGAGATCAAGTACGGACCCATGGTTATTAGAGCCGCAGCTCGTTCACCTGTACGGTTCTCATGAGCATTTTGGCTCTGCAAGAGTTGATGAGCAGAGTTTAACATCCTGCTGGGAAAATAATAGGTTCTATATCCACATGTGGATTGTTTTAATTCTTCTAGGGAAGAAAACCCTCTGTAGGTGCAAAGCCTCACACGAAATTATACTTTTAATAAAGCATTTGGGCGCAAAAAGAATGATACTGACTTTCCATCTCAGTTAAAGATAGGCTTATGCTGGAAAAACTTGTTCTTATGGGAGGGAAGAAAGCTGAAGGGCCTAAGCCTTATGTGTATAGTATATTTGGCACCTCTACATATTTTTATATATACACACACACATAGGGCATGAAAAAAACCCCACATAATAAGATGTTGTTGCAGAATAAGTTCTTTCGTTAAAAAAAAAACAACAAAAACAAAACATTAAAACCATAAAATATATATTGTTGGCATTATTGTCTTTACTTCTGTGTCCCATATACATAGAATATAAACAGCAAAATTTAGAATTTTCTTTTGCCTAGTTGCAAACATTTTAATTACTATTTTTTTCAAAATCAGATTAATGATTCAATGTCATCAGCAAATGAGTCACATGATGTGTCAGCTAGCCAGTTATCGGTTTTGCTTTTTTTAAAGTAGATCATTGATTATTCTTGAAACAAGGTAAAGTTCAATGTCCCCATCACTGGAAATCTAACGTAATAAATAAAGTTCTGTATGTTTGATGGCCACTCGCTCAGATTTTATGTACTTTTTTCCTAGTCAAAGTGTCACCGAGATCAAAATGGCCATGAACATTAAGATACAGTTCACTATAAGCTGAAGGTCCGTCCTCGCAAGCAGATAGCATAACTAATCAGTTAGTAAGGAATCACATATTATTTCGTTGGAAAAGCATGAACAAAAGTGGATTTATCTTCTTTTAAAAGATACTTTGCTTTCATTTAAATTACTGGTTTTAATATTGCCAGAAGTGACTCAAAATACCAGAATTTTTAGACAGCCTTACCATAACAACAATTTAAGTAAATCTGGACTAACACAGGAATTTTATTGTTCAGCAAAATTCTGTCCCTCTGCATCATAATAAGGATCGGTTCAACTGCATCATACCAAAAGAAGACCTCACATGAGTGTGAGGAGAAACTCCATTTGTGCAAATTATCCTGAGGAGACACCGCACGTCTGGTTTGAAACACGAACCCAGCCCCGGGTGTTTGCACGGGCTGCTGACCCAGTGCTGCAGGACCCCAGGCCCAGGGCAGGGCAGCACACCCCAGGATGCTAACGCAGGGCCGAGAATTGAGCAGGCAGCACCGGCCCAGAGCCCGGCAAGGCCGGCTCTTCTGCGCGGGCAGGACTGCGCGACGCCTGCCACAGCAGCCCAGGCAGGCACAGGAAAGCAGCTCTAGTAACTCAGCAAGGAGAAAAGTACACTTCTGACACCCTGGAGAGGTGGTATTTTGAGCTTATCAGTGTGGGCTCAAAAACGAGAAGCTGGATAAAAAGATGTAACAATCACTCTCTTAAACTTCACCTTTTTCTAGCTTGCCAGGTGACTTTTGTACCTTTGAGGCTAGCAGTGCTGAACAAGAGGCTCTGCGCTCAGATCTGTTCCAAATAAACCACCAGAGACTCACAAACCAAGGCCGATGTGTACCACGAAGCTTGAGGTCACTCCACAGAACTTGGTGGCTGGATTCAGTACTGAAGCTGAGCCCACTGCAAAACGTTAGTTGATAAAAAAACCTTTTAAAATACTCAGCTCTGAAGTAAAAATTTTTATTTATACCAACTATGTATAGTCAGGCTCAGCAGTAGAGTTGAAGCCACTTTCTGACGCAAAGCCTGAAGAGCTGACAGACAACTGTTTTACATCAGGTTCACGGCTCTGTGCCACACGGCTGCTCTGCAAGGGAGAGCGAGCCACACCTGTCAAACACAATCAAGCAAATCAGCGTACCATCAATAGGATGTAAAACGATTCCAGCTCCGAAATCCTGTGCTGAGAATCCCAAGAGCTATAATTCACCAAACAAAAACTTTTGAATCTTGGAAAAACAAGGAAGCTATCTTAACACAATCACATTTTTTAATAAGAAAGCTCAGCTCATCAATACACAAAAATTTTGTGAAGAATTAATTTTAATGAGCCCCTCTGCAAGCTCCAGATTACCCATCTCAGTTTTTTGCAATGCAAACAGCAGTCTCATTTCTCTGAAGAATTTAGAAACATTTTTTATCTTAAGCTTTCCACAAATACTACTTTTGTGTAAATTGAGAAAAGTGTATGTACAGTATCATTTAGCAACATTAACAGAATTGTTTTTACACTGATGCCACTAAAATAAACTCAAAATATACATAGCACTAAGGCTCTTTTTTTTTTTTCCCCTCCTGTCTAGGCACCCAATAAAGTGGTTCTTCGCATCTACTTCATATAAAGTTTGACACAAATTTAGGCAACTCTAGATCTACCTATATTTCACAGTTTAAATGTTTGTAGCGAAGAACTTGTGAAGAATTAACTGTGCGTGCTTCAACATCCTACCAGCACAACATTACACCAGCACTTTTCAAAGCAACAAAAGGCGGTGTAAAAGCAGTAGGATAACCCAGCCAGCCCATGCAAGCAGCCACGTATTCCAGGGTGTGCAGGCTATTTCTTATAATAGTAAGACAGTATTTTGCAAAACAGAATTGAGAATGATACACTAGAAAAGTGTTATTTTACTACTGCTGTTTAAATTATGGCCTAATGCAGTGTTTCAACAAGAAGTACAAAAATCTAACCTTGTCACAAACTGTTGTCCTCCTTTACACTGTTGAAAGGGGAGGTGGGAAAGGAGGGAGAAAAAAAAAAGAGAAGAGAGAAAAAAAGATACACGTATCTTCTGGATAAAAGCACCTAATCCCAGTTTAGCCCTGGTACAATAACTCTTCTCAAAGAGCAACGTAAGGGGAAGTAATTTCATAGCTAGGTCTTACTAGGAGACTGAATATATGGATTCCATTAACTGAATACATAGCTGTGGAGTCCATTAATTTGTGCTGGCAATGCGATGTTTGGCAGGGGTGATGCTGGTATTTCTTAAGCGAACGGGCCATCAACTGCACGGCACGCTGGGGAGTATTAGTTTCCTAGGATTATTATGAGAAGCTAATGGAAATGCTGATAATGTTTATTGGGTTGGTTAGTGGTGTATGCAAAGTTACCTGAAGGGTGCTTAGGAACAGGAAAATATCAGTACTGATGATTTGAGTTGAAATCCTATTATCAAATGCCACCAACAGAACAGGGGACCTGCGGTATGTTGAGCTCATCACTTGAAGCTGTCACTGTCCTGTATTACACTTTCCTGGATGTGGTCTGGAATGGGGAGCAGAAAGCAGGCAAGGCTGTCGCACAGCTGCCTGCTCGGCAGTCGCCACAGCAGCCCTGCGGAGTCAGCCGAAAGCCACAGGCCCGTGTCGGCCCACGGCTCAGCGCACGGCGAGGGAATCCAGACCGCGACAGGCCTGACAAACGCACGGGAGCCACGTGGCAGCTGTGCTCCTGGCACCTACGGAACTGGTCCCCAATCTTTGTGAAGCTTTCTGCTTCTGTGAACCTCTTTCTTCCTCTCCCCCACTTCTAAAAACTCCAAAGGAACACTGTAAAATATTATACCTATGTCACTCCACTCTTCTGACCTAACCCTGTTTTCTTCTGCACTTTTTCCCCTTAATATTGCATTGTACTCTTCTTAAAAGGTTCACTAATTAATTTGTACTGCTAATGACTGTCAGACAAAATTTCTGGAAAGAGACAGTTACAGAATACTGGGTTTTTTCTTTGTTTGCCCAACAGTGCTGCTCATGAACGTGCCATATTTAAGATCACTGCATCAAGTGGGGAAAGATACATAAGTAGTTGAGATTACCAAAGTAACTGAAAGTTGACAGACAATAAAAAAAATAATTGTGCCTGTGTTTTGCAGCAGTAAGAATCTATGTATCTTCTTCACACTGCTTCAAAGGGTGAAACTCTTACTTGGGTACAACAAATGAGATACCAGCTCATCAGCTTTAGTAAAGGTTGAAAAACTGGCTCCTGGCAATGAAAATACATCATTTTAAGGTGTTTAATTTATTTTCTTTATTCAGTGTTATTAGGTTCTGGTACTTTTCTGCAGCATATCAAGTCTCTACAAACCACAGTATCACTCTGGCCAATCTGTAATAACGTGACTATCTGGAGTACGTTCCATCTTTTGCATGAAGTCATCAAACTCAACTACAAAGTGAGCAAAAGACCGAAAAGCCAAACCAGCGACGCAGAGCTGGTGTCAGGGTGTCAGTGGAGCTGCCACAGGTACTGCGGTGTGAAGCTGAAGCACTTCAGAAACTTAGAACACGCAGAGCAGCCCATTACCAGCCCACACGCAGCAGTACAGGACCGGCATCATTTACAGGGACTGTACCACGGTAAGAGGCCCCAAGTTTGACCTGTCTCTCCCCTGCCACCTTGGTTTTTATTATTCATGTTGTTGATGCAATTCAAATATGCACACACTGAGGTTTTTTTCCCCCCTTTCAAAATAAGCACTCTTCTGTACTGTTTTATAAATGTCAGTACCTTCGAAATCATTACAGAACCAAAACAAAAAAATGCAACACATGCGTATAGCAGAGAAACAAACTGCAGAAAGAAACACGTTTCATTATTTAATGGCATGAATAATGAATTAAAAATTATGTTTAAATTATGTTGAAGGTCATAGAAAAAGCCTCAAAGACAGACAGTTAAACAGACATAAAAAGGAAGATTTAAATAGGTGATCTTTTAGTATTCTAGCAAAAACAGTCTGTCTTTCACTCTTTATTTATATTAAAATACCACTCAGTGACTGACCTTTTTAACATGGCCTGAGGGAGCAGAGTATGATCTTCTTAGAAAAGAAGTGATGTTAAAAGAGCAATACTATTAAAAAGTAGAAGAAGATAGAACCCACAGATTAAAATTTGTTTGCTTAGGAAGATTAACTTTTATGGAAAGGCTGTCCTTACTGTTACAAGCATAGAACCTACTGCTGTTACCTTTTTGTTAACTAGTTTATGGACTGTGTTAATAAAGACTGCTCACAGAGTCCTTACAAACAAACAGATCAGAAAAGCCAAATCACAGGTTTTCCGAGATTTCAGCAAAAGTGTCCCTTCTTCTCAGCATCTTACTTGGAGGCCAGCTGTCACAGAGAAGGACTTCCCTAGCTGCCTTTTCCTGAACATTGCTTTAAATTTTGTACTTCAGTTTAACACCCTGACTTCTATATATCTATGTAGACAGGTCAAAGATCCTGCCAAAAAATTAAAGTAGAGGGCAAGACTTTGGCATTCTGGAAAGTTCATAGGAAGATATCTGAGACTGTAGGGTAATTGTTGCATCGCTGTAAAGACTTCAACATTGTTATGAGGGAACACAGATACGGCTCTTTAAAAACCTTCACCCGACTTTGGATCTTTGGTACTAGAACACTCCAAGTCCCTCTCCAAAAATCGTACTTCCCTTGATCTAAACAGAGTGTATCTCTAGAGATAGGAAGACAGACATAGAAATGACTAATGGCTAACCTCCCACCAAGTATTAAACCGCTAAATCTAATTACTGATTTATTCTTTTCAAGAACTTTCAATAGAGGGTGTATATATATATACACCTATACGAACCATAGAGCAAAGAGCAGGGCGTGCTATACCTCTATTCAGCATTTTGCCACTGACATCGAAATGGGCTGAGCTGGTCCCACACTCACCATCCCCGCTCGCTATCACCACAGCAGTCGCTGTGGACTGTCACATAATTAAAACATTGTCATTTGAAAATTATACACTTCACTGCTTGAAAATTGAGAAACGCGGTCCTTTGTCGCTATATTTCCATATGGAAAAAGCATCGCTATTACAATTTATAGGAAATACATATAAATAGATGCCTGGCAAAACCTAGGGTACGTTGCGTCCTTGACTTTACTGAACTTGACTGGTGTATCAATTAGTATATTACTAATAAAACATAAAACACTAGAAGAATAAACTGCATTCAATGAAGCAACCAAAACCTCACATCCCTCATGTCATGAATAATGTGTTATTAAAGAGAACACTTCAAAATGAAAGTGCGCAGGAAATCACGCGCTACTGTCTTCCTAAAAGAATCCTGGACGAAAAGCCTCCAT
>Ga0181612_107814_pt1 | contig 11204 bp, 10 predicted proteins | sample HoacroProtozoa21_FD_119630 | JGI IMG/M metagenome (GOLD analysis project Ga0181612, IMG submission 119630) | Hoatzin crop microbial communities from Cojedes, Venezuel. Combined Assembly of Gp0051906, Gp0051904, Gp0051908 | reverse complement strand
CTATGGCTCAAATGAACAATTTGGGATGAAGATGCACTCATATTGTGCATATTCCTCTTTTTCCTCGCCCATTTTTCTATTTTTTGTATTTGAGCCTTACCTACTTCATGTCTTTTATTTATTTCTTGTTTAAGTTCATTTCCTGAGAAGAAACCATTTGCTGGTGCAGCTTTAGTAGTCTCGCCTTCTCCTCTTTCGAGCAAGGTCTCTGCTTCTGCAAGGATTCCTTGCACCTTTCCTGATACTCCTTCCAATTGGAGTCGTTCAATCCTAATATTGCCATTTTCTATCTTTTTTGTTGATTCATCAAGTGGTAATTTAGTATACGAATTTTCATCCTGTTTTGTTTCAATAGTCTGATTCGTTTATTGTGGATTATTTCTTACATGCTTACACGCGTTCTTGAAGATGCAACCATAGGGTTTTTATCCACTGTCCTATCTAATATGCTATGATACCAAGCACATGCCTTCTTTTCCGCCGTCAATATCCAATCATTTGAGCCTGAAAATCACAGGGAAGGTGTAATGGACCCTTACGGGTTTTCCGTCAATGTAACCGGGTGTCCACTTCGGGGATTGGGACAGTTTGAGGACTGCTTCCGCATCCAGGGCCGGAGAAACTCCGCTGATGACCTTTATCTCATCCACGTCCCCTTCTTCGGTAACTACGAATGATAGGAGCACAGTACCTTCTTCGCGGTTCCTTATGGAGTAAGCGGGATACTTGAGCCTGGAATTCACCCAATTCGATAAGTTGTTGATGTCTCCACCCATGAAAAGGGGAGAGGTGACAGATCCTCTCTTTCCGCTTGTCACGCCTTTTGGGTACTCCTTTCCTCTCTTTGCTTCACAATACCTGCGGATAACCCCGAGCCTCTCCCACGGTTGAATTTTGAATTCTTTGCCGTATTCGGCGTTCCCGCCACTACGCCGGTTCTTTTCGTAGTCCTGCATTCCCTTCAGTATGAGTGAGTGGTCGAGATTCGTGAAACCGGATTCCTCCATGTCCTGAGCGATTTTCGTGCCGAGAAGATATGCAAGCGAATCGCACAGTGCCTTGTCCATGGGGACAACGTTTTTGGATTGGGCCGATACCCTCAAGGGCATTGCCGTAAGCAGAAATGCTGCAGTCAGGGTAAATACAACATGCGAGATTCTCTGTGTCATTTCCTTTCCTCCTTTCGGTAAGTTTCCGTTAGTATGTTTTTGTTTATTTCTTTTATCTTTCTTTGTCCTTTTTTTCTTTTCATCCTTTCCTGAGTCTAAAGGATCGGATGACCCCAAAAACAGGGGAGCGCCCTTTCTGCCTCATGTGGATTTTTTCTTATGATGGTCTGTCCGCAGTTTGAGGTCAGATATGCGTTTTTTTCCGCATGTTTTGCGGTGAATAAAGTGGCTATTCTCCGCATTTGTGCCATAAGGCCCCGCAATAGGAATCCGCCCGCAAGGTTTTCCTTTTTAGGGGTGAAAGGGAAAAGGGGATCGGGGTGTCCCAAGTATCACTACCTGTAGGTGATTTCCCGAAGGAACCTTATGCCTGTCAGGTCTTCCATATCAAGCCAGTTCCCTAAGGAATCGTATTTCCCGTACCTGTAGATGTTGTGCCCGAATTTTACGGTATTCCCTTCCTTATCGTAGAGGATGGTGTAGCTCCGCTCGCTTTGGTCTGAGAATTTCTCCTCCACTTCGACTATCCTTCCCCTTTTGCTTGTGAGAGTCCTTTCAACGACGGTTTTCCCACTTCCCGGATCATTGTCAAGGGACACTATTGAAATGCGTTCCTTTGAATAGGTTATTTTCTGTTTCACCCCTTTGGGACCTTTCATGTCGTCCCAATAGGATTTGACGCCTTCCCTTTTGGGTTCGGGATAGATGGTGCTTTCCCGCAGGAAAGTTTCACCGTTTGCGTCCTTTGAAAGGGGAGTCACCGTTATTACGCACTTGGCAAGAAAAGCACTGTCCCCTTTGGAGTATTCCATAATGGTGACTTTGCTTGAACCTTCGGGGGATTTTTCATAGGTGAGGAGCCTGTGGTTTTCATCATCGAAGGTCTCTATGACCCTTCCTTCCGTATCGTAGAGGAAAGAGTACATGCTGAGGGAATTGTCATTGCCGTGGCAAGCTTCGGTCATCTTCGAAACATTGCCTGCCCCCTGCCAGGAACTGTAGTAGAAAATCGTCTCATAGGGCCAATCGTTCCAGACGTAAAGGGGATTGGTCTCAAGCTCCCTTGGCCATGTGGCGACGCCCCTGGCGCACGATGTCATGAGGGTGACGACTATGGAAATGGCGAGTGCCAGTGAAATTGTCTTTTTCATTCTTTTTTGTGTTGTCCTGTTACTTGGGGTGGGTTTTCCTTTTTTCAAACCTATTCCCCGGCATTCTTTTCCCATGGGAGCTGAACTTCCCGACAGGTAGGTTGGCCCTTCAAAGGAGACTACCTGATAGTGGTTTGGTGACGTCCTGTACCCTGTGAAAATTAGTCCGTAAAATGCCAAGTGGTCAGCTATGCTTCCAACTTTCCTGCAAGATACGACAGTTTTCCTTCTGTTGCAAGGGTGAAATGGAACGGGGAATCCGAATCTGGTTGTGCCGATGGATCCAAGGGAGAAGGGGAGAGTGTGTATTCGGGTAAAGGGGTTATGGGTATTTTAAGGGTGAAAAGGAAAGGGACATCTTCCTTGGCAAGTAAAGGATGGTACTCTCCCATTGGAAGACGATCTCGCGGATGCCGATTCCAATAAGGGAGGGTGGAGAGGAACTGGAAAATTCCCTGGGTGTTTGGGAAAGGGCTTTATGTCAGGTTACGGAAAATGTGTCCCGAGCTTTTCAGGGTTATCCCATTACTTTCCGGAACCCTAAACAGACAGGAACTTTATCCTGAGGTTCTCATTGAAAGCATCAGTAGTGCATTCGAGGCGGCGTAAGACTCTTCCGCTTCCGCTTTCCTGAATTTCGACAATATGGAAAATGTGCGGCCTTGAAAGATCCAAATATTCCAGTTCATTATAATTGTCGAGATCTTTCAATTGATTGACGAACAGGCTCTCAAGTTCCATACCCTGGAAATCCCGTATGACGGAAGTCTTCTTATTTCCTCTGTAGACTACAACAAGGGAAATTGCTGAATCTATCGTGCTCCTACTGTCCAGGAGTTTGAGGTAATCGAAGGCTATGCCTTTCCGGTCCACTCCATCTCTCATTTTAAATTCTACGGCGCAGGCGGGATGGCTGTAATCACCGACCGCGAAGTCTATGCATCCTCTTGATCCTCCATCCTCATCGCTACGGTTTTTCTTAATCTCCTTGCATACTTTGTAGAAGTTGTCCTTATCCCTGTATATACCACCATCCCTTTCCGGTTCGGGACCTGTCCCTTTTATGTATGTCGCCCATTCCGGATGGAGAAATCCCTTTACGGGGACTGCATCATTTGTGCTCCCCACATTGGAATATGCCAGTGAAACCGGATAACCTTTTTCCTTCATGAGACTACTGAAAATATGGTGGATGTAACGCTCATTGTAGTGGTTTTCACTAATGATGAGGGGAAGATGTTCGGAGATGATTTCTTCGATGACCCGGCTAGTGTCTTCGAAGATTTTGTTGGAAGAGGAGGAAATCTGAGGATTTGTGTTCATGGGTTATAGTGCTTTGGTTTGTTTTTAAAAACCGGATGGCCTTCTCAGGCAACCCGGTCAAAAATGATCATACCTACTAATTGGCGGGCCTTGCCGGCTTGGGGAGCCGGAGGCCGGTTCAAGGGCCTCGGGCTGAGGATTTAATTACTTTTCGTATGTTACAGTAATTTTAGTCGTATGGGCTTCAAATGTTCTAATTGCGGCGACTAGAAATCTATGTATTCGTCATCATCAGGAATAGATTCTGCAATCACCTTCTCCGGAAAGATGGTGTACACATTACAAGCGGGAACCATATAGGTTTCAACCGCAACATTGTTGATTGTCTTTTTAACCATGATTGAAAATTTTTAGGAATGTTTGTTATTTTGTTTTGTAAAATGTCCTTCTGTGAATCGGTATGGTATTAACCATATACGACAAAGGGCGCCACTGCGGCCCCATGGCCCGTGACACCCTCCGTATAAGAGTATTTACTGTTGGTGGTATTTACGTAACTAACTGAAAATGAAGGAGTTACCCCCCCCCAATTGGATTTTGTAGTTATGCTTGATGTTATCATGTTTATTTTGTTGCCCCTTAAATTTGGCACAACACGGCAAAGGTAGACAGAATTTTTCCCGAAAGCAAAGGTAAATTCGGTTATTCTACAAAACTTATCAACAAATGTTTCAACATGGTGCGTGTTGTCCCCGTACCGTATGACTCCCGGTTTGAACAGGGATTGTTTCCATATTTTAGGAATGAAAAGGAAAATGATATTATGGCTCTACTTGTCAGGTCGTTTCTGTAATTATGCTTTGGAAAGTAGGGAATTCCAGAAATTATGCGAGAAGACATTCCTGAATCTTTCCGACCCATACGGTTAGTCTTATGGCAATGCTCACATTATTTCCATTATGGTGTAAGGTCGTGTACGTTCTTAATGTATTCAATTCTCTCCCTTCATTCTTTAGGAAGTTGATAAACCTACAAACTGAACTGCACCTATCATCCTATACCAATCCGTCATTCTTGGCATAGACATACCAAAAACGCAGGAACCGGTCTGATACCATATATGCATCATTTTCCCTTGAAATGATATCATCGGAAAGCAGCCCTCTGAGTGCAGAAGATACGCTGCTGGCCGAAAGACCGTATCGGGATAGGAATTCCGAACCGGTGACATTCGTGGCCCTGCCTTCCGAGGCTATTGCGGAAAAGACTTTCCTTTGGACCGGCGGCAATAATCCGTAAATCTCCTCATACGGATATGAGGTCATGTTCACATACTCCTTCAATCCATCTTCAACATCATCCAAAGAGCATGTATGATCCGGAAGAGTCCTCAGGTAAAGGTAGTTCAGCAGTCTCTGCATATTGGCGGTAATCCCTTCCATCATATCGTACACTTTCACCGCCGCATCATATTCCAACTTCCTGTCTCCATTCAGTGTGAACATTTCCGTGGCGAAACTGCAGTAGCTTTCTTTGGGAATAGGGGATAGTCCAAAGATTGTCATCCCTTCGAAGAAAGACTTGTATTCGCCGGAAGACATTTGTCCCTCCGTATATTTCCCAGAGCAGGAATAGATGAAGTTGACATTGGCGTTCCTTTCAGTCAGTGCCCTCAGGTATTTTACCGTCTTGTCCACTTCACTCCCGTAGGAGGGGAATCTCCTGAATCCGTCAATTGCGACAATGCATCTTTTCCCTGCGGATCCGAAGAATGAGAATATTTCATCAAGAATGCTCTCCGCTTCAATCCTATCGGATAAATCCTCCCTCAAATTGGGATTCCCCTCATAATCGAAGTATACGCACGACCTTATTGAATTTACGGAAGAGAGCATATCACCGAGGAATTTCTTTCCCTTGACGGAAGATTCATGGATGAGGGCTTTCGCAAAACATACGGCCATATCACACAGTGACTCCGTCTCATGGACATCAACCAGGAAAGTGTTGTATTTGGACTTGACTGTACGTTGTGCGAACAAGTGGCGGATAAGACATGTCTTTCCCATTCCGCGGGGAGAAACGAGTGCTATGTTATGCCTTTCCTTGATTAATCTAATAAGGGTATCCGTCTCTTTCTTCCTGTCGCAGAAATATTCTTCTTCCGCATATCCCGATATGGTGAATGGGGTTCGGTTCATCTTTATCATAGCGTATGATTACCTTGCAAAGATAGCCGATAGAAATCTATTATCAAATAATGATTATTCAATGATGATTATCATAAAGTGATAAAACCTTCAAAGCCCTCGTTCAAGGTTACGCCCGAAAATCATTAAAGTCGGCTTAATCTGCCATTTTTGGTGAGATTAGGCCGATGAACTCATCTAATTTTGGCCGAATCTCGGATTTTTTATAACTTTAGGCCAAAATTAATATTGTATGGAACAAAACATCATCGGAAGAAAAGAAGAAATCCGCCGGCTTAAGAAAATAATGTCAACCCCCAGATCCGAGTTCGTTGCAATATACGGACGAAGAAGAGTAGGGAAGACATTCCTTGTCAAGGAACTCTTCGAAGGCAAAATAATTTTTAGGGTAACGGGCAAGGAAAACACTTCGATGCGTGACCAACTTATGAATTTCTCCAGGTCATTGGATGCGAATTCGGTATCATCTTCCAGTCCGTTGGAGTCTTGGGATGATGCCTTCAGAGCTCTAAGGCAACATATTGAATCCCTGCCTCAGGGAGTGAAAATATTGTTTTTCGATGAGCTTCCTTGGTTTGATACCAGGGGAGCGAAGTTCCTTAGTGCCCTTGAACACTTTTGGAATGATTGGGCCTGTTATAGAAGGTACATAAAACTCATAGTTTGTGGAAGTGCCACTACATGGATGTTGGATAAATTGCTCAATAACAGGGGCGGCCTTCACAACCGTGTCACCCATAAGATATTACTTTCCCCTTTCAGCCTTAATGAGGTTGAAGAATATTTCACTGCCGGTGGATTCAGTTATTCCCGTCAGGAAATAATCGATGCATACATGGTTGTAGGTGGTGTGGCATATTACCTCTCCCTTTTTGATGCAGATAAGAGTGTAGTGGGAAATATAGAATCACTATGTTTTACAAGGGGCGGTGATCTCGAAGGTGAATTTCCAAGACTCTATAAATCCCTGTTTAAGAATTCTGAAAATTATATCTCAATCATTACAGCTTTATATGAAAAAGGACAGGGGATGACACGCTTGGAGATAGCCAAGAAAACACATCTCACCCTGAACGGTAACCTGAGTAAACTTTTAAGGAATTTATGCGAATGTGAGTTTGTGCGCGAATATACCCCATTTGGAAAACAGAAAAAAGATTCGCTCTTCCAACTTATAGACCCGTTTACTTTATTCTACCTTCACTTTATGAATGGTGAAAGAAATTTTTTAAGTGGGTATTGGCAGAAAATGCAAACAACCGGCAAATATAATTCCTGGAGCGGACATGCCTTTGAAATAGTTTGTCTCCACCACATTGAACAAATAGTCCATGCTCTGGGGATTGACGGGGTGATTAACAAACCTTGTTCATGGAGTTACACTCCGCCGAAGGCCACTCCGGATGACGAAGACCTCAGTGATGGGACTCAGATCGATTTGCTCATAGACAGGTCGGATAAGACTATAACCGTTTGTGAAGTCAAGTACAGTTCCGCAAAGTATGAGATCGGAAAAGAATATGCGGAGCACCTTGAAAAAAGGTTACGCATTTTCAAAAAAGTGACTAAGACCACAAAGAGTCTCAATTGCACGTTCATCACTCCCAACGGTCTTGTGAACAATATGTACGGAAGGCGAATAATGCGTGAGGTTACCGGCGATGACCTTTTCTGGCAGCCTTGATCCTGATGCTGACCGCTTATGCCTAAGTTCGGTAATTCACCCCATTCCCATACTCCTCTCACAACCCTTCCACCAGTTCCCTCGGTATCGGGATCCCGTATGCCCCGTCACTTCCCCTTGTTATGAGGTAGGGAAGCGAATAGGCCTTTCCCAGGGTACTTATGATTTTCCGGCGGATCCTTGAAATGTTCGTGTACAGGGTGCCCCTGTCCTCATCGCATATCGCATCTACGGCATCCCTTACTACATCTGGATCGTCTGATGCGGTTTGCCGAAAGTAAATCTCAGAAAGTTCTTCCGAATATCTCCAGAAATCTTCCGCACTTATCCCTTGAGGGGTTTTCAGAAGAAGGATGTACAAGCTCCTTTCCATCGGGGTAAGCCTTGTGAACGCTCCGCCGTTATCCGGGAACGACAGTCCCTTTGCGGTAAGTGTGATCCTACCTTCCTTGGAGGGAGAAATGATCTCTTCTATTTCTTGTTCGCTGACTCCCATTCTCCTCAGGGAGTCCACCAGTATCCTTATTTGTGATGTGATTTTCTCTTTTTCCATTGCCTTGTCCCCGCTTTTGGTGCACAGCGCAAAAAGCGCACACCTGATGATTTCTTGGAACAGAAGCGCAGAGTGAATTTTCGGGAGCATTGGCCCCATAGGGAAGAAACCCTATTCTGCGCTACGGGATGCGACGCACCCCTCACCATGGTCGGGACAATGGTGACAGGTAAAATAAGATATTTGCCGCATTCCTGGCATGTGTAGAGATTTTTGCAAAATTACTCAGTCCGCACATACTTTGCAAGCGGGCGACACTTTTTTTTGAGCCCGGAGCCGGATTCGGACCGGCGGATACCGGTTTTGCAGACCGGCGTGTTAGCCACTTCACCATCCGGGCGTGTATTGTTCTTCTGGTGTGGCCGGTGGGGCTCGGACCCACGACCTGAGGAACCACAATCCTCCACTCTAACCAACCTGAGCTACGGCCACCGTGTGTGCGATAAAGTCCTTTCGGGATGGGAGATGTTTTCGGGTAAGGAACACTTCCTTTTCCCTTTCACTCCTAATATAGGACACTATCCGACGGCAAAGGTATTTCCCTTTCCCAAGTGATGCAAATTCCTGCAAGGCTTGCAAAAGGTGTGTCTTGGAAACACAAACTAATTTTGATGGGATGACGGTTTACGTCGGGAATACATCGTCAATCACGGAATCGTGGAGATTTGGTATGAGATTGGGGGATCCTGATGGCAGCACTTTGAAATGTACCGCCCGTAGCACTTTGAAATGTACCGCCCGTAGCACTTTGAAATGTACCCCCTGCCACACTTTGAGATGTACCCCCGTTAAGGCCTGTTTCGGGCCTACAGGAACGTCATCCCCCTATGGATGTTCGGATTCAACTATTGATCGCACGACAAACCCCTCTGAAAATCTCCCATATGATTGGCTGAAACGGATGCCGCACAAGGTTCGGCAATACGGGATACGGTTGACTTTCCTCCGAAGGTAAGGGGATGTCAGGCTTTACCTGGGAGTGAAAAGGATTAGGGATGAAAAGGGAAATGTCTTTGGAATCGGACCCGATGGATACAAAACCGCATTGCTGTCAATCCCGCATCATTCCCGCCCGAAACAGAGGCAAGACCATCCATAAGGTCGGGATCAACTTCTCCTACAAGGAAGGCGTGAAGAACATCTACGACTGGAAGGAGGAAATCGAAAATTGAAAAACCGCGGCAAGTGCCATTGTGACAACACCCGTCGCAGTATGGGACGCTAGGGGATTCCGCGCTCAGACTCCCGCCTCGGGAACGACTGCGAAGAAAACGGTGTCGCCGTCTTCCTCATTTACGAAAGTGTGGGTGCTCCCTTGGGGACAGTAGTAGGCGAGTCCCGCTTTAACCTCTTCCTTTTTACCGTCCGTCAGAAAATGCCCTTTCCCCTTTATCAGGAATATCTCCTCGCTGTTGGACGTATGGGTGTGCAGACCGATCGTGGCCCCTTTGGGGATGGTGATTTCCATGATTTTAACCTTTCCGTCCGATACGGCGGTCTTGATGTAAACCTGTTTTTCCCCTCCTTTGAAAGCCTTTTCCTCTTTGGCTTCAATCTTCTTGAAATCTATTACCATGGTGTTCGATGTTTTGCTTTGAACGGATGCTTGCTGATTGCTTTTGTGTCCTATTTGCCGACATGTTTCTTTAGGAAGGACAGCATCTCTCTTCCTATTTCCCTACAGTGGCTTTCCAGGGCGAAGTGTCCCGAATCCACGAACTTCACTTCCGCATCCGGAAGATCCTTCCTGAATGCCTCGGCCCCTTGGTATATGAACGAAGGGTCGTTCTTTCCCCAGATGGCAAGTAGGGGAGGACGGTATGTGCGTAGGTACTCCTGGAATTTCGGATAGAGTTCCACGTTTGTCCTGTAATCGAAAATGAGGTCGCTTTGGATTTCTTCCTCCGCCGGACGGCTCATGTAGAAGGAGTCGAGAGTGTATCCGTCTGGGGATACGCTCCCCTCGGGAGTCCCGAAGGTGTACTGGCCCCTGATGGTTTCGGGAGCGAAAGCGCTCTTGAACGAATCCCTCAGCTGCGTTGTCGGTGCGGCCCAATATGCGGCCCTTGCCTCCCATTTCTTACCCAGGCCTTCCTTGTAGACATTACCGTTCTGGGACACTATCGCTTCAATCCTTTCGGGATGCCAAAGCGCCAGACGGAATCCTATCGGGGCCCCGTAATCGAATACGAACATGGAGAATTTCTCCAGTCCGATCTTCTCCGTGAAGGCGTCCACGACCTTGGCGATGTTGTCGAAGCCGTATGTGAATTCTTCCCTTGGAGGCATGCTGCTCTGACCGAATGCGGGATAATCCGGGGCGACTACGAAAAAGTCATCCGAGAGCATAGGTATTAGTTCCCTGAACTGATGGCTTGAGGATGGGAAACCGTGAAGCAGAAGTAACGCCGGATTCTCAGGGTTTCCCGCACTTCTGTAGAAAATGTCAAGCCCGTCCACCTTCTCGAAAGCGTATCTTACGGAATTGTCTTTTGCCATATCCTTTTTGTTTTAATGCAAAGATAGGCATTATCCGAAGGATTCCTCAGTGATGTCACCCAATGTCACCCAAAACCTATCCGGGAAGCTAAAAAAACTACCCATAAAACGTAATCGCGGAGATGCTTATAAACTACCCGGAAGACTACCCGGAAAACCCTACACCCACTGGAAATTCTCCACCCCGGCGCCGATTTCAAAGTGGCACTTGACTATTCCAAGGTCGATGCCGCCGTAAAAGCCCAGTCCCTTCTTCAGGGAAACCTTGTTCCCGTCCGAAAGGGTAATCTTGAATTTCTGCTGATTCATGGCGGTGGGGGCGAGCAGTGCCGCCTGCACACCTTCCTTGAACCAGGCGGGGGAGTCTTCGGTCACGTTCGATACGTCCGAGGGTGACTTCACCTTATGGGACACCCCTTGTGTGGTTCCGTAACCTATCGGGATCACTACGAAGAGTTTCTCCCCCTCGGGGATTTCGAAAGCGCCTTTTGTCTTTGAGAATGTGAGAGCCACCCAACATGTGTTGAGTCCCAGCTGTTGGGCCCTCAGGACTATCTTCTCACCGTAGTATCCGCACAGCAATTCGCCCTCGCGGGAATCTTTCCCCACAAGGGCCAGGTAGGAAGACACGCCCGAGAATTTCCCGTAACGGGCCATGGCGGAGTCAAATGCCTT
>Ga0181612_159806_pt1 | contig 11206 bp, 5 predicted proteins | sample HoacroProtozoa21_FD_119630 | JGI IMG/M metagenome (GOLD analysis project Ga0181612, IMG submission 119630) | Hoatzin crop microbial communities from Cojedes, Venezuel. Combined Assembly of Gp0051906, Gp0051904, Gp0051908 | reverse complement strand
TTCAGTGAAAATCAGAGTATCATTGAGGCATTAATCATGAGGCAGAGGAAAATATGTGACATATATGCTACTCTTCCAGACTTTCAGTAGTGCTTAACAACAGAGAAAAGATCCATCCTTATAGCTAAAAAATATTATCAAATAGTAGAAGCTTCGGTCAGTGCTGCTCCTCCAGTTATAACAGGTGCATTTCCAAAGATTTAGCATGTTCCAAACCATGCATTATACCGATTTAAGTGCACTAGCTGTTCAATTGCAGCTTCTTGTAGCAGTATCAAACTTGAATACTGAATCTCACAAAAATAAAAATAATGTTATCCAGCTTCTTTGAAACTCTAGTGTCTGCTTCGGTTCTGGATATTTTAGTGCCAGAGTGCCAGGTACAGACTGGCACAAAAACACATGCTTGGCTCAAAATGTTTGTAAATTCCATCGAATTCACCGATTTCTGTGGCAGACTTTTCAGATTAAGCAGATGAAGTGATTTGGAGGAATGGAAGCCCAAGAAACAGTTAACAAAGAACACAGTGCAGAATCTCTGGTCGGTTGTACCAATCAACGGCCTCTAAATTGAGGTACAAATTCAGGGTTTAAATATGGAGGTAAATTAAATGTATTTTAACCGTAAGGATTCTCCTGCTACTTTTCCCATATACTTCTGTGACTTTCTGGGCAAGGCCCTCAGGTCTTTCTCTCATCAGGAAAACACAGATAATTTTTCCATAAAACAAGGGAGATAGTTTCACCAGAGGACTTGAATTTTCCAAAAGACTAGAATCATATGAAAAATTGTTACCAAATAATATGTTGTTATCCAAACTAACATGTTTCTATGATACAGAACCTGAACTTTGTGCATTGTATGAACCACGGAGTAATCTTCCTGGAGTTATTGTAGGCAGAGTACCTGGAACTGTCCACAGTTCTTCATCTCCCAGCCTGTGCAACTGCAACAATATTAGCATCATAGCATTCTTACCAAGGTCTGAAAGATCAAAGCTTTGCTCCATTTCTCAGATAGCATAGTTTTTCTCACTTATCATAGCATTATTTTGCAATATTTGCTGTTGTTTATCATGTGAGAGACTAAAACGAGAGAAGGGAAATACAGACCGAATAAAGGAGCAAGGAGGAAAAACAGAAGAAAGTAGAGAAGGAAGCCTATAGATGGATGTGAGGATTAAAAAAATCCATAAGAAGGAAAACATGGGCAATAGAACAAAACAATCTGCAAAGGCACAGACAGTTCTCTTATTGATATATTGCTTTTTCCCTGCTACAAATCCACTGAAGTATGGTGGGTACTCATAAAAACAACTTTCCTGTAATCTATCAGTATAGCCTACAGAAAATGTTGAAATGATAATTTCAAGGAGCTTATCAGCAATATTTTAGATTTTAAGGGAAATTTTTTTGCGGTAGTTACAGCTTGTGTTTCAACCAACTCTGTTGGTTATATGTTACTCTCTGTTGCAGAGTTAAGGAAGTATATGTGTTTATCATCCTGATTTGGCTGCAAAGATCCAGCTTCTAGTTTCAGTGTTGTGCCTCAATAGTCTCTAATGGGAGGCAGGGAGTGACATACCTGGTTTTGCTGCACTGTGTAATGAGGTTACCTTGTGTTCATAAAGAAGTAAAAACTTCCCAGATTTGGACATTTCATATGTTATTTTCTAGTACTTTGTTTTAAACGGCATTGATGTGTAAGTTATAGGCCAGAAACATGTTGTTACCGATTTAAGATTTCATAGTTTTACATTTTATGTTTTAAAGATGTTTCACTTCTCTTTTATAACATGTCTACAAGGAACCTCTTTCCTCTCTCCATCAGGCCTTCTGAAACACCATTTAGTGCTGCACACGCATCTGAGATCCTGGGATCCGGCTGCCATGAAGGCCCCAACCTGCGCTCCAGTGAGATCCCAGGATGGAAGGTGAGGAACTGTAAGGGCACCCAGTTCTTAGTTCAGTGTGTGGCAACTTATGCTTCAGTGCTGGGAGTCTTTGGGTTTCAGTCCTCAGGCAAAACGCGCAAGGAACGCAGCTCGAGAGCCTTGCTCTAGAGGCTGGGGCTCTGAACGAGAGCTCCAGCTATGGAGAAGCCACAGCAGAGAGGCCTGTGGAAATGACAGCTGAGCAAAGGACATTAGGTGCCAGCCACCCTTGAGGGCTGACATACGAACCCCGAAGGGGCAGGGGATGGCTGCACAGGATCTCGGCTGCATTGCCTTTACTGAGGTGATGGGGTCATCTCAGATTTACTTCGTCCAGAACCAAAACTAATAGTAAATGTAATTGATAAACACCTTTGTCTCAACACTTCAGCTTGTGCAATGATAAACTACCCAGATATCGTAACGCTCACTTTTGGTGTAGGAGCTGTCCCACACCAAAGGCTCTTCAAGTACTATTTCCCACCAAAATGTTGAATAACTACTCTTTATGTGCTGTTTTCTAAATCTGTAAAATGGGCATCCACCACTAAACACCCGTTTTTTTTTCATTATATTAAGAAACCGCTTTCATTTCAAAAATGGGGCCAGATAATAGGATATCTCAAACTTGCTGTGTTGCGTACTGGTGCTATGAATAGTAGCTCCAAGCTCACACAGAAAACAGTTTTGCTGCTTCAGAGGTGAAAGGGCAGAGAGACTGGACAGTGAACTGTGGGAGAAAACCTAAAAATAGAACCAAAATCAAATTCTGGCCCTAGCAAGTCCCTATGTACTTGGAGGAGTACTTCAAATAGGTTTTGAATGCCATTTGAATATTATCCTGAGAAGAAATGCTCCTCTGACTGGAAAGTTAAATTTATTGTTAACTGTGATCTTCATAAAAGAAATCCTATAACAAATAATAGGTTCCACCTCCGTGTTTGCATATGTTCTCAGAAAGATGATGCTACATAGGAAGTTATCCCTTCTTCTATGTATGAAATTACGCGATGAAAACACTGAGAGACCATGTATATAGTTGGGGCAGAGGGGGGAATGAGAGGCATGAGTTCCTAAAGGAGATAACCAGACAGCAAAGTTTAAGGATACAGAAAGGTAGTATCTCTTTCATGAAGAATTTCCTGCCAAGATGAAAACAATATTCTTTTAAGCCTTTTGGTATTCTGGAGCATCTGAAGCACCATCAATCTTGTGGAGTATGCACTCTCAGCAGGTAAAAAAAAAAAAAAAAAAGGAGGAAAGAAAGTTTGCTGCACTGTGTACAGCCTTCCTTTACATGGCACCACAAAGCTTTGACATTTCTGCTTACAGTTTAGGTTAAAACATTTGTTTTAAGTATTTGTACCTGGAAAGTTCCAACAATGCAAAAAGTGTTATCTTTACAAGTATCCTGTGACAATGGAGAAATGAAGCACTCACAGTATCACAAGTATCTTTACAGAATATTCATGCTGTAAACTGTTGTTCTGGGTTTTCAACTCTGTTTATGACAAGCATCTAAATCCCGCACTGCCCATAATATATTAGGAACGCAATCCTGTTGTCAGCTTAAGTAATGCAGCTTCTTTTCTGGAAAACCAAACCTAGATTCAGCATTAAAGATAGGAATTAATTTATCAATATTTTACTAAAGAGTATGAGTATTTTCTACAGCTGTAGAGTAACAGTTGGGAAAGAAAACAGTGAGGATGTGTTATATAAATAGTTGCATAAACCGCCTTTTTGCATATTTATTCCAGCATTAGATAGATCAGCCATTTACAATACTGTATGTTACAGCAACTGCAATAAAATCTAACTGTATTTTTTTTAAATAGATCAAGCCCATTAGATGCTTTTCTGCCACTACTACTCTCATTCCAGTTTCTTATCTTACTTTTTCCAACTCCAATTTATTGCTAGCAAAAATCTGCCCACAACATAGGCAGGGAAGATGTTCTTTTTTGGCTTTTGCTACATGTAAGTCATAATCCTGTATTCCAGTCCTTGCTTTTCACCACTTCAAAGCCTATTTGAAAAGATACTTTTACCTTTTAATTCCCCTCTATCTATTGTTTAAACCTCTTTTTGCTTAGAACTTAGTATTGCTTAGACCTGCAAATTATTTTCAAAGAGAAACTGGGAGATAACGTGAAACTACATTTCATACATTCTATTAATCAACAGTTAAAAACATTTTTACCAGTATTTGCTAATCTTCTAAGAGAATAATTATTCTGTCATGATACCCACCACTGCCATCTCATGCATAGTATAGTTGCACACTTCTAACTTGGACTAAGCCATGACTCTTGGTTCTAAAATTTACCATTGTTATGGTCAATGACTTTTTCCACATATCATTGACTATGATGCCGCATCTCCCACAGATGTGGAGTACGTGACATGCAAAGTAAGTGTAGAGCTGATCTAAGTTGATACTAATTTTCAGATCAGCTGTAGATTTTCAGTGTCATACTACAAATGTAATCTCTGCCTCATGATCCTGTCAAAGTATTTTGCAAGCCATGCCTAACTCGTGACTGAGACTGGTCTCCTCTATGCCATTTCATTGCCACCAACCAACCAAATGTTTTTGGCTCGGAAGGGAACTATTTCATTAACTTTTAGCATTCATGTAGGCCACCATTCAGTCAGTGAGACTGATACTTGCTCAACATGTGAAAATTCCTATGGAGCCTTTGCTTAAACTCAAATACTGGTATTTAACCTTCTGTCTGGTGGGCTCATCCTTGGGCAGGTTGCCCAGCAGAGCAACTGCGCCACTGTTATCTTGCATTCTGCTTTTTCTCTGCTGCTGTTGCTAGGCGTATTATTTGTGTACTTTAACCTCCCAGAAGGCCCAAATTAAGATCAGGGCCATACACAAATATATAGCAAAAGATGATGTTTGACCTGAAGGGTTTGCCCTCTGAATAACTAAGACAGAAAAATGGGATATGAAAGGAAGTACTATGATGCCTCTTTCAGAAGTGGGGAAATAAGGCATGCTGGAGATCGCAAAAGAAAGACTGCAGCTGAGCTAAGAGGTGAATCCAGATCTCTTGAACAGAGCTGCACAAGGTTTTTGGCCAGGAGCTTAGCAGATTGGAGTGATTTACAAAAATCAGGTCAAACCTTACAAAAATTTGCTGCCAGATTTTAAAAATAAAAATGGGATCGAAACACTTGCACATTTCTACAAGTGAAATTCAAACAGATTTTGCAGGTAGAACGTAGGGCGTAGGTGTAATATATAAAAGCAGAACAAGGAAGGTGTTCTCACCTTATAGCTTCATGCCTAACATACACCAGGTTTAACTTCATTCTCTCATTTCTGAAGGCTCTGTAATTGCTTATAGGAAAGGCATTTCCTCTTGGCTGGTTTTATTAATGTCATGCAACCTGTTTGGGAAACTTTAACTGCATCAAAAAGATGCATTTAATTCAATCCAAAATTAATTGTAATTATTTCTGTCATGATTTCCTGATGTTTTTGAGAGAAAAAAAAAATCAGTTCCACATTGACCAAAAGACTTGCTAAGTTTCTTCAGCCACAAGACTGTCCTTCCCTTCATACCATTCTTCCCATGTAGAAATTCTAAAATCCTACCTCTTGCTTTGTGAGTTCTATGGGCTAATGAATGTATTTTCACCAAATTTTGAACACTTTACCAATCCATCAAATATTTTGCTCAATATGAGGCAAGTGGTTTTTCATGCTCAGCTTGCCAGTGCAAACAGACAGTTACAAAGACAATTTTGGCAAAAAGAAAAAAAAAAAAAAGAAATTTAAAGTTAGATTGATGCATGCTTTGTCCAAAGACATGGAAATTTTGCCATTTTTAGCAGTGCTATTTAAAGCAGGAACTGCAATGAGTATTTTAGGCTCCAGGGTGCCTGCAGTCAGGACTAGGGAGCCACACAGCTATTAATATAAGCAGACACCCCTCCCTATGAACCAGAGGACAGCAACTGGGTATATTATCTTGCATTTTCAAATAATAGGAATAACTATGAGCAAATGCAAAATCCCAATTTTTTCCAATCAACAAACTGGAAATCTCGCTGAGGTGTTCCTCCGTTGTAGTCAGCCTTTTACTGATGCTCTTTCGTGTGTGAAGAGTTTCTGTATTTGCCGAGGAGGGAAATCAGCTTTCCCTGAATAACTTTTGTCAGTCTCCCTCTGTATCAAGTGCCAAGTGAAATGCAAGGTTAAGATGAAATTAAACACACATTTACCTTGGTCTGCATTAGAAAGGCAGTCATCACACTCCTGTCTAAGATACCACAGAGAAACGTGTTTTGGGGATCTCGAAAATAACTGTGCTATTATTCATTAGAAGTGGAGAGTTAAGCAGCAGCTATTGTATGTGGTAAGTTTTACCGCACCCTCTGGAATGGATGACATTCTAGAATTACACCAGGAGGATTCTCACAAAATATATTTTCCCCAAGAGAGTGATATATTTTTGTTTGGAATACTTTAGAATAGGAAGAGATTCACTTCATAAATGTAAGTTTCTTTCTTGTGGAGAAGAAAATGATCAAAGGATTTTAGCCCATTGCCTTATAGTAACAAATTTTTACTCGTGCTGAAATCATTGGATGACTTACATGGGATATTCCCTGCAACTCTCTGACACAAATAGCTGTCTAAGGACTAGATTCCACAAGGCCCGATAAAATCTTGGGAACTGGTTCCAGCCTCCTCCATGATGATGCACACACCCTCCTTTCTAGATTACAACCCACACAATTAAAGCTCTTTTCCTGAGCCACTGCATGGCTGACCTATTTTCTATATGGACTCAGCTGAATCACTGGGCATAGCCATGCGTAAAGTGTGAGGCACTGCCAGCCAGTCCCGAGAGAGGGTTCCAGGCAGCTCTGTGCCCCGTAGCCTCACGCCGGGATGCAAGACTTCAGGCATTTTTCTCCTTGCCCTAGGGCAGAGAAACCTGGGCACTCAAGCAGGGACAGCACAGCGTCCCGTTCACATTCAGGCAGTTACATATGCATAGGAGGTACAGACAGGGGGTCTCGTGAAAGAAGTACCCTCTCAGAAATAATACATAAGATAACAACTGGGTTATCATCTAGGGTTAGCGTGCGGCCTGGAAGAAATCAGCCTACTGGTGCTGACTTGCATGAGGAGGGGGCTTGTCTGAGTACCTCTACTAGCAGGGCACCATTCTCTTGGAACAGCTACTTGTAGTATGAATATGCAAGAAGAAAATCAATTCACAGGTTGGCTTTAAGTAACACAAGGGATCTAATTTAAGGACTTGGGGCAGTAAAAACAAGAATAATGGCTACCACAGTACTGCCGAGTTCAACGAGCAGGGAAGGTGCCTAAAAGCAGCAGGAAGGGTCTGAACTACGGAAGAGGGCATTTCAAGCAAATAAGAATGTTAATTCAAATACTCCGCAGTTAAATGTGAAAGCAGTAATATTCTTAGCAAGGGCATTGATTCCACTTAACAAAACTATCATATAATAGGAAATACGAATGAAGAATAAGTGGAAGTGAATATCACAAAAGACTGTGCTCCAATAGGGTGAAATTCTCCCAAAGGCTGAAAGCCTATGGAAGCCCTAAAGCTCAAATTTACTTGGGGTCTGAAGCAACAAACAGGACTTGGTGAAGCAAAATTAATCCCTAGAGAACATATTTGCTCTGACTTAGGTCATGAAGCAGCAGAACAACTGACAGCAGTGAAACCTGCACTCCTACGACAAGGGACTAGATGTCAGCTTGCTCCAGACTCTGCATCTACAAAAATAAATCAGCATCCTGTACAAGCTACAGGCCATAAATGTGGAGCCAAGAGGACAAGCAAACACTAGCACTGACCTAAGAGTGCCATCACCTGAGTAGGACAACCAAAAAACTGGAAGAACAGCATGTTACCAAATGAGTAGCAATCAACACCTGTGTTACAAGTAAAAGGCTTCATCAGAGATACTAACATGGTCTTTTCAATTGTTTCATAGCAGGTGGATCTATAAGCAAAAACCTTATTAAAAAACCTGCTGTCTCTAGCAAATTTTGCTGCCTTTATTACAAAAAAAATTTGTCCTTTACACCCTAGCTAGAAGCCCTAGCCCATTTATGCACATGCTTAAACGCTATTGGAATTTTAAAATTAACTAGACACTAATATTCTGTCCTGAACAGTGTTGCTTTCTTGAACAAAGACTTACGCCCTGATCACTGGCTTAAAAATATTAACATTTGTGCAATGATAAACTTGAATCGCTGCTCCTGGTACAACTAGTCATGCAAGACTTGCTCAATATATATCATCTATATTAGATCTGTATCTCAGATGCTCAAAACATACTGTAAAGACTATTCAAAGTAATGTCAAATGTGAGATTTGTCTTAATTTAAATTTCAAGTGATAAAAATATTAATTGCAATGCTAAGCATCTAAATAAATGCACCAAATTTTAATAAACACATAGACAATACAGATCTTTAAAAAGGAAATAGTACAAAATGTGTAAGGAATTCCAGCAAAGAAACTCCACTGGCAGCTCTCCACGGCTGAATTTTCATTTGCTAATAAAATGTGCAAGCTGAAACGTCATGATTTCTAAATATCATTACAACAAAATTCCTTAAAATATGTCCTGTAGTTTCCCATAACTATTTTAAAACATTTCTTTTTACCTATACTGAACTTTTCTGTAAAATAGGAAACTTGCTGCTTGTCTACAGAGTAGATACAAAATAAAGCCAGTACCTTATAAAACATATTTCCTAGTTGATAGTTTAGAATGTTGTGTCTGTTTCATTAGATTACTGAGGTGCTTGTTTTTTGGTTTTTTTTAAACTAAGATACAATTTACAACATCTTTTGGTTTAGCAACTCATTTCAATTAAAAGGAAAATAGCTGTATTTGCTACAAACTCTACCTTGACTTCTTGGATTGCTTATTTTGAGTCTCAGTATTTTTTTAGAATTTCAAACAGATGGCATTTATCTTCATAATGTCTGTGATATTTTACCTCTTATTGCATGACATAACCAGGCTTTGACTGCTACTGATGTTTTGAGTATTATATTTTATTATAAACCTTTACTTCTGTTTTGATTTCACTATGGGATTTGTTTTGAAACAGACTGTCATAGAATGGTTAAAGACAGATTTTTTAAAGAAAGCATTAATCAGGATAAGACAAATATACAAGACTTCAGTACTTACTATTATGGACACGACATTAAATACTAACCTTGACTTCTCGTTTTTTAAGGGTTCATCGAAAACTTGATTGAATAATTTAAGTGAGTACTCAACAAGTGAACAAGTGGGAGAGGGAATGGTGAGCCATTTTATTGACAATGTCAAAAAAGGGTAAAAAAACCCACTATAGAACTAAATTCCTTACTTTCTCCTCCAACGTTTGCCTCATGATCTTGCCCTGTCATGACTCATAATAGCTGCAAGCTACATAATTCCACAAAAGAAAATACAACCAAGAGATGTCAGGATGTTATTTCCTTCTTTCTCCTTCCCTACGTGTCCTGCCTGTTTTGGGTCAGCGTGATTTCAGCAATTGCTTTTCTTTTCTGAGAATGTGGAGCATAGTCTTTTATATCACCGTTACGCTATTCCTCCTGCTGCCTTACGAGCATCTAGTTCATTTAAGGTTCTTGCTGTTGGCAAAGCAAAGAGAATGGTCATCAGAGCTGCAGAATGTATGGCCATATGCAGTGCCCCACAGCAGAACAACCCAAGCAAGAGACTTCTCTACAACAAGAAAAACTTCCCCAGCTTGCATTTGTAACATATTTGCATGCATTCTCTGGTTGCCTAAATTCTCTGATTAATTACGTAAAATAGTCTGTTACTGGAATCTCTTTCCAGCATGGGCTGTCACCACCTTTTGTTCCTAACCCTGGAAAAGCAGTAAACCCATTTGTGTGATCTGAAGTGCATGCTTCCTCGCGCCTACTTTCTGTAGTTTGGAAACAAATTATCTTCATCATAACCACAAGAAAAGGGAGCGGCTCCATTGGGAGTTTTGTCTTAGGAAAAACTATAAGATTAGTCCACTTCCAAATAAGTAAAACACTTTGTTCTATTCATAGAAAGATCATTCAACTCTTACACTTGCTACAGAAAATGGCTCTGTTAACATTTTGCTGTAACTCTGTACTCTGAGACTTCACAATGGAAAATCTGAGTAAATAAAGTTTTTTTTTTCCTACTAGTATTTCAGCCATCAAGAACCTTACCACTTCTCTTTAGTCCAACCCGTATGCAGCACAGGGTAACCTGCGCTCCAGTGAAAGTGCAGAGCCCAAATACAGCATTGCAAATAGCTCACTTCGCCGTAATGCTCATTTTTAGTAACACTTTGTTCCTGCTTAGCACCTTTTTCCTGTTAATTCATCCTTCCAATCCAGAACGCTCACTCCACACACAGAGTAAGTGACCAGCTCTGAAAACAGAGCCATTTTAGGAGCAGCATTACAACAAGCTTGAGAGAGTATCGAAGATGTCTAAAAATGCTCCTTTAGACCCGAGAGAAAAACTTTTCCAGTGTTTCATGTTTATACAGAGAGATGATGTTACACAGGGATTACTAGGCCTAGGCTAGTAACGGTCCCTGAACTTCAGCCACAGAAACAACTCCGTCCACTCAGAAAAGGAACTACAACCCTAAAGGTTTGGAAAAAAAGAGAGAGTAGTGGGGCTAAGAAAATCGACTGAAAAAGTAAACTGCCAATGCTAATGAACTCAACACAGTTTGGGGTTCCATTTGTTCTCCCTTGAAAAAGGAAAAAAAAAAAAGGAATTGGAGTAACAAATGCAAAACTGAAGTTACTGCTGGAGCATCACGTCTGTGGTTAAGCACCAGCGTTGTGCCTAATTCACGAAGCGCGGTGATACTGCTCGGAAAACCCGACCCCAAAGCTCCCCCGCCCGCAGCGCGGCGCAGCCAGCCCGCAGGGCTCCCAGCAGCCGCACCGGCACCCGCCACTACCGCACCCCTCGTCAGCCCGACGCTGCACAGAGCCCCGCGGCTGCCGACCCCCGCCCGCTCCCGCGTCGCCTCCCGCCCCGAAGCGCCACCGACGTCGCTCAGCACCATATTTGGCTCGGGGCGCGCCACACGCGGGGCTCGGGGTGCCGAGGGGAGGGGGCTCCCCGGGGCGCAGCCCCACACCGCACGGCCGGCCGGGAGACAGCGGGGCCGCGGGCACGGCCGGGCGCCCCGTCCCAGCGCTGTCCAGGGTCCCCGCTCCGCTCCGCGC
>Ga0181612_145121_pt1 | contig 11206 bp, 6 predicted proteins | sample HoacroProtozoa21_FD_119630 | JGI IMG/M metagenome (GOLD analysis project Ga0181612, IMG submission 119630) | Hoatzin crop microbial communities from Cojedes, Venezuel. Combined Assembly of Gp0051906, Gp0051904, Gp0051908 | reverse complement strand
TTGGTTTAAAGGTACAGTGTTGTGGTAGTTTTAACATGTTCAGTTAACTGCTGGGCTCACAGGTTGATTCACAATGTGCAGAGGTTGAATTGGTGCCAATTAGCCCTTTGCATTGTTTAAGCTACAGCTCTCATATAAGGTAAAACCCCATTGTTTCAGCTTGCGTGATGTAAGCTTGAGATTTTTTGTAATGATTTTAAAGTTCCATTGATGTAAGAAAAATTTGCAAGTGATAGCCTTATTTGACAAAAGCAAGCAGCTTAAAAATGTATTACAGGAGTGGTAATTGCCTGATGCTTCTTGTATGATGTTTTCTAAGACCACTTGCTTGACAGGCCTTGTTCCTACTGCTGTGTGTTAGTAGCTCAGTGAACAGAAGCAGTGGGGCAAGTATCTATAGGCTAAATAGATGAGCGAATGAATATTTTTTTTTTTTTTTTTATATGTACAGCTTTAAAAGCAGGAGCTGTACCTGGGCTTTGGTGGTGTTGGTTGTGTGGCAGCATGACAAATGCAAGGTAGGGTTGGCAGAGCTGGTGTTTTATTGCATTTGCCTCAGCAGGGTTGCTATGAGGAAGAAGGGAGGCTAGTGGGGTGTCTCTCCTCTCAAAACTTGTAATGCGGTGACAGCTGCCTTGACCACATTTGCATTGCTGTGACTGCAGAGTTGTTCGAGGGTTTCTTTAATCTTGTCCTCTTCTATTTCTTGTCTCAGGTCACCTGAATGGGAGATGAAATGCTGATTTTTAGTGACATGCCATGGCATAGTGGCTACCAACAATTGTTGTAAGAGAAATTTGGAGTACTTGCTGTTTAAAATGAGCTGCCTATTTTAATTTGTCTCAATAGATACCCTTTCAGCCATTGAAAGTATGGAACAGGCTAAGATTTTCTTCCCCCCCTCCCCCCCATTGGACTTCCAAGATCTGATTGAACAGAAGAAAAGCACTTTGAAAATGTAATATAGGACAAGTCCCAGCATTTTTTTGCCACTATGCTTTTTGTTAGCCTTTCATATTAGTGAGACTCAACTCTTAATGTTACGGTTAGTCTATGAGGTGCTAAGTATACTCACCTCTGGAAAGAAGTCTTATAGATCACATCCCTTGTGTCAGTACTGCATAGTAGCACTGAAGGATGCAAATACATATCCCTATTCCAATATCTGTGTTGCTACAGGTTAAAAATAGAGTATACTGCAAAATTCAGCTTGTCTGCCAATATAGGGTGGCTCCAGGATTTGAAAGGCACCTTCCATGGTGGCAGATTCTTGCCTGAGCACAATTGTTATTTTCAATTTACATGATTTATATATTAAGATACGAGAAAATGGCACAAATTGGACTGCCAGTTTCAAGATGGTTGTTTTCAGTTAGTGCCGCACATCCAGGATTAGTCTGATCTTGCTCGGAGCATTTGAAGTCTTCCCTAACCGTGGAGTGAGAAAAACTGAAATCATATGCTTCGTATGTTTTACTAAAATTTACCATTTTATCTCAGCTTCTGATTTGCTTACAGCATAGGCAGAACAAATATATGCCTGTCTGTGCAAAATGATGCAGACTCTTTATTTCTCTGAACACAAAAGCGCTGTGGTACATGCAGGACCTGGGACTGCCAGGCGTTTGTGCATGGTGAGTTTGGACTAAGATGTCTTTATTCCAAGGCTCTAATTTTGCTATTTCAGGGCTTGATTATGCCACTGACTCAATGGAATAAAGACTTTCTCTTTTTTATTCAGCTGATGGTTTAATCAACTTTTCATAAAGAAGCTACTTGACTGGGTTTTTTGGTGATCAATAAAGAATGACCCTCTTTAATATCCTCTACTACTCACTGACTGCAACGTAGCAAGCAGCACATTTCAGTAACAGAAAACACTTGTGTTTTGACACAAATATCCATCCTTTCATCACAGACAACTTAATTTTAAGTTACCTGAATTAAGAAGACTGCACAAAAGACCCATTGAGCTATATTTCACCTCAGGACTTGTATTATCATCTTGTAGAAGTTTGTGTAAGCTTTGAACTAGCTGTGTTTCCTTAAAAGATTCTTCAAGGGTTTCTAAAAAATAAGGAAACAAATACCTGAGCTGTTACCTGAAAAGAAGTTAAAAAGTGAACATGCTTGCTGTTTAAAAATACAATTCCTGACTACCTTAATTTCAGATTGGCTATAAAGGGATGTCTTGGGCATCTGTTTTCTGTACTGGAGAGTTTCTGTATTATTTTCTGTACAGTGTTTCTTCACTGAACTCATTCTGGAAAACAGAACCTGTATACTATGCTATAGACATATAAAATAACCTCATAATAGATTAAAAACTGTTGATTTGCATTAGTTACCCAGTTGAGTTTGAGAGCCTTAATGGTAGACCAAGCAGTAAAATGGGCTCTTTACTGTCTTGCTTGTTGGTACAGGAAATTCTAAATTTCAAGTTGGCTTTTTATTTCCAATTTATCTTTTGATCCATGTAGATTTCTGTGGTGACTATATTATAATAATCTGAAACCTATTTTCAAATGTGATCAGTCATACAAGAAAAATCTGAAAAAGTTATACTCAATCTCTCTGAAAATTAGCTCAGTATAAATAGTTAGAACCTTCATAGTTTTCTCACTTGTTTCATTTGCAGGTTCTACAAGGCCCTTTTGTCTCCTTTATTGTCTCCTGCATTTAAATGTTTGTCTTCTAAAGATTATTTCCTCCATTTAGTCTTCGTTGACCATTCAAGTTCATAATTTGTCCTTGATTTTGTCTTCATTTAGACATTCTTATCTTTTTCCCTAGTCTTCATCACATTTACTTTCCTTTTGCTTTTTTATGTAGGTTTCTAGCATCATGCTATGCTACTGAACAGACTGTGCCTCTGCATACAACTTGATCATTGGACTCTACCCTAAACAAAGAAATCTTCAGGCAATTCCTGAAGCATACTGCTTTTGTGATCTTCTGGATGGCTGACCTCCTTTATTTCATGCTGAAGAGCTAAATCTAGACAAAGATGCTTTTCCTTACATGTTATGTAGAATTAACAGCATGACAATGTTTCTTAATAATTGAAGATCTTGCACAGGTAAATGCTTTTAGGAGAAAAAATACCTAAATCGATTGCAGATGCTATTGCCAAGGCATTCAGAGCCTCATTCTGCATGGCAGCATGTTCACATGTTGTCATGGAAACCAGATGCTTCACTCCTTGTGCCTCCTGGATGGCTTTGACCACTTCCTGTTAAAGCAAAGGTAAAACATCACAGATGGAAATCTAGCTTATGAATACAGTAGAATGAAGAGAGCAATGAGATTGCACTCTTCAGCCTCTGAATTAGGCGGAAATGATTTGCCTGCTGCAGTGTGAACTGACGATATTTGAAGATGAGAGAACTTTTCTTTGGGCACTGATTGTACATGTCTGCTTAGGCCTTGTCTGATTTGCTTGGAATATCAATGCTTACAATTATGTGTATGCATATCTATAAGTAAAAATAGTTATATTTTGTCTTAAGAGTTTTAGTATGACCTTATTGCCATTTTTCATTTCAAGCCTTTAAGCTAGGAAAGATTAGTTTTACTTTATTGAAACCTGTGCAGATACTATCTGCTTTTTTTTATCACTACCTCCAAGTAAAACACAGCTGGGACACCTGCGTATAATAGCATGATTTACAAGAATCAGGCCTGTTCTAATATGCCAGCAGATACTCATCACACCAGATTCATCCATCACTGGGTAGAGAAGTGGGCTCGCTGGAGTTCCTGGAGGACTGATGTTTGGGACAGGTCTGGGATATCTTTGCCATTTCAAGTTGAAATTTGAAACCAATATTTATGGAAATAGAATAGCTTTACTTACCATTTGTCAGACCTTACTCAAGCTCGGTAAAAGCTGACAAGAGATGGTAAGTAACCATGTTGCTTGTTTCTGTACAGGATCTATGGAGAACGCTGCTTTCCTACTCGCCTCCCCTTTATTGGTATTGAAGCAGACTAGAGGAGTTTTTACTGTGAACCTGTATGTTTTTAGTGATAAAGCTGTATGTGCTATTTAGCGCTTAACCTCTAGCTGTATTGACAAGCTTTACAAATATTTGAGAAAGATAAATTAGGAGCATATCAGACCAATAGCTCTCGTACTTGGGATCTGTTGTGACGCAGGATCGATGCTAGCAGCCGATTTGCCTCTCCACAGATGCCGGTGTGGTCGTTAGCATTGCACCACTGCATGAGTCTGTTGAGCAGCGTGGGGTCCTGGCCCAAGATTTCAGCCGCATCAGCTGAGGAAAAAGCATCATCATGAGACATTCAGAATTGGACTTCTTGGTGTTTCTGTCACAGAAATGTGAATGTAGAAGTTGCCAGGACCACAGGCCTGAGCTCAGTATCCTTTACGAGCTGTGACTAAAGCATTGGGCTTTTAATGGGTCTTGGAAATCTTTGCCTGAGGAATGCCAGCTGTATTGGGGCAACTCTTGGAGGTAAAGAACAAAGTATGCTGTTCTGATAGACTTATCTTTTTTTAAAAAGCTACTGAAGCAGGGCTTAAAGTGAACAGCTTTGTATCTTTGAAAGTACGTATTCTGTTGCTATACTGAAATCATGAGGACTGTCACTTTCCTGTTTGGTTTCGTGCACTTGCTCTTTGAGCCCTGCACAAATGCCGTCGTCAGTCTGTTCTTGCTGTTTCAGTTCTCTTAGTAATGGTGATAATTACTGTTGGTAGCACATGGGAAGCCAAGTCTTAGTACGGAATTGCAACATGTTTGTAATTTCATGTCTCAGATCTTAAGAACATGTATTGAACTGTGTATAAGGTGTCATCAAATCTTCCTCCAGAGTTTGGAGAAGCCTTTTAATTTGTCTTCTGTGTTTCAGGGATCCTATCTCAAGACTTGCCAGGAGTATTAATCTGTGTGGCTGACGTGTAAAAAAACCTCTTGGATAGCTTTTGCTAGGGAGTGGAACTCTAATGTTATGTTATGGTTTAAGGCTTGTTGCCTCTAAGGGAGACTACTCCCAAAGCTCTTAGAAGTTCAGCACCAAAAGGAGCTTTACTCATGCTCTCTGAATATGCTGTCAGTCTAGCAAATGGTTCCACAGGAGTCCTGCAGCAGTTTAATAATGTATCTTTAAAGTGCTGTGGATCAAAAGTGATGAACTGGTGGAAAGCGGCTTGCTAAGCAAAGGAAAAATGCAAATATAAGGATGCTGAGATCTATGAAATACTATTTGAATCAAATATGTTAAGCAGGGGTTCAACCCTGAGAACATCCTGGTAAATACTGCTTCAGTAATTTCAGTTAGTTGCTTCTACTCAATACTTAAGACTTTGAAATTCTAAATCTTGGTTCAGCTGGAATTTTCTTCTAAGTGAAGGGTCCAAGGAGAAAGAAGAAAGTTGTAATGTGGACAACTTAAGCTGCCTTTTTGTAGGAACTGAGTGCTCACCCATTTGGCTTTGAGCACAAAAGAGCTGTTTTGTAAACTGCCAAACCACTGTTTCCATGTCTTCCAGTTGATCATATACTGAGGTTATAAATGCACAACACTTCCAACGGGGCACCAGATGTAGCAACTGAGAGACAAGAGTAGTCACAGGACAGATGCTCACTTTTGGTGTAGAATGATTCTATTTGCAAAAATACACCGTGTTTAGAAGATTTAATTCAAATTTAGGAATCTCATGTAGTTATTTTTAATTAAAGGTTTTTCTTAACTTCATTTTGGTCATCTTCAGTCCTGCCTCATGCCCGCACCCCACCCCTTGATACTGGAGGACCGGAGAAGATGATCATGACCAGTGTGTTTTGTTCTCTGAAGAAGGAAAGATATGGTAAAGGCCTTCATGGGAAGTGTACACTCCCTAGGAAGGGCTATAAAGGATCTATGAGCTTTTTCCAATCTTTTTCTGCTTTTCCAGTCTTAAAGTAGTTCCAGGCCTGAAAGTAAGTAATGAGGGAGATCCTCGCTCCTTTAGAAGCAAATTCAGAAAGGGGAAAAATGTGGGGGAAATTCTGTGTGGTTTTAAGATACTGGGAAGTTTGTCTCTTGGAGCTTTGCTGAAGCAAGTACTTGAGGAAGAGCCAACGTGAACATCTGGAACAGAAGGGGTGGGTTTGGCTGATAAGGGCGTCGCCCTACTCCTGTCCCTTTCTGTGTGTTGCATTTGTTTTGAGATATTCTGGAAAGGGTCAAACAGTGTCGACCAGAAGGTCAGTGTCAGTAAACCACATGATTACTCTGGATTACTTGGAAACTGTAAGTCGACCTATGCTGTTTCTATTTTGGGGAGGGAGATGAGGAAGGGTGGACACTTCCTTTTGTTACTACTTGTCCAGTACACTAAGGAACAATCCGCAGATCAAAATCCCACAAGGAATCTGGGAGCTTCTAGCCTAGTTAAACGTTTGTTTTGAGATGAGTTACTTCTTGTTGCCCAGCCACCTGCATATTGCCTCCTGTAACAGAAAGGCTTTTGTTTCTAGGTCAGATGTTACATGTTAGTCTGAGGAGATCATGGTAATCCAGTTTAGTACAGAAAGCTGGAAGAGGTAAGAGGGTGGTGAATGGACCAGTCTAAGAGGTTTGTTCAAAGGAGGCATTTTGACCCAGTTTGACAGGGACTTCCTGATGCTTGCCAGCAATAGAGTTCTTTGTGATAAAATCCAATTAGTTGTGCTTAACAGCAACAGGAGGACCTTTTAACTTACAAAACGCTGAATTTGAATAAATTGTGTGTGTGATTGAACTTTCAGTTGAGCTGAAAGTCCTTTGACTGTTGAGGAACACGAATTCTTCTGCTCCTCTGAAGCAAAACAATGGGGAAAACCAGGAGTTAATGTTAACATCTCTCTAGTGTAATGAAGCTTACAGATCTGACTGCAGCTTTTTATGGTTAGAAACTTACCTATTCTAGGCTGTAGGCCTCAGCATGCCCAGTGATTGTCAGAGTAATGAATTTATACTAAATAATGCAATTAACTGATTTTGTGTGGACTTCTTAGTAGATGTGTATTCGTAAGAGTTTCAGGCTGAGTTAATGAAGGGCAATGTTAGCTCATGGGTAAACGGAATAGAACATAATTAGAGGTGGGAGAATTGTGTGCTTATAGGCAGGAATTGGTAAACATTGAATAATCTTCTACATCTTTTTTTCTGCCCTACACTTTGATATCTGTATTGTTTCAGATTCAGAAGTTGTACCATTTTGTGCCAAATTCTGACTTCATACTACGGCTGATTAATAGCATTAAGTAGAAAAAAAAATAATTCATGTAGTGTTTGATAATGTAAATCTGTGTTATTATGATGTCTCAATTTTAATACTAAATGGTCTCCGTTGTCACAATTCAGGTATAACTTTGGAGAAATGGCCTTTTAATGACTTCCTTCAAAGCCTGAGAGGAAGAAGAGGCTGAGTTTCTGTATATCTTGCAATGTCCATTTCCTACCATGATGAAATAAAAGTGACAGCAGATTTTTACTAGACAGGAATCAGTGCGGATTAGTGCTATATCTAAGTTTTACATCATACATATTCATTTAAGAAAGGACGCAAGTAGCTGCCATATCAAAGTGGTATCTGTAGTGGTATAAATGAGTGCAGCACGAAATGTCAGAGAGGGATTTTATTTCCCCTTCTGTATAACTATTGAGTGTGATTGTAATTGTTCTGTACCAGCTGTCGGCTCCTGTTGGAAAATAATGGTCATATCTTTTCTGATTTTGTTTTTGACCCATTTCTTGTTATTCCTGTACATCAAGGTGGTCTGTACTGAATAGTATTTTAGAGCAGCTGCTCTCATGATATGAAAGAATTAGAACACTTATCACTGAAAAAAAAAAAAGCCACCACAACACTTGCTGTTGTATTCTGTTCTGGTGAGAAGCTAGGTAAGTCTAAGAACAAATTAAGGTATTGTAGGAGATATTAATGTGATTCTGATACTGTGTATGTTTCTCAAGTTGCAACTATATGCACAGCGAGAGTATTGCTGCCTTTGCATACCCATCTCTCTAAAACCGAGGGAAGTGCAAGGACCCATATTTCAACACGCAAAGTAAATTCAACGTTTGAGCCACACCAGCAAGATAAACCTGGCAACATGTGTTTAGAGAAACTGTCACTGGTAGAAACTGATTTCTCCTGCCTCTCTCCACCCTGGCTCCCTATGATCCTTTCATATTCTCCAGTTCTACTGGTTTGCTTTCCTGTGATTTGGCACTGTAAATCCTTAGCCTGAGTCTTTTCCATCATACTTATGCCTTGCTGGTGTGTCTCTGGTGGAAAGCATCTTCCTTTTAGGCCTTTGCCATTTCTCACTGACTGCTGCAGATTCTTCCATTTGGTTTGTTTCTCATCCACCTCTGAGGCTCACTGGGCCAGTATGGAAGGCTTGCAGCCTCCGTCAATCGTCTCTGTTGGAATGTCTTCAGATTGTGTGGAATTAGGTTAGCAGGACACTTAGCCTGTAGTCTTGCACATCCCTTGTCTTGCAGGGAGAGGGGAGGAGGAAGGTGTGTAGTTGACATGGGTAAACATGAGCAATTCCTTACCTTGACCATCTGCTAACATCCGTAGTGTTCCAAGAAGCTTAAACTGCACAGGAGGCGTCTCTGACCTTAGAAGTGCCTGAATCCGTTCTGCCACACCTTCCTCCAGCATTTGAACCTTGTTAACCACTAGAAAATGGAAAAAAAAGACATTGTGAAGCTCAGTAACTACACAAGCATCTGGAAATACAGATATCACATAAGTGTTCTGAATCTTATGCTCCGTTATGCTCTTAGCAAAAGGTCCAACTTGTTAGAATACTCAGAAATTAAGTCAGCAATACTTGACTGTTTCGGCTTCTCTTTTGAGCTAAAGCCTTCCTCGGAATTGCTGTTACAGTGTTTTGGTTACTTTTGATCTCAGCCCTGCTGGGAATGAAGTACATAAGAGGATAAACGCAGTGTTGTTTTCCTTTCTTTTTCTAGTTGTGGGAGATTACCCATCCACTCACCCACTCACATGAGCAAGCCTTTCGTATGCTTGCTCATCTTAACTGAACTGGGTGGCAGAAGTGATTTACGTAGCCGTATTTCTTAAAAATGAATCTTCTTTTTCTATTTGAGCTTGCTGATCCCCTGTTCATGCTTCGTTTCTGTGCTTTCCTAACTCTTGCGTCTTTGCACCAGTTGTTAGTGCAGTAATCCCTGGTAATAATCGGAAGCTTGTCTGCAAAGAGTCTTAATGCTGCTTGACTGTGCTACCAAAAGCTGCTTCCTCCAGAGAGATTTTCTGCCCATCCTCTGCATGCTTTTTTTGAGGGGTGTGGGAATGCTAGGACAGTGAAATTAGGGAGATAACTGTTCTATCCGTTCTTCCTTCCATTGGGCAAATGGAGAAGCAGACGCTTTAACTTACTCTTAATGTCCTTTTTTTCAATGGCACAGACTGACTCTATTCACTAGAGCATAATGACTTCTGTTGTTTTATAAGCACCTGTTCTCCAAGACCCCTGCCTGAATTGAAGACTTCTCCTGTACTTATTTGCAAATGTTGGACCATATTTAATTATTTTTTTATTTTGTTTTATTTGGATTTGCGCTCAGTCTTCTTTTTTTCCCAGGCAGCAGACTATACTGTTGAGAGTGACAGAGTTTTTTGTATTTCTGGGAGTAATGTATTATTGTGAGGAAATGTCTTACAGCTTCCGTATTCTGATATTTCTATGAATTGATGAGGAAAAGCAGAGTGTAGGATTAGCGTTTTAAGTGCTATGCATTGCCCACACGCTTGGAGAGATCTAAAATAGTTTGTGATAGACTTGAACAGAACAGATAACCAAAAGTCTCTGTGGTGATACATTGATATTTTATAATTCAGAGTTGACCCTTTTAAAATACAGCTGCAAAGAACATGAAGACCTACTGGTACTACATGTAGTGGGCGGTGATATAGGAGTGAAGTTGTAGGTTGCAGACACATATTTCCAGAGTTTTAGAACCTGTAAGCTTTGCAAGATCATCTGTGTTCAGTTTTTTTGGGAACTCCCCAGAAATGACTGGGCTTTGCATTGCAATAAGCAGGCCTTGGTATTCATTGAGGAGTGGTTTCTGGTGTGAGTTAGAATGTGATCACCTCTGCTTGTTGTCAGGGGAAACGACATCAAAATTGCTATCTTTCAAATGAGATTAATTGGTATCTTTGCTGCTTGTAATCATTAAATCATATTGTACATATTGTGGGAGGGAAGTCAAGGAGAACCCTAGGCTTATAGAAAAAAATCCACATTTTCATTCTAAGAAGATAGTTACATTTTGCCTACTAAATTACTCTCCTAATTTCAGCTGGATGGCTCTCTGATTTTTCATCATTGTATGATTCTGTGATTATCTTCTAATAGCTCTGTGTTAGGTTGTAACTGATGTAAGGTAGCTGGCATACGTGGTCGAAATGCTGGATACTCTATTAAGTAATTTGCACAGGCCTCTGTCTGCTGATGCGAGTGGTGGTAGAAAAATCTCTTCAGAGAAATAAAATATACATGGAAGCAGTGAGGGGCTTATGGTGTGAAATATGTTTATTAAAATACTGAGTAGACAGACATGGCTGGCTATTATGATCCAGAGTGTGATAATGCTATAAGCCAAACTAAATAAATTACTTGAGAGCATATCAAAAATCAGTTGAAAGAAATAGGTGAAGTTCTGAAGAGAGCATCTGAAGAAGAATTGAGGGTGTATCAGGCTTTAAAAGGAAGTAGTAGAGGCAAAGTAGCAGCTAGTATATTCTGGGGCTCTCACTTGTTCTAAGCAGTGACTGTGTATAAAACTGTTAAACCAAGCATGGTGGCTAGCTTACATAATAAAATTGGCAGACAGCTTAAAGTTCTTGTATTTTGAGAAATTAGGGTTGGTGTCATGCTCTTCTCTAGAGTGCTATGTGGCAGTGTGAGGACTGCATTGCAGGGTGCTGCACTGTTAAGTCTCCAGCAAAACATTTTTGGCCTGAATTGCGCTTTCACATGGAAGCCATAAATTTGAGATGAGAAGGAGCATGTTTTTCTGATGTGTATCAACAGAACATAGAAGAGTAGAATCACAGAATGCTTTGGGTTGGAAGGGACCTTTAGAGGTCATCTAGTCCAAACCCCCTGCAGTGAGCAGGGACATCTTCAACCAGACCAGGTTGCTCAGAGCCCTGTCCAACCTGGCCTTG